>Ga0209692_10001194_pt1 | contig 38340 bp, 27 predicted proteins | sample tdDd472_FD_187129 | JGI IMG/M metagenome (GOLD analysis project Ga0209692, IMG submission 187129) | Marine sediment microbial communities from the Atlantic coast under amendment with organic carbon and nitrate - tdDd47.2 (SPAdes)... | ecosystem: Environmental > Aquatic > Marine > Coastal >...
GATCTGATTGGAAACGTAAAAACCATTATAGACAAAACTAAAAAATCTGTAGTGCCAACTTGATCGATTTGAAAAAACTAAGTAACTGTTATTACTAGAAAGTATTCAATATAGTCACGAAGATGGGTTAAGGTGGTGGCAGAAGGGGTGGAAACCCAATGCCAATTGGATTATTTGAAATCCATTGGCTGTGATATGGTGCAAGGATTTTTCTATAGTCCACCCATGCCAGAAGCAAAGTTACTCGATTATCTGAAAAACTAAGGGAGATTAAAGATCAGCAGCTTCTGATCGCCCCTTTCAAATAATCTCTAAGTGTTAATCTCAGTATGAGTTCAAATGATTATCCTAAATTAATCAGCTTAGCCTATTCGCTATTTGAATTTAGGGCTGTTTTTAGATTGCCTTGTTCATCAACTGGACAATTTGCGATTGAACCCACCACACAATTTTGTTTGGAAATGTCTTGGCCAATAGAACAACTTCCAATGGGATTATTATCTTTATCGAGTATAGCGGTATTATTCCACCAGATTTTCTTTTGTTCCCCGTTTTTACACTGGATTAAATTGGAAAAATGAGTCGGTAGGTTATTATTGCCTTTGATAAAGTCTAAAAATATCTCCCGGATTTGTATTCGCTGTTCTGCAGGGATAAAAACGCTAATCCAATTTTTGCCAATAACTTCTTTACTCTTCCAGCCACTAATTGTGCAGAGATAGTTATTGACAAATATAATATTACCATCCATATCAAGTTGTACAGCAATCATATCCAAATTTTCCAGGGTTGAGCGAAACATATGTTCAGATTGTAATAACTTGATTTGGATATTTTTTTGTTCGGTAATATCTCGAACAACTCCTACCATTCTTAGTGGCATCTCGTTATCGTCAAAACAGACTTTCGCATATTCGCTCACCCAGCGAATACTGCCATCTGGCCAAATAACACGGTGTTCTATGTGATAATTATCGTGGTTTTCTATAGCTGTTTCGATTGCCTGATTAATTGGTTCAATATCATCGGGATGTACCATCTCAATGAAGTGCTGTAGGGTCTTTCGGAATTGGCCGGTCTGTAAACCAAACAGGGGCTCTACCCCTTCAGACCAATGCAATTCATCGGTAACAATATTCCAATCCCAGACTCCAAAATGAGCGGCATGTTGGGTCAGTGAAAAACGTTCCATACTGGATTTTAATTCATGTTCGACAGATTTCAGCTTGGTGATGCTGATAAAGGTTAAGACAATACCAGAGATGACATTGGGGGCAATATGATAGGGAAGAATGCGCATTAGGTACCACGCTTTGTTTTCACTTTGAACCTCTTGTTCGACAATTTCATTATTTGATTTAACTTGATGAATCAAGGCCATAATGTCAATATTAATCAGGTTGCAATAGATATGGCTAATTGGGCGACCCAAATCATTATCTAGGATTTTAAAAAACTCATTAACTTCTGGAGTAAATTTCCGTAACTCCAAGTCTTCATCGAGAAAGATAGTACCAATATCTGTACTTAGAAGCAGGTTATCTAAGTCGTTATTAAGTTCCATCAGCTCAATAATTTTACTTTGATGCTCGGCATTGACGGTATAGAGTTCTTCATTGACCGATTGTAATTCTTCATTGGTACTTTGAAGTTCTTCATTACTGGCTAAAAGCTCCTCATTGGTGGCTTGAAGCTCTTCATTGGAGGTTTCTAATTCTTCGACCGTCGCTTGGAGGTTCTCGCGAGTAAATTGTAATTCTTGTTCCAGATCGAGAATTCGTTGTTCCGATTCCTTACCGACATCGTAGTTATTCACCGGTAGATTTTCGGATTCTATGGCTTTGCTGACATGTTCAAAAAATACCGCAACTAGGGGTTGTTGATTGCGTTTTGCTTCAAGCAAAACCATATTTAGGTGGGTGGTTCTTTTTTCATCTCCAAATTCCATATGGATATTTGAATAACGTTGTTCACATCCGGTTTTAAATACCTTTGCTATGCCGGTAGCCAAAGGTATAGAAAATTCTTTGCGAGCCATTTTGATGAGATTATTTTCCATTTTACCGGAGGGCAAGGCAAAATATCCCTCTGATTCACCAAAGATATGTATAATGGCCATTTCCTCATTGACGATTATGGCTAGCGGTATATAGGAGTTACTAATGGATTGTAAAAAGCGTTCCAATACCTTATCGTCTGGAGTCGCGTATCCTGTTTCTTGGAGTTTTGCAGGAGATAAGATCTGTCGAAAATGGGGCCTATGGGTAAATTTCCCCATTTGTTCATTATTGAGACTGGCGCGGCGTTTACCAAAGGAGCGATAAATTTTTTCTTTGTGGTTCAGGGTTTCAAAAAGGTTGGCCAAATCTCCCGTGGTTTCACTATTGCCCAAAAACAAAATACCATTTTGGTTAAGGGCAAAATTAAACATTTCTAAGGCACGTTTTTGCAATACGGGTTGGAAATAGATTAAAACATTGCGACAAGTGACGAGGTCGATATTGGTAAACGGGGGATCTTTTAAAATATCATGTTGGGCAAATACCACCATTTCACGAATACTGCGAATGATTTGAAAGCTATCGTCACGATGAAAAAAATATTTAGCTATTAAGCGGGGTGAAATATCCGCGACGATACTTTCTGCGTAAACTCCGGTACTGGCACGTTGAATGGCACTTTGATCGATATCAGTCGCAAAGATTTTGACATCTTTAGTGACTCTTAGCTCATCCATGATCTCGCGACAAAGAATTGCCAGGGAATAAGCTTCCTCTCCAGTGGAGCATCCGGCCACCCAAAACCGAATTTCATTGCTTTGTTTGGACTGGATAACTTCGGGAAGCCAGAGTGTCTCAATATCGTTAAAGGCTTCGCTATCTCGGAAAAAACGAGTGACACCAATTAACAATTCTCGATAAAGATTAGTAATCTCAGTGGGATAATGCTCTAAAAAACGAACATAGTCTTTTAAATTATGAATCTGGTTGACGGTCATGCGTCGTTCTAAACGCCGAATAACAGTACTGGGTTTATAGAAGGTAAAATCCACCTTGGATTTTTCCCGTAATAAGAAGAAAATGCGGGTTAAACCATCTTCATCTGATAATAAGGTTTTAGAAATCTCTTGCTGGACTGCAAAAGGATGCTTAGTAAAGTTAAGAAGTTGCTTGGGCATCTCTTCAGCCGGAAGCACAAAATCGGCTAAACCGGTGGAAATGGCACTGCGAGGCATACCGTCAAATTTGGCTGATTGTTCGTCTTGAACCATGACCATACCACCTTGTTCCTTGATGGTACGCACACCACGAGTGCCGTCACTACCCGTTCCTGACAAGATGATACCTACTGCGCGGTTTTGTTGATCTTCGGCCAGCGACTGGAAAAAAATATCAATAGGAAGATTGATTCCAATACTTCGATCCTGATCACTGAGTAAGAGTTCACCGTGAAATATGGTTAAATTTTTCTTGGGTGGGATCAGATAGATACAGTTCTTTTCCACTTTCATATGGTTTTTGGCACGACAAACTGGAATTTTGGTGAACTTGGATAAAAGCTCAACCATTAAGCTTTTATAGTCAGGTGATAGGTGTTGTACGATAATAAATGCTAAATCTGTATCTTCGGGAGTATTGGACACAAAATGCTCAATAGCTTCTAACCCTCCGGCAGAAGCGCCAATTGCAATATAGTAAAGTGGTGATTTTTCATCAATTTCTTCCGAATTAATGAAATTTTCTGTTTCTGTATCCGCCATTTTGACACTCCGATGGGTGTTGGATTGACTATTTTTAAGGCTATTTGAGGTATAAGGAAATTTCTTCAGCTGTCATTGGTTTATTATATAGAAAACCCTGACTCAAGTTGCAATTTAATTTGGTCAAAAAATCATGTTGGGCCCTGGTTTCTACGCCTTCGGCCAAAACAGCGAGTTCTAATCCATGTGCCATTGCAATAATTGCTGTAATTATGGCTTCATCATCTTTATCTATTTCGATATCTTTAATAAAACTACGATCGATTTTAATGACATCAATGGGAAATCGTTTTAAGTAATTCATGGAGGAATAACCGGTACCGAAGTCGTCAATGGCTAAACTGATCTCCATTGTTTTTATCTGTTTTAACATTACAATGACTTTTTCAATATCGGTAACCAGGCTTTTTTCAGTGATTTCCAATTCCAACCAATTGCCTGGTAATGCGTGTTTATTGAGTACTTTTTGGAGTTCTTGTTCAAAGCCATACTGTTGAAATTGTTTGGGAGAAATATTAATTGCAATTCGAACCGGGGTTTTGCCTTCTTTAAGCCACTTTCCCCCTTGCAGGCAGGCTTGATTAAGGACCCAACTACCCAAGGAGAGAATTAAATTGGTTTTTTCAGCTTGGGGGATAAATTCTCCGGGAGGAATGAGGCCGCGTTTGGGATGATACCAGCGAACTAAAGCTTCCATTCCCACAATTTCACCGGTGTTCAAATCATATTGGGGTTGATAGTGCAAAACGAGTTGATTATTTTCAATAGCGGTATGAAGTTCGTGTTCTAGGAGCATTCGCTCATTGGCAATTTGTCCCATTTCTTGGGTGTAAAAACAAAATTGATTCCGACCTTTTTCCTTGGCTTGGTACATAGCCGTATCGGCAAATTTAACCAAGTCGGAACCACGTAAACCATCGTCTGGAAAAATACTAATACCGATACTTGTGCCAATAAAAATGCGTCGATGCTCGATTAAAAAGGGTTGGCTAAATGCTCTCAGTATTTTTTCGGCCAAGGTAATACATTGATCGGTGTTTTCAATTTCATTGGCAATGATGGTAAATTCATCGCCTCCAAGACGGGATACGGTATCAATTTTTCGCACGGTATCCAGTAGCCGTTGTGCCACATGTTGTAATAACTTGTCACCGAATTCATGTCCCAAGGAATCATTAATGCTCTTAAATCCATCTAAGTCCATAAAAAATAGGATTATTTTTCTTCCCGTTCTTTCGGCAGTATTGATGGCCTGAGCCAGTCGATCATTAAAAAGAGTTCGATTGGGTAGTTCGGTTAATAGATCAAAGTGTGCTAGAAAATGTAATCGGGTTTGGGCTTCTTTACTGGTGGTTAGGTCAGTAAATTTGCCGACATATGAAGAAAATGCGCCACTATGATCTTTGACGGCTCGGATGTCTAACCACTCTTGATAGACTTCACCATCTTTGCGTCGATTCCAAATTTCGCCTTCCCAATGTCCTTTGATTTGCAAAGTTGTCCACATATCTTCGTAAAATTTTTGCTCATGTTTTCCGGAATGTAGAATATTGGGCGTTTTACCCATGGCTTCCGATTTGCTGTAACCGGTTATTTTGGTGAAGGTAGAATTAATTGACAATATTTTACCGGTTTTGTCAGTGACAATGATTCCTTCAATACTATTTTCAAATATTTCAGCCGCTAATCTCTCTCTTTCACGCATTCGGTGAATTTCTTCAATATCAGTTAAAACTAAGCGTATATGGGCTTCAGTATCATCAGGAGTTTGATGGAAGCTGCTTTTTATTAAGGCGTGAAATACATAACCATCGCTACGACGAATTTTGATTTCATCTTGGCGTGTTTTTTTATGTTTAATTACGGAGCGAATGTGATGAGATAAAAGGCTTTGATATTTCTTATCAACGTATTGATTAAGGCTTTTTTGAGATAAGGAGGTTTTGTTTTCTAAAAGCAAATGACAACCCGTGACATTCACTTCTTTAATCAAGCCTTGTGAATTAATGGTAAAATAACCAACTGGAGCCCATTCGAAAAGTTCCTGATATTCTTCCTTAACCATTGTTAAATGGTATTGAGTTTGCCTTAGTTCATCGTTCTGCATCTCTAGTTCGATTTGATAAACCTTTAGCTCATGAGTCAGGGCTTTGAGTTGTTCCAGGGATAGGTTCGTGAAATCGATATTCAGTTCTGCTTCTTTCTCCTCTGTAGACAGTATCTCTGCCCGTTTTCTTAACTCAGTAAAATCGCTCATGACAATGTATCCATATTAACCAAGTGGTTTTACATTTAATTGTAAATTGTTTAGCTGTCAATTTTATCAGATTGACTCTTGTTTATAATGAGTAGAAATACGAGTATTCTATAGGTAACAAAACGCTTTATTGCCATCGGGATTTAAGGATACTATATCAACTACTTTTTTTATTGGTAAATATAAACTAATTTTTATATCAACTAAACAAAGAAAATATTGTGGTTATCAATCAGGACGGTACTATACAATTTGTAAATAAACGCTGGATTGAGTTTGCGGTGAAAAACGGAGGTACTGCAAATATGCGATGGAATGATAACAATTATTTACAGGCTTGCGATTATCTTTGGCGAAAAGTGTTTACCGACGGTTGAACATTTGCTTGACGCAATTAATCACCAGGAAATTATGGATAATGAAGTGTGGCTTGCCTATCGATGTGAGCTAGAGCAACGACAGTCGTCCTAAAGTTTACTTTAGGATTGAACACAAACTAAAGCAAAAAAAATAGGTAATAATTATATGAAGTCCATTCCCACCGTTTATATAGTCAATCCGGATACGGTGGCAAATAGCTTAACCAAGCAATTATTTAATTCTATTGACATATATAGCGTTGATTATCAGGCGCCGACGGAGCTATTGCACAATCTTCCAGATGCATCTCCGGCTTGTTTTTTATTGTCTTTTTTACTGCCTGAGATGAGTGGTTTGGAGCTTATGTTAAAACTCCGGCAGCAAGGTGTTATTAATCCTTGTATTTTTACTTCGACCAAAGCTGAGCCAGAGCTGGTAGTTAAAGCAATGCATTCAGGAGGTTTTGGCTTTATTAAAAAACCTTTTCAATATATGGATCTAGTTGATTTAGTACAAAAAGCGCTGGAACATGATAAAAAAGCTAATAGATATGTACGAATCGGTCTGATATATGAGCGAAACCTGCGAAAATTATCGACTCGAGAGAAGCAGGTTCTTGATCTCTTATTGGATGATCTCAGTGCGATGAAAATCGGACAGAAACTAACCATTAGCCACCGTACCGTGGAAAATCATCGTAATAATATTTTTAATAAACTGGAAATTAGTAAAACTTCTGAACTAGTGAGAATGTCTAGCATTCATGAGGCGGTTAAAAATACCGGGAATTGGAGTTTTTAGCTACTTTTGAGGCAAGGTAAAACTTAGTATTCCTCCTCTATTACCATCTTTACTTGATTCTGCCCATATCTTTTCCTGGTGTAAGTCGATAATTTCTTTACTGATGGCCAGTCCTAATCCGGTGCTGCCCAATCCTGCTCCTGTATTGTCACTATCGTCCTGGATAAATTTGTTAAAAATATGCGTCTGTCTATCTGGCTCTATCCCTTTGCCTTGGTCGATGACACTGATTTTTACTTTTTTGTGTTCGAGAACCGCAAGATTAAATGTGATGGTTCCTCCTTCGGGAGAAAACTTAATCGCATTTGATAACAAATTCAAAATGACTTGTTCAATACGCAATTTGTCACAATAAACTAATATGGGAAAATTGGGTTTAGAGAAAATAACATTGAGTTTTCGTTCTTCTAACTTAGCTGCCATTTCAGAGTGGCAACATTCAATAATAGTCTGAATATTTTGTTCAGAAATTTTTAACTCCATTTTGCCAGCTTCTAATTTCGACAGATCCAATAAATCTTCTAAAAGCAGTAATAGTCTCTGGGCACTGATACTGATATTTTCAAAGTAGGTTTTTACTTTACAGGCATCGCTATTTTTAAGTTTTTTTATGCCCAAAAAAGCAAATCCTAAAACGCCATGCATGGGAGTGCGTAATTCATGTGAAATATTGGTTAAAAAAATACTTTTTGCTTTATTTGCTGCCTCAGCGGCTTGACGCATTTTATAAAGTTCATCAATATCGGTTAAAACCAGACGAATGTGGGGTTCTATGGAAAGACTAGTCTGCGCTATCGTGCTTTCGACGAGTGCATAATAGGTAAAGCCATCAGAGCGACGAATTTTTATTTCATCCTGGCGTTTATTTTTATGCTTTATCACGGAGCGAAGGTGGTTGGCAAAGGCCGCTTTGTAGTCTTTTTCAATAAAGAAATAAATACTTTGCCGTGAAAGTTTTGCTTTTTCCATAGCTAAAAGATTGCAAGCCGTGTTATTGACCTCTTGTATAGAACCGTTAATATCAAGGGTAATATATCCAATGGGAGCTAATTCAAAAAGTTCCTGATATTGTTCTTTGGCATGGAGTAGGCTGATTTGGATTTCCTGCAATTCTTCATTTTGCAGTTCAAGTTCGATTTGGTGAACTTTTAATTCGTGGGTTAATGCTTTGAGCTGTTCTATTGTTGCTGTTTCTAATTCTGGCTCAAGATTATAACTTTTTGAATTATTATTGAGAAATTCAGCTTTCTTTCTTAGCTTAGAAAGATTATTCATATAAATTATGCCTCATTGCTCTGGTATATGGAGGAAATGACAGACTAAGATAGTAGTAATCCGTGAATATTTATTCTATCAGAAGCCTATTTTAAATTTTATACGTAAAGGAACTGAATAGTATTGAGTAATAACACCTAGTACAGGGCGTTTGTCCGGGGATGTTGCAGCTGAACTTGGGTTATTTTATCCTAAAAAACACAGTTGACTTCGTAGCGAGGTTCAGCCTGGGCGGCCCCCATAAGTGCTGAAGATTAAGGATTTTATAGGTTATTTTTGGTGCGGCCGGCTAGGCTTTACTTGTAGTCACCCTACTGGTGAGCCTGGGTGGCCCCAATCAAAATGTTCTAGAAAATCCTTCGGCTCTGGCTCCATGCTTCGCTCTACCTCCTCCATCCATGGAGTCGTAAGATTTAGTGCTTAAGGGGACCGCAGTAGATGGCAACTGCGTTTTCTAGGTTTATTAGGTTTATATATACTGAGTGAGCAGAGTGGTATGAAAACTACAATTTTTCCTATTTGGTTAAAACTTCATGCGATTGATGAACAATATCGCTTTAGTAGCTGGTTATTTATTAAATTGCTGGCGTTGACCTATTGTGTTGCTTTTGCTTCTTTGGCGGTTCAAATTACTGGTTTAGTCGGAGAGCAAGGTATTTTGCCGATTTCTGAGCTTTTGCAGCAAATGCAGCAACGTTATGACATAGCTGCTTGGTGGCGTCTTCCAACAATATTTTGGTTTAATCATAGTGATTGGTTTTTGTTGCTAGTCAGTTGGGCGGGATGTGTCATTGCACTGATATTATTGTTGGGAAAATTTCAACGCTTTGCCTTAATCAGTCTGTTTATTTTATATCTCTCCTTATTTCATGCCGGGCAAACCTTTCTAAGCTTTCAATGGGATACACTATTATTGGAATGTGGTTTTCTGGCTATCTTTTTATTAAATAATCCCTCCTATTTATTGATTTTTCTCTATCATTGGCTGTTATTCCGGCTGCGTTTTTTGTCTGGATTATCAAAAATTATTAGTGATGATCCTTCCTGGTCCAGCTTAACCACCTTAAATTATTATTTCGAAACCCAACCACTGCCACATGTTGGCGCTTGGTATGCACATCAATTGCCAGAAACCGTGTTAAAGTTTGGTACGATTGGTGTGTTATTTATGGAATTAGTCGTGCCATTTTTTATTTTTTTACCACGAAAATTCCGGATTTTTGCGGCGCTGTCGACGATTATTTTACAATTGCTAATTATTGCGACCAGTAACCATAATTTTATAAATATACTGACGATTGCGCTGTGTTTGTTTTTACTGGATGATAGGTTCCTTGCTAGAATATTGCCAGGCTGGCTTTTAAAAAGTGCCGCTCGGAGGAAGCAAGAAGTATCGAATAATCAGATAAAAAAATGGCTGACGACTAGTATGGCAATTCTTGTTTTAGCTGTCAGCCTAACGCAAATGTACTGGTATATTTTTAATCAATCCTTATCCGAACCGTTTAGAAATATCGCTGTGCTAGGGCCACGCTATGGTTTTGGAAATGTTTATCATGTCTTTCCGACTATGCAAACCGAACGACATGAGTTTCAAATAGAAGGCAGTTATGATGGAGAGAATTGGTATCCGTACCAATTTAAGTTTAAACCAGGTCCTTTATCAACCAGGCCTCGATTTAATGTACCGCACCAGCCAAGATTGGATTGGATGATTTGGTTTGTTCCACCGCAGTTTCCAGAGATGAATGAGTGGTTTGACCGTTTTATGTATCGGCTATGGAAAAATCAAAAAGAAGTTACTCAGCTTTTAGCATTTAACCCTTTTGATGGTCAAGTAGCCCCTAAGTATTTGCGAGTTGCTGTGTTTCGCTATCAATTTACCAATTTTGAGGAAAAACAAGCAACCGGTAATTGGTGGAAAGCTGAATACCTGGGGATTTATCCCAATGTGCCGAGGCGCTTACCATAACGACCGGTAGGTGAATATATGCCGTCAAATATTTAGACAAATCTATAACTGAGTGTTATAGTCAAGAATATTGTTGCTCATCAAACTGCGGCAAGGGGGGAAGTAAAATAACAATAATCGCAATTGCCTAAACTTTGAGAAATCTGTTCTATATCATTTAATTAAAGAGTTGATAAATGTTATTCTCAGAAATTCAAATATAAACCTGATTTTATCCTGAGCATCTGAGCTATGAAAAAACATGAGAAAGAGGTTGTTGTCGTCGGTGTTGGAGCCAGCGCCGGAGGATTAGAGGCCTTGCAAGCCTTTGTTAAAAACCTCCCTTTTAATACGAATCTTGCATATATTGTTGCGCAGCATTTATCTCCTACTTATAAAAGCCTTATGGTGGCTTTATTAACTAAGGATACTGAGCATCAAGTTGCAGAAGCCAAAAATGGCTTAGTGATAAAACCCGATACCATCTATATTTGTCCCCCGAATAAAAATATAACCATCCAAAAGAATCTGATTGTACTCAGTGAAATCAAACAGGGTCTTTATGGGCCCAAACCTTCCGTGGATTTGTTTTTTGAGTCTATTGCTGAAGAAAAAAAAGATAAAGGCATCGGCATTATTCTTTCGGGAACCGGGAGTGATGGTACACGTGGAGTCCGAGCCATTAACGCCGAAGGCGGATTTATTGTCGCCCAAGATCCTAAAACTGCTAAATATGATGGTATGCCCAATTCGGCCGTCAATACGGGAAAAGTCGATTTAATCTTAAAAGCTGAAGATATCGGTCCAGAATTACTGGAAATTTTAAGCTATCCGAGAAAACCAGTGGTCCAGGGTGCCTTGGATAAATCCACCAGTATATATACCAATATCCTGACTAAGTTGAAAGAAATTAAAGGAATTGATTTCAATGAGTATAAACCCAGCACCATCCAGAGACGAATAGAACGTCGGATGACAGCCATGAAAACGGCTAACCTTGAAGATTATTATGCTTTTTTAGCTCAAAATGTAGAAGAAGTCGAAGCCCTATTTCAAGATATTTTAATTGGTGTTACCTCTTTTTTTCGAGATAGTGAGGCATTTGATGAACTAAAAATAAATTTGCAGAATTATCTAAAACAAAAAGAAGACAATACCATTAGAATCTGGGCGCCCGGATCGTCAACTGGTGAAGAAGCCTATAGTATCGGTATTGTATTAAGTGATATTTTAGGGAGCGATATTGGGAAATACAAAATTCAAATTTTCGCTACCGATATTGATGAAGAAGCGCTGCATTTGGCCAGAAAAGGCATTTATCCTGAAAGTGCTTTAGTGGAAATGGATAAAAAACTGCGCAATAAATATTTCCTGGTGAAAACCGAACATTATGAAGTCATTAAACCCATTCGTGAAATGATTATATTTTCTCGACATGATATTAACAAAGACCCTGGGTTTTTGCGTTTGGATTTGATTGTTTGTCGAAATTTACTTATCTATTTTTCACAAGAATTACAGAAACGATTATTCCCCATGTTTCATTATTCGCTACATGACCATGGTTTGATTTTTTTGGGTAAAAGTGAATCAGTGGGACATTATCAAACTTATTTTAAAACTGTCGATAAAAAATGGAAAATTTATCAGGCGAAATACCTTGGGCGTAAAGAACCGCCACAGACCATTCAATTATCTGAACGCAATGATATGCTTAGTGCGTCGAGAATTGTACACCAGGCGAAGAAGCCCAGTATCCAGGATAATCTGTCGGAGTATATAAATAAATATATTCTCCCCATGTGTATTGTTATTAACGATAGTATGGATATTGTCTTCGTTAAGGGTAAAAACCCTTATCTAATACGTCCAGATGGGGAACAGACTCAAAATATATTTAGAAATGTACAGCCTGCGTTGAGCATTGAATTACGGTCGGCCATTCATAATAGTATTAAAGATAAAAATGTTTTTAAATCAAACTTCCAAAAAATTATTTTATTTGGTGAAGTGATTCGATATGTTCGGATTGTTGTCATGCCAATGGATACCGACCCTAATAATAATGGGATGAGTTTGATTTGTTTTCAGGAAGAGACCGGTGAAAATTTTAAAAGTTTTGATGTTAATACCATTAATGATGAAAATGAGCGCACCAAAGAAATTGAGCTGGAATTAGCCCGTACAAAAGAACACCTTCAGACGGTAATCGAAGAACTGGAGACCAGTAATGAAGAAATGCAGAGTCTCAATGAGGAGTTACAAAGTTCCAATGAAGAGTTACAAAGTTCTAATGAAGAATTAGAAACAACCAATGAAGAATTACAAAGTACCAATGAAGAACTGCAAACTGCTTATACTGAAATGCGGGCTATGTATGAAGAAAAAGAGGAACATGCTAACCAACTGGCGTCCATCACCGAGGAGTTTGAAAAGAGTAATAATCGCCTCAATGCGGCCTTAGATGGTATTAAAATGGGTATTTATGACCATCACATACCGATTCAAAAACAAGATTATTGGAATGATATTTGGGCAGAAGTATTCGGTTATCGCATGGGAGAACTACCATCGGATAAAACCAATATGTATGGCTGGATCGAAGAGCGGATCCATCCAAATGACAAAAACTTGATTAATGAATTGAGAGAGTCGTTTATCCGAGGGGAATGCCAACAATATAATGTTAAATGTCGAATGAGGCATAAAAAAGGTCACTGGATTTGGATAGACAATTTTGCCATTCCGGTAGAAAGCAATGAGGATGGACAGGTTACTCGAATAATAGGTACGATTAGAGATATCAGTGCCGATATCGAAACTAATCGAGAACTTAAAAATATTGCTGAAAAATTAAAAAATGCCCAGAAAATTGCTTCATTGGGTAATTGGGAATGGGATATTCAAGAAAAACAGCTGTTATGGTCTGATGAGGTATATGAAATTTTTGGTCAAACTGATCAGAGCTTTGGAAAAACCTATGAAGAGTTTATACAGCTAGTTTATGAAGAGGACCGAGGTTATGTTAAACAATCTGTCGATCTTGCCTTACAGAAAAAGTCCGCCTATGACATTCACCATCGGATTAATCATCCCAATAAAGGGATATTATACGTTCGGGAAATAGGATCCGTGGTTTATGATGAGAATAATAATGCTACTAAAATGATTGGCATTGTTCAAGATGAAACTCAGCAAAAAATTTTGGAATATGAAATTATACGAGCTAATCGCTCCTTAGACTTATCCCAGTCGGTGAGTAAGATTGGCAGCTGGGATTGGAATGTGAGAGATGATCAATTATGGTGGTCGGAACAAATGAAGTGTCTATTTGGTTATGAGCAGGACGCTTTATTTGAGGCAAGCTATGATTCATTTATCAATAAAGTACATGCGGATGATCGTGAATTTGTCCGTCAACAAGTAGAACTCGCGTTTAACAATAAAAAATCCTACAATTGTAATTATCGAGTAATTCCTAATCCGAAAAAGACAATTATTATTAATTCTGTTGGCAAAGTCTATTTTGATGACACTGATAATCCGATTCGAATGGTGGGTATTGCCCAGGATGTGACCGAGAAAATCAATGCCCAATTAATCTTGAAAGAAAATCAGGAACGTCTAAAGTTGGCGACTCATTCAGCAAAAATTGGTCTGTGGGAGCTGATGTCTGCGACGGGGGTAGCCTATTGGGATGAACGATCCTATGAAATTTTTGGTATTCAACCGGGTACAAAAGTAACGTATGAGATCTGGCATAAACTTCTGCATCCGGATGATGCTGAAAAAGTTCACAAAGAAATTACAGCGGCAATTGCCGAAAAACGTTTTTATAATGTTGTGTTTCGAATTATTCGCCCGGATGGACAAATTTACCATATTCAAGGGACAGGAAATCCGATTTTTGAAGGTGATGAATTCATTAAAATAGTCGGTACTAATATTGATTTAACCAAACACCTGTCTAGTTTTTACGGGACTCCCAATTGATTTAAGTAGTTATGGATGAGCTAAATCATGAAAAAAACAGAATTCCAACGTTTGCAAGCTATTGCTATCGAAAAACTCGAATCGTCTTCTGTGACACTGCCGCAAAATTTTTTAGACAAAAATATTGATGAACTGATCCAAATTAATGAAATTTATCAGGCCGAACTGGAAGCACAAAATGATGAACTTCAGAGTCATATTCTCGACCTGGAAGAAGCACAAAATGAATTGGCCGTGCTCTTCAATCAGGCTCCCATTCCCTATATTTTATTGACAGCAAAATTTAAAATTTTAAGGGCCAATGAAAGGGCGCTGAAAATGTTTGGGGCCAATTCCTTTTTGTCTCAAAACGTACCATTTTATACCTATTTGTATAAGGGGCACATGACCGTCTTTTTAGATTGGATTCATTCCATTAAAGAAGGTCCTTCACCATTGGAAATGTTACTTAAAACAGCAGGTGGTTTGCGTTTTTGTCGACTTCATTTCCATAAATGGTCACAACAGGACAGTGATACTTTCTTGTTGTCGGTGGAAGATATTCACGCCCAAAATGAGGAACATGATCGCTTTAAATCCTTATTTCAAAATTCTCAACAGGGGATTATATACATTGATGAAAAAGAGCGCATTGTGGACATTAATGATACTGCAATACAGATCTTGGGATTTCCGAAACAAAAGTGTGCAAAACAAACCTATAGTGATATTGATTTAATTTTTTTAGATGAGGATAAGCAACCGATTCCCGAAAAAGATTTACCTTTTATTTTATCGCTACGTAATAAGTCAATTCAAGCCACCCGGTTAATGCTAGTTTGGAATGCTGAGCAAGAGCGTCATGTAAGGCTAAGCTTAGAAGCTATTCCCCATTTTAGTCTAGATAAAGAAGAGCTGCTGGGTGTATTCTGTATTTTTACCGATATAAGTAAGGAGTACCTGCTCAATAGAGAATTAAAACAACAATTGGAGACATTTAAAACGCTTGGAAATAATATCCCTGATGTCATCTTAAGATTTGATAAAAATCAGGAAATTATTTATATCAATCAGGAAGGTGTTAATTTTTTCCAAATAGATCTCATCCATTCCAATGCAAAAAAATTATGTGATTTCTCACTTTTTCAGTCCGAGCGCTCCAAAGAATTCTGTCGGGTACTAAAAGATCTTGATAAGCTTTCTCGCACGATTACTTATTCATTAAATCATAAGAGTCAGAAAAAAAATAAAAATTATTTTATTCGACTTATACCGGAACGACTTGAAGGGGCTGAAAAATCCTTTTTGCTGATTATTGAAGACATTACCCAGCGTGTTGAATCTGAAGATATGTTTAATCAGTTATTTTATAATGCCTCCGATGCCATTATTTTAACAGAACATAAGACGGGAAAAATCAAATCGATAAACTCCAAAGCGCGTAATCTGCTTGATTTTGATGTTGCCAAAATAGATTCTTTTTGTTCAAAGGACATTTTTGACAACTTTAAATCTAAACAGCAATTCCAAAAACATATTGATGCCTTAGAGTCTTATGGCGAAGATATTTTTGAAACCACCAAGGAATTAGCCAATGGTCAAATCGTTTATTTAAAAGTCTATTGTAGCCTGATCGATATTGGTGAACATACCTATCACCAATCCATAGTTCATGACCTTACCGAGCACAAACTCTTGGAAAGACAATTGAGTCAAACCTCGAAAGTTTTTGAACATACTACTGAAGGGATTATGATCACTGAACTGGATAGTACCATTATTTCCGTTAATGATGCCTTTTCAAAAATTACTGGTTATAAGCGGGAAGAAGTGATTGGAAAAAACCCTTCTATTTTAAAGTCGGGAAAACACGATAAAGAATTTTATGAAAATATGTGGGTCCAGATTGAAAAAGAGGGGGTCTGGAAGGGAGAAATATGGAACCGAAAAAAAGATGGCACGATTTACCCTGAATGGCTAGCGGTATCGCCTATTTATGATGAAAACAATAAACCTCAGCAATTTGTTGCCGTCTTTTCAGATTTTTCGGAGATTAAAAATAACCAACTCCAATTGGAACAATTGGCCCATTATGATCCCTTAACGCGACTACCTAATCGTTTACTATTGCAACAACAACTTAACTTTGCGGTTAAATCTTCTAAACGTCATAAAAATAAATTTGCAATTTTATTTATTGATTTGGATCGCTTTAAAAGTATCAATGACACGCATGGGCATGGTGTAGGAGACGAAGTCTTAAAGCATACGGCCAAACGTTTAAAAGGATTATTACGTGATTCGGATACGGTTGCTCGTCTTGGCGGTGACGAGTTTGTTATCGTGTTATATGACATTAATCATAGCAATGACATCCATCATATTGCTCAAACTGTGATTGATAAATTACAAGAACCCTTTGTTATCAATGGCGATGATCATTTTATTAGTGCCAGTATTGGCATTAGTATTTTTCCCGATGATGCAGAAATAGTTGAGTTATTGCTAAAACATGCTGATATTGCTATGTATGAATCAAAATCAACAGGCCGTAACAATTACCATTTCTTTTCTAATCAGATGGCTGAAACGGCTCAAAGTCTATCGAATTTGCACAATGATCTAAATAAGGCGCTTGCTAATCAGGAATTTTATATAGTCTATCAGCCTCAGTATGATGCTGCGAAAAAAGAAATTGTTGGATTTGAGGCATTGTTACGTTGGAGAAATGCAATATTAGGAGAAGTGGGGCCTGATAAATTTATTCCCTATGCTGAGGAATCACAATTAATTATTCCTATCGGAAAATGGATTTTTGAGCAAGTCGTTGAAGATTGGCAGCATATTAATGAAATATTAACAACAAAATTTACCATCGCAATTAATATTTCAGCCGTTCAACTCAACCAAAACTTTGTCAATTATTTAGAATTTACGATTAATAAGCATCCGGACTTGGTCAAAGTGCTTAAAATTGAAATTACTGAGTCTTCAGCGATGAAAAATTTTCAGAGTACGCAAAATGTTTTGGAACAAATAAAAGCGATGGGTTTTATCATTTCTCTGGATGATTTTGGTACGGGATATTCGGCTCTAAATGCAATCAAACAGTTGAAGGTCGACGAAATTAAAATTGATCGTTCATTTATACAGGATGTTCCCGGTGATAAGGAAGATGAGGAGTTGGTTTCTACCATTATAGCGATGGCTAAGGTGATGAAGAAACAATTAATTGCTGAAGGGGTCGAAACCACGCATACGCGAGATTTCTTATTGGAAAGACGCTGCAATATCATCCAGGGTTTTTTATTTAGCAGGCCCTTAACATTAGAAAAAACATTGAAGTTTATTCGAGAAAATAACCGTATATACGAAAATTAATCGTTAAGATTTAGTGCTTTAGGTGCGATCGACTAGATTGTCGCAGTAGCTTTAACTGATTAATTTAGATTAAATGGCTTTTAGAAATCTTCCATTAGTCGTTTCCCTTTTTTTTGTTGGGCACGAATAACTTTTAGATCACGCTTAATATCACGGCGTTTTTTTTCATCTTTTTCTGTTTCAATCCATGTAATTAATTTTTGCTCTTTGAATTTCAGCTTGCGTAATAAGTTGCTAATGGAATCGATTTGCTTTTGTTTGTTCGATGAGCCAAATAGAAAAGATTTAATTTGTAACAGAGTGTGGTTTAGTTGCATAAAATTTACCTCCACAAAATTTTATCGAAGAGGTATGACAGAAATATTACAGTTCTAGACTATGTTTATTTTCTTTTTAACCTGTGGATAAATGGTAGGACTGAATAATTCTGAAATATGGGGCATGCAATGATTATGATATTGTTAATTTTAGCGTAATTAAGAATAGGCCCCTGTCTGAAGGGGCCGTTTGAATTGCTTCATTTCTTGAGGAGAGGCAATTATTTTGCGTCTTTTAATATTTTTTTTCCTTTTTTTTGTTGTGCTCGAATGACTTGCAGATCTCTTTTTATCTGTTTACAAGTTTTTTCATTTTTTTCTTTTTTTAACTGTGTTTCAAGTTTGAGTTCTTTGTTTTTTAATTTTTTTAGCAGTGCACGCATTGTTTCTGCTTGTTTTTTTTTCACTTTGTCTTCATTAAAAAGATCTTTCAATTGTGTCAATATTTTTGCCAGACCCATGCTTTTAATCCTCCATTACAGCGGCTAATTCATTATCATCTAAAGCTAAAGCTCGTTCGGCCTGAGTTTCTTCTGGGCTGTCACCAATAAAGAGTGTACTGGCCATATCGAGTAAACTCCGGCAGATAAGGGTAGTATATCCGCTATCATTCATTAAAGATGTACCCATTTGAGGAGTTATCTGCTTTTGATGTATATGTTGGAATAATCGATGTGACAATTCTTTATCATTTTCTTCCACTCTCAATTTATAAGCATCTAGAGCTAAAATTTTACTACCACTTTCATCTTCGCAATGGTGGCGGCATTCTTCCATATTCCGCAACAACGTCATTATTTCAATTCGCATTTGGTTATATTCGTTTCGAATTTGTTGGTTATCAGAAATAATGTATTTATTCATATTTTTTTGTAAGTGTTTTACTGCTTTAACTGATTCTGCCAGGTGTTGGTTGGCATCACGTAGCCAGTGTAGAGTGTTTGATTGTTCTTCTTTCCAGTTAAATCCGGCACGGGCAATAAATGAAATAATTTCACTATAGATACCTTTCACTTTTCTGTCGTAAGATTTATCTACATCATAGGCATTTATTTTTTGTTGTTTGGTGGCGATGGTTTCCAGGTTATCTTGGCTACGCAAATCTTTCATTTTGAAGTTAAGTGCATGGACAATGATTTCTACTGTATTTTCATAGACATGTATGGTTTCATCTTTTACTGATTTTACGGCAGTGTCCGGAAAGTCCACGCTGGCCCCATAAAGATATTTGGGCTGAGTAACTTTAGTGGCTTTTTCATGCATAAAGCGAGTCAAATAGTAGACTAGTTTGCCAATAAATGGAATCATAACAAGGATTCCTACTAGATTAAATATAGTATGAAAAACAGCCAACTTAAGAGTGTAGTCGTCGTTGGCAATCCCCACTGAGGCACTGACATAGTCAACTGATACGACAAAGAAATCAATAAAAATAATTGCGATTAAACCTGTCGTGAGATTAAATACCAGATGTGCACCGGCTAATCGCTTACCCTGTACATTGGCACTCAGTGAACCGATGATTGCGGTAATGGTAGTACCAATATTCGCACCAATTGCCAAAGCAAGTGCATTTTCATAAGTGATTTGTCCAGCTGCAAGTGCCGTAATAATTAAGACCAAGGTGGCATGACTGGATTGCATCACCACCGTAGCAAAAATACCAATGGCTGAAAATAACATTAATCCTGGAAAACCACTGACAGCGTATTCGGCTAAGTTGATTGTTTCCTTAAAGGCCTCAAAACCTTCTTTCATATGGTGGATGCCAAGGAATAAAAAACCTAAACCAGCCAAGATATAACCAATACCTTTTAATGTCTTAGCCTTTTGAAACACCAGGATAATGCCAAAGACTAGCATGGGCATGGCATATGCAGAGATTTTCACTTTTAAACCGAGTCCCGCCACTAACCAAGCACCAGTCGTAGTACCGAGGTTGGCTCCGAAAACAATCCCGATTCCTTCTGCCAGACCAATTAATCCGGCACTTAGGAAAGAAATGGTTATAACAGATACCAGCGAAGAGGATTGCATTAAGGTGGTTGATACAACACCAAAACTAATACTTTTCCATAATTTATCCGTCGTCTTTTTTAAAATTCTTTCTAAAATACCCCCGGTAAAAGCTTTAAAACCTTCTTCCAGGGAAAGCATTCCAAATAAGAAAATGGCGACACCGGCTGAGATCTCTTTAAAGTCTGGACTTACCCAGAAACCATAAGCAAGAATGATAAAAATAGCAGGCAGTAAAATTTTCCTTAACATCAGTATTACCTTTATTATAAATAGGTGACAATTTACCTAAGTTATTATTTTTTCGGGAGTTTGGAGAGGAAATAAATAGTAACACAGGTTGTCATAAAAATGTAACAAAGATATGGTAGGGGAAATTAAAAATTAAAAATTAAAAATTAAAAATTAAAAATTAAAAATGCCTATCTAGCCAAGGACCAATATCCTATTAGACGCTCTTATTTCTTAAGCTCTAAACGTTCTTTTAATTGTAGTTCGATACTTAAACCTAGAAAACGCAGTAGATGGCAACTGAGTTTTTTAGGTTTAAGTCTTCTAGCTTTCCATTAATTCCTGCCAAAAGTGATTGATTTGTTGGCGTTCTGATGTAAATAACCCGTCTTCGGCGAGCCCTGGAACTTCTTGTAAGGCCTGTGCATGCATAAAGTCACGGTATTTTTGGTAAATTTCAATCAGGCTATGACCAAATGTTTCTTCAATAACATGAGCTTTGAGAAGGGATTCCAGCATGCGAATATTATCCGTATAACGAATGACTTCGGGATGCTGATGGGCAAATTGCAGGACTAAAAATTGCACCATAAATTCGATATCAACAATACCACCAGCGGCTTGTTTAACATCAAAGTGTCCAGCCTTTTTCTTTTCTAGTGAGTGACGCATTTTAAGACGCATTTCATGGACTTTTTGGCGTAATTCGGCTACCTCTCTGGGTTGTGCTAAAACTTCTTGACGGGCTTGCAGATAGGCTTGGCCTAAGGCAGTTTCATCTCCGGCTACAATACGGGCACGGCATAAGGCTTGGTGTTCCCACAGCCAGGCTTTTTCAAGTTCATATTTTTTAAAGGTTTGTAGGGTGGTAGCAACCAAACCGGAATTACCATTGGGGCGTAAGCGCATATCACACTCGTATAAAATACCGGAATAGGTACGGGTGCCCAATATATGCATAATACGTTGTCCCATGCGAGTAAAAAATAGGCCATTTTGAGCGGATTTTTCGCCGTTAGTTGTTCCTTTATCAAAGCAGTCGTCGTAGATAAAGACCAAATCTAAATCAGAACCATAGCCCAGTTCTAAGCCGCCGACTTTTCCAAAACCGAGAATAGCAAAACCTTGACCGGGTTTGACTTCGTTTTGTGAAGCAAGCGGATGTTCGGGATGATATTGGGGAGTACCGAGCTTTTTTGCGGTATCATGCCAAGCCGTTAAAATTACTTGATCCAATACAGTTTCGGCAATCCAGGTTAAATAATCGCTGACCTTCATAACCGGTAAGACGTCTGTTGTATCAGCGGCAGCTACGCGTAAGGAATGAGTTTGTTTAAAATGGCGCATAATTTCCATGCGTTGTTCCAGATCGTCGTCTTCGACGGTTGCCAGGCGTTGCTCCAAGTCTTGCTGCAAATGTATTTTGTTCAGGGGCGAGTATAGAACCCGTGGGTCGAGTAATTCGTCCAATAAGGCCGGTATCCGAGTTAATTCTCGGGCTATCCAGGCACTACTACTGCATAATTTAATCAGTTGGGACAAGGCCAAGGGATTTTCAATCAATAAGGCCAAATAAACTGAGCGTCGACAAGTCGTTTCGAACACATCTAATAGTCGTTTTAGTGCTGCTGTTTGCATTTCTGATTTTTGCTCATTGCCGGAAAGGGCATTGAGGATCATTGGCATAAGGTTGTCGAGACGCTCTCGCCCTTTACTGGACATTTTTCGATAATTAGATGAGCGTCTGAAAACTAAGAGTAAATCCAGAATATCCGCTGCTTGTTTATACCCTGCGTTTTCTATAAGGGAAATGGCGTTTTCTTTTTGTTCCGTTTCGTCTTCTTCTAGATTGTGTAAGGTTTTTCGCCATAAGATCGACATACAATCTTGTTCTGATTGGCTTTCCGATTGTTCAGATTCAATTTGAGGGGCTTGAAAAAGTTGTGAAAAGTTGGTTTCGACTTGTTTTCTATGTTGTTCTAATTGTTCGGAAAAGGTTTCCCAATCTTGATATCCCATGGCAAACGCTAAGCGACTTTTGGGATAATCGTAGTCCGGTAATAAATGGGTTTGTTGATCGTTTACTTCTTGTATACAATGCTCAGTTTTTCTTAAAAACACATAGGCATTGAGGAGATCGTCAGCAACATACTGCGGGATGCTATCACGTTCAGCGAGAATGTGAATAACTTTTTGTACCCGTCGTTCTTGAAGTTCTGTTTCTCTTCCGCCTCGTAACAGTTGGAAAGCTTGGGCTAAGAATTCTATTTCTCGAATTCCCCCTGTTCCAAGTTTTATATTGTGCTCCATACGTTTTTGTTTGACTTCATGGGCAATCATCCCCTTCATTTCTCGCAAGGATTCAAAAACGCCAAAATCAATATAACGTCTATAGATAAAAGGTTTGAGTAGTTTTTCTAAAACCTTTTTGTCAATATCGTCACCTGTGATCATACGTGCTTTAATCATGGCATAACGTTCCCACTCCCTGCCGTGGGTGGCAAAATAGTTTTCCATGGCATCAATTGTAATGGCCAAAGGACCACTTTGGCCAAAGGGGCGCAAACGCATATCTACGCGAAATACAAAACCATGAGCACTGCGATCATTTAATAATTTGATTAATTGTTGCCCTAATTTAATAAAATATTCATTATTACTGGTTGAGCGTTTGCCATTTATGGTATTGCCGTGTTCGGGGAAAACAAATATTAAATCAATATCGGAAGAGAAATTTAGTTCATAAGCACCGAGTTTTCCCATTCCCAGGATTATCATTTGTAGTTCTCGGCCATTGGAATCAACAGGAGTACCAAAATCAATTTTTTGTTTTTCATTGAGCCAATTTAAGGCTCCTTTAATACAGTGATCGGCGAGTTGTGATAAATCGTACATCGACTCTTCGATATTGGCATTGCCAGCCAAATCTCGCCATGCAATTCGAATCATTTGCTGATTACGATATTCACGTATATTTTGTGCCACTATAGGGAGTGTTAATTGTTCTTGAAATAAATCCTCGCATTCTCTTTGCCAATCGGATAATTTTTTACTGCTATGATAATCGCCATTGCTAAAAGCACTAAAAATCCATTCCGGTTTACGGTTTAAAAACTGCAAAATAAAGTCACTACAGCTTAATACTCGAATGATTTCCAAATACTCCATTTCACTAAATGGGGTTTCTACGACAAGTTCCTGGCGCTTGGCTTCGAACTGATTGAAGCAGCTTGTTGCTTGTTCGTGGAGGTTTTGCGGAAAATGATTGAGTAACTGCTCTAACATATGAAATATCCTGGATTTTTAAATAGGGATTAATGTTATAATAACGGTTTTCATTAACTTGGGTCTAGATAAACAATGATTGTTCCGGTAATTTTATCCGGCGGCTCCGGAAGTCGCTTATGGCCGCTGTCGCGGGAGTTAAATCCTAAGCAGTTTTTACCACTGGTTGACAACGACTCTATGTTACAAGGAACATTGAATCGTTTACAAGGTCTGGAAGGCCTGGCTGAACCGATTGTTGTGTGTAATGAGTCACATCGTTTTTTAGTGGCAGAACAATTACGTGCAATTGGTTATGAACACTCGACGATTATTCTCGAGCCTACGGGTAGAAATACTGCGCCCGCAATTAGTGTGGCAGCATTGCATTTGCAAGCCCGACAGGGTGATCCTGTGATGTTAGTACTACCAGCGGATCATGTCATTACTAATTTGGATGTTTTTCATAACACCTTGGCTATCGGTTTGGATTTAGCTGAGCAAGGTAAATTGGTGACTTTTGGAATTGTTCCTGATTGTCCCGAAACAGGATATGGTTATATTCAACAAGGAGAAGCGCTAAATGCCGCCAAGTTAGCTTATCAAGTCGCTCGCTTTGTTGAAAAACCGGATGCTGAAACGGCACAAACCTATTTAGATAAGGGTGAATATTATTGGAATAGCGGGATGTTTATGTTCCGTTGTTCGGTCTTGTTGGAAGAATTAGAAAAGTTTAATTCAGAAATGTTGACCAGTACTGAACAGGCTTTGAATAAAGCCGCCAGTGATTTTGATTTTGTACGCTTGGATAAAGAAAGTTTTGAAGCCTGTCCCAGTGACTCCATTGATTATGCGGTAATGGAAAAAACGGCTGAATCGGTGGTAGTCCCTTTAGATGCCAATTGGAATGATGTCGGTGCTTGGGATGCCTTATGGGATATTGGGGACAAGGATGAACACGGAAATGTGGTTCACGGTGATATTATTAGTGATGCCGTAAAAAATAGTTATATTCATGCGGGCAATCGTTTGGTGGCAGCTATCGGAATGGAAGATTGTGTGATTGTTGAAACCGCTGACGCGGTGTTAGTGGCAGATAAAAAACAGGCGCAATCAGTCAAAAAAGTGGTTGAGCATTTAAAAGCCAGCCAACGCGATGAGGCATTTTTGCATCAACGGGTTTATCGTCCCTGGGGAAGTTATGAAACCTTGGAGGAAGAGCACCGTTTTAAAGTAAAACGCATTATCGTGAATCCAGGGGCTGCTCTGTCTTTGCAGATGCATCACCACCGAGCAGAGCATTGGGTTGTGGTACGAGGTACGGCAAAGATAACCAAGGGAGAAGAAGAGTTTGTGTTGACCGAAGACCAATCGACTTATATTCCTTTAGGTACTTCACATAGTTTGGCTAACCCTGGAGTGATCCCTTTAGAGATTATAGAAATTCAATCCGGAAGTTATTTAGGCGAAGATGATATCGTGCGATTTAGTGATAACTACGGTCGCGCAGATTAAGAGCCGAGCTGATAATACTAAGAATTAAGGATAAGGCAAAACATACTAACATGGATACTCCTGTTCAAGACGAACCTCTTTTTACCCTCGATTATGCCGATCATCGGATAACGGTTTTAGGTACGGCACATGTCTCTAAAGCCAGTGCGGATAAGGTTAAGGAATTATTAGCTACTGGTGACTATGACACGGTGGCGGTGGAACTTTGCCCGAATCGTTATAATAGTCTGGTTAATCCTGACATGCTAGCCAATATGGACCTTTTTAAGGTTATTAAAGAGGGTAAAACCTCGATGGTTATGGCATCTCTAGCGCTTGGTGCCTATCAACAGCGACTCGCGGAAGAATTTGGGATTCAGCCCGGCGCTGAAATGCATATGGCCATCAATCAAGCTCGTGAACTGGACTACGAGGTAGTGCTGATTGATCGTGATATTGGTACTACCCTAAAACGTGTTTATGCCAGTGTTCCTTGGTGGAAAAAAATGCTGGTGGTCAGTGGTTTAATGGCCAGTGTGATTAGTCGTGAAAAAGTGTCGGAAGAAGAAATTGAACGGCTCAAAGATGGTGATATTCTAGAAACCACCTTTTCTCAGTTTGCTGAACAAGAAAAAGATCTGTTCGGACCTTTAATTGATGAACGTGATCGGTTTATGGCGGCAAAACTGGAAGAGTCGGTATCTCAACCGGGCAAAAAACGGATTTTGGCCGTTGTGGGTGCTGGGCATTTGCAGGGGATTAAAAATTATCTGGGTGACTATATTGAAAATATCTCTGAGGATGATAATCAAAATCTGGAGCGAGCAAGACAAAACATTTCTGAACTAGAAGCTTTACCGCAGAAAAAAAATTGGCTTAAATATTTTCCGTGGATTATTGTCTCACTGATCTTATTTGGATTTGCCATGGGTTTCCAGCGCAGTACCGCACTAGGTTGGGAAATGGTTATGGATTGGGTATTAATCAATGGCGGACTGTCTGCGTTAGGTGCTTTTATTGCCACAGCACATCCGATTACCGTGGTAGGAGCATTTGTAGCTGCGCCTTTGACCTCTTTAAACCCGATGATTGGTGCCGGAATGGTGACTGCAGGTATCGAAACTTGGTTACGTAAACCGAGTGTCGGTGACTTCAGCCGCTTGCGTCAGGATACCACTAGTGCCAAAGGCTGGTGGAAAAATAAAGTCGCGCGGACTTTATTAGTCTTCTTTTTTAGCACTTTAGGTTCGGCTATTGGCACTTATGTGGCGGGTTTCAAGATATTTGAAAAGTTGGTGAACTGATTTTAAGACCGGTTAAATATTTCAGCTAAATCCAGTGACATATCCGGAATACAACTGGAATATATGGTGTCATCGGCACCATAAACTTGAGGCTTGTGATAGATATTGTCTGTTAAGCTGTATTGATTGATGGTCTGGTCCGTTGGATGAACTAGCCAGTATTCTTTAACTCCGCTAGCTTGATAAAGATCGCGCTTGATTCCTTCGTCTCTTTTAGCGGTTGCGGGAGAGAGGACTTCTACAATAAAATCAGGTGCTCCTTTAATATTTTTCTCTTTGATCTTATTTTGGTCACAGACAACTAATAAATCGGGTTGAACGATAGTATTGATTTGCTCATCTTTTTCGTCAGTTCTAGGTAAAAGAACGTCGACAGGGGCCATTAAAATTTTACATTTTTTATTACTTAATTCAGATAATTTTTTAAATAACTGGCCGACAATTTCTTGATGAACTGGCGTGGGGGCGGGGCTCATACTAAATGCCTCACCATAGATAATTTCCCAGCGTTCTTCATTGGGCCAGTTTATATAGTCCTGATAGGAAAAACTTTGTTGTTCTGTTTGCGCTAGAGACATTAATTCACTCTTAATACTGAAGTTGACCTTTTGATTATAAGCTCTTGATAGGGCTTTGGCAAAAACTCAGTATTTACCTCCGCTTACCCGAATAATTCCAGCTAAATCTCGGGCTTGTTGAATATTTCGATAATGATTACTTTCGAGCAGATATTGTATTGCCTTGGCCTGATCATAACCATGTTCGATAAATAGGTAGCCTTCATTGACTAGGTGCTCGGGGGTTTGAGATATGATTGTCTGAATATCATCTAAACCATCTGGGCCAGAAGCTAAAGCACTTGCAGGTTCAAAACGAACGTCTCCCAGTTGCAAGTGTGGATCATTGGCGACAATATAAGGAGGATTGGATACGATGAGATGAAAATAGGAATCAGGTAAAGCACTCATCCAACTCCCACAATAAAAATAAACATTCTCAATTGCCAGCTTTTGGGCATTTCTTTGGGCGGTTTGCAGAGCAGGCAATGAAAAATCCATTGCAACCACATCGCAATGAGGACGTTCTTTGGCAATGGCTAAAGCGATAGCACCACTTCCGGTGCCTAAATCTAATACATTCCATGGCTGATTGATCGGGATATGCTTCAGAGCAGTTTCAACTAAAATTTCTGTGTCGGGCCTGGGTATTAAAGTGGATTCATTGACCTCCAACTCCATCGACCAAAACTCTTTTTGGCCGGTAATATAAGCAATTGGTATCCCATCAAGCCTTTTCTTTAAACAGGATTGAAATAATTGGAGTTGCCTCGAATTAAGTTCATATTCCGGCCAAGTCCGAAGAAAAGCACGATTATAAGATTTTTTATCAGAAAGTTTATTTAATACATAAAGTAAAATAATTTCGCTATCAAGAGCTGGGGTGTCAGAGCTTTTGGATAATTGTTGTGAGGCATTACGTAGAAGAAAGCTAATACATTCCGAAGACATAAATTTTTTTCAAAGTCAGGAAGGGTGATTTAAGTGTCTAAATTTCAATAATAAACTTGACATAAAAACTGAGAATGGCAAACTTTTTTGACGCCTTTGACGCCTTTGACGCCTTTGACGCCTTTGACGCCTTTGACGCCTTTGACGCCTTTGACGCCTTTGACGCCTTTGACGCCTTTGACGCCTTTGACGCCTTTATTATTGTTCGCCTGACAATGCGGCTAATTGATCGGCTTGATATTCATTAATCAGTGGATCAATAACGGCAGCTAAGTCGCCATTCATCACTTCTTCAAGTTTATACAGGGTTAAATTAATTCGATGATCCGTAATACGGCCCTGTGGATAATTATAAGTTCGAATACGTTCACTCCGATCACCACTACCGACTTGTAGCTTTCGGTTTTCCGATTCTTCCGCATGTTGCTTTTCTTGCTCAGCGGCTAAGAGTCGAGAAGATAGCATGGCTAATGCTTTCGCTTTATTTTTATGTTGCGATCGTTCATCCTGACATTCGACAACCACTCCGGTTGGCAAGTGAGTTATTCGGATTGCTGAATCCGTTTTATTGACGTGCTGACCACCGGCTCCGGAGGCGCGGAAAGTGTCAATTTTCAGATCTTTGGTATTAATATCCACTTCTTCAATATTGTCCACTTCAGGGATAATAGCGACGGTACAAGCAGAAGTATGCACGCGTCCTTGGGATTCTGTTTCTGGTACTCGTTGAACCCGATGGGCACCAGATTCAAATTTTAATTTGGAATAGGCACCGTGTCCGACTATGCGTGCCACTACTTCTTTATATCCACCATGTTCGCCAAGACTTTCGGACATTAATTCTACTTGCCATCGTTGCTGTTCGGCATAACGGCTATACATTTTAAATAAATCACCGGAGAAAATTGCAGCCTCGTCACCACCAGTTCCAGCTCGGATCTCCAGATAAATATTATTGTCATCATTGGGATCTTTAGGTAAAAGCATTTTTTGCAGCTGCAATGAAATGGCTTCAATCTGTTCTTTGGCTTCTTTTAATTCTTCCGAAGCCATTTGCTTAATCTCAGGATCGCTATCCTGCATCATTTCCAAGGCTTCTTCTTTATTTTCGACATTTTGATTATAATCCGCAAAGCATTCTACCACGGGACCCAATTCTGCGTATTCTTTGGACAAGTCACGAAAACGATTTTGGTTGCTAATAATGTCTGGATCAGACAATAGCATGGCAATTTCTTCGTGACGTTCAGATAGAGTTTCTAGTTTGGAAATAATAGATGCTTTCACGTGTTACTTTTCTTCATCAAGATTAAATAAAGTGCAGGCTGCGGTGATTAGATCATCACGTTCATCTACTCCGGCTTGTTTAATTTGGATACTCGGTTGGTGGATAATTTTATTGGTTAATTGTTTTGCCAATTCTTCTATCACTTGTTCGGGAGCACGACCATTTTTTAATTGTTTTTGGGCATTTGCCACTGCCTTGTCACGGATTTCTTCTGCTTGTGAGCGATAGCGGCGTAATGTACCAATTGCGTTTAAAGATTTGAGCCAGGACATAAAATGACTCACCTGGGTTTCAATAATTTCTTCCGCTTTAAGGGCTGCTTCTTGACGAGATTTTAATCCTTCGTTAATAATTTCTTGTAGATCATCTACCGTATATAAGAACACATCTTCCAATTCACCAACTTGCTCTTCAATATCGCGAGGTACGGCGATATCAACCATAAAAATGGGTCGGTGTTTACGAATTTTAATCGCTTCTTCCACGGCACCTTTACCTAAAATAGGTAAGGGGCTAGCAGTTGAACTGATTACTATATCAGCCTCAGCCAAATGAGAAGGAATTTCTTCTAAGGGAATGGCATAACCATCGACTTCTTTGGCCAAATTGTGGGCCTTTTCTAACGTCCTATTGGCAATAATTATGCGGCCGATATCGGATTCTTTCAAATGACGTGCTACCAGTTCAATTGTTTCGCCGGCACCAATTAATAAAGCGGTATGCTCTTGAAAGTCACTAAATATTTGTTTGGCCAAACTTACTGAAGCAAAAGCGACTGAAACTGGACTGGCACCGATTGCTGTATCAGTACGAACTTGTTTTGCACAAGAAAAGGTATGTTGAAAGAGTTTGTGTAGGAGGTGTCCAATACAATCTGCTTCTTTGGCCACACTAAAGGCTGTTTTCATTTGGCCAAGAATTTGTGGTTCACCCAGTACCATGGAATCCAAACCACTGGCAACACGTAACATATGTTTAACCGCTTCATCTTGAGAGTGAAGATACAAATATTCACTGATATCTACTTCTTCCAATGCATGGTGGCTACGTAACCAGTCCACAATTGTCATTGTATCAGTAGAGAGTTCACAGTAAATTTCGGTGCGATTACACGTTGAAAGAATCGCGGCCTCATTCACTGCCTCTTGTGAAGTCAAGTCACGTAATGCGTCATGTATTTTATCCGGAGAAAAAGATAAACGCTCACGAATATTTACAGGTGCAGTTTTATGGTTTATGCCTAAAGCAAGAAATGTCATCGATTCATCATTTTTGTACTCAAAAAACTTTAAATACCGCTCTTTATAAGAGGTCAGCATGTCCCGTTTTAGTACTTATCCAGCTCATCTGGGTTAGAGTTTAAACTTATAGAACAGGGTATTTTGCGGAATATTTACCCAAAACTCAAGTACCGAAGACAAAGCTTATGGTCTTTTCTTTGTAAGTTCTTAAAAATATTTTCAATTAATATTGTTATATTGGCATATAATTAATACTATTAGACACAATAAAGTAATCAGCCATGCTGTATAAAAGGATAGCCAATTGTTCGTAAATAGAGTAGTAGATCATTCATATCAAAGACCAAAATTGTTGTTATTTTTAATTGGGCTAATAATTGCGTTATCCGCATGTACTAATCTTCCCAAACCTGTTAAGTCAGAAAAAGTAACAGATGAGCAAGTTGTCACTAAAGAAAAACAGGTAGAGGAGCATTTGTCAGAAACAGCCTTAACCGCTGATATTTTATATGACTTTACCTTGGCCGAAATTGCTGCACAACGAGGTGAACACCAGATTGCCTTCGACAAATATTATTCTTTAGCGGAAAAAACTCGTGATACCCGTATCGTTAAATCGGCTGTTCGTATTGCATTAATTGCAAAAAATGAGGCCGATATTAGTAAAGCCGTAACGCTTTGGGGAGAGCTTGAACCAGAAAATCTTGATGTACAACAAGTTTTAGCTGTTGCTTTATTGGGTGTGGAACAGGATGAACTCGCTAGCAAAAGTTTAATAAAAATGCTGCAACTCAGTTCTAATCGCGCCGATGGTATGCGCCGGGTGAATATGATTTTATCGCAAGTAAAAGAATCCGAGCGATTATATCAAATTATTGATAGCCTAAATCAAGTTTTTCCAACGGATTATTATAGTGCGCTTTATGAAGCAAAATTTGCACTAAAGTTTGGTCATTTTGAGCGTGCGGAAAAACAGATCCAAACAGCCCTGGAATTTAAGCCAGAAGATTTTACCGCTATCATGTTAAAGGTTAATTTGTACAAGCGAACTAATCGCACAGATGCTGCCAATGATATTTTTATTCAGATGATTCCAAAACAAGAAGACTCATCATTATTACGTCTAGAATACGCAAAATTTTTAATTGAAAATAAAAAAATTCAAAATGCCATCGAACAATTAGAAATTATTGCTGGCGATAATACCGATAATGGTGACATTCTTTATGCTATTGGTTTATTAGCGATGGAAGTAAAAGCCTATGATAAGGCAGAACGCTTTTATCAAAAGTTATTTGCGCTGGAAAATCGACGTAGTCAAGGCGCTTTTTTGTTAGGCAAACTTGAATTAGCTAAAAAAAATAATGACCTGGCACTAAAATGGTTTTCTCAGGTAGAAGAAGGAAAATACTCATATGAGGCCATATTACATCGAGCAATTATTTTATCTGACCAGAAAAAATATGAAAAAGCGATTCATTTATTAGATAGTCATACTGAAGAAACAGGGAAAAAACGCCGTAATCAACTACGCTTAAAAGCTGAAATTCTTAACCAGGCAGAACAATTTCAAAATTCTTATCAAGTATATAGCGAAATTTTAGAAGATGAGCCTAATCAAGCTGAAGTTTTATATGGGCGTGCCATGGTGGCTGAAAAAATTGGTAGGTTAGACTTAATGGAGCAAGACTTACTCAAAATAATAGAAGTGAACCCTGACGATAGCCATGCATTGAATGCTTTGGGCTACACACTTACGGAAAATACAGAACGTTATCAAGAAGCACAATCCTATATTCAACGTGCCCTTACAATTGATCCCGATGATATGGCGACTATAGATAGTATGGGATGGGTCTTATATAAGCAGGGCCAACTAAAAGAAGCCTTAGTCTTTTTAAAACGAGCCTATGAAATGGAACATGATCCCGAAATTGCCGCACATTATGGTGAAGTATTATGGAAACTGCATGATCAGGAAAAAGCAAAACAGGTTTGGCAAAAAGCGTTAAAAAGCTTTCCTGAACACGCTGTGTTAAAAGCGACGACGGATAAATTTCTTAAGTGATAAGTGCGACTTTAAAAATCTTTCTACTGGTTCTTGTATTGCTTATCACAAATGCATGTTCTCATCAGAGCCTCCCTGAAAGACAAGTTAAGTCTATACCTCCTAGTGAAATCCCCATAAACTGGAACGCTAGAGGCAGGATTGCAATTTTGCATCCAAGCGAAAATTGGCATGCCAGTTTTGTCTGGCAGAAAAATTCTGGAAATTATAGCTTACGTTTTACTGGTCCCTTAGGTCAGACTCAACTGTTTATAGAACATCTTGCTAAATCAGAACGGACTGACGAACGAAATACTCTCGTGATGGACAACGAAAAATATGTAAATAACAAGTCCATGGAACAGTTATTGGCTCAATATAGCCCGATTTTTATTCCTTTATCATCGTTGCAATATTGGCTATTTGGTCAGGCAAATCCTAATATTCCGTCATCTTTTAAAACAGATAATGCTGGGAACCTTAGAAAATTGCAGCAACAGGGGTGGGAAATCAGTTTTAAAAACTATCAAGAAATTGTTGCTCAGTTTTATCCCAGCAAAATAACGGCACAAAAAGGTGAACATAAAATTAAAGTGTTTATAAAATCTAGAGAAATTCAAGAATGAAAACCAACCAAGCCTATAAGATTTGGAAGGCTCCAGCCAAACTGAATTTGTTTTTACATATTACGAGTCAGAGAAATGATGGCTATCATGAATTGCAAACGGTTTTTCAATTTCTTGATTATTATGACGAGTTACAATTTGTGCCTAATACCGATAATCGGATTACCCGTCACTATAATACCTCCGAAATTGCCGAAGAGACCGACCTTATTGTTAGAGCTGCGAAATTATTACAACAATACGCACAAACTTATCAACACGAGATTTTTGGCGTAGATATTCATTTAAATAAAAAATTACCTATGGGTGGTGGTTTGGGTGGTGGTAGCAGCGATGCGGCTACGACTTTGGTGGCCCTTAATGAAATTTGGCAATTAAATCTGAGTCGTACTCAATTAGCTGAATTGGGATTGCAACTGGGGGCAGATGTACCTGTATTTGTCCATGGTTATGCTGTCTGGGCCGAAGGTGTTGGAGAAAATTTTACCTCCATTGAATTATTTCAACCTGTTTATGTTGTGATTATTCCACCAAGTCATGTGTCTACTGCTGAATTATTCAAGCACCCTGACTTAAAACGAAATATGGCACCGATTTCTGTTAAGGATTATAAAACCGGTTGTGGTGAAAATGTTTTTGAACAATTAGTCCGTAAACAATATCCAGACGTTAATTTTGCTATTGAATGGCTTGAGAAATATTCACCGACTAGAATGACAGGGACAGGGGCCTGTGTTTTTGCTAGCTTTGACTCCGAGACAGAAGCACAAAATGTTATGCAAATGCTTCCAGATTCATTAGATGGATTTGTGGCGAGAGGAAAAAATCTGTCACCGCTTTATGAAAACTAAAAAAATCTTTATTTTTTTTAAAATAGGGGTGACAAGCTAAAATTTTCGACGTATAATCCCCCCACTTTAAAACATCCAATCTTTTATTGGGCCGTCGCCAAGCGGTAAGGCACTGGGTTTTGATCCCAGCATGCGCAGGTTCGAATCCTGCCGGCCCAGCCATTATTTTTAATTGCTGTTATTTTAAAATTGAAGGTAAATACATTTTCAATTGATAAAAATTATTTTTTTCTAAGGCTTGACAGCATTATACTCCCACACTGAATTATTTAGTTGTATATCCAGATAAAATGCTTTGTCGCTATTTCATCTAATTTGTGAGGAACAAAAAGTGCCTAATACTGATACTGGAATGATGGTTTTTTCGGGAAATGCCAACCTCCCGCTAGCAAAAAGTATAGTTGGACATCTCAATATGCCGTTGGGTAAAGCTTTCGTTGGAAAATTCAGTGATGGCGAGATAATGGTTGAGATTATGGAAAATGTACGCGGCAAGGATGTATTTATTGTTCAGCCAACATGCCAGCCATCTAATGATCACCTAATGGAATTAATGATCATGGCGGATGCTCTAAAGCGTTCATCGGTGCGCAGAATTACGGCTGTTGTACCTTATTTTGGATATGCTCGTCAGGATCGTCGTCCACGTTCAGCACGCGTTGCAATTACCGCAAAAGTGGTCGCTAATATGCTTAGCGGAGTTGGTATTAATCGAATGTTGACGGTTGACTTGCATGCCGATCAGATCCAAGGTTTTTTTGATATGCCTGTGGATAATGTTTACGCCTCACCTATTTTATTAGGTGATATTTGGCGTCAAAAACATCCCGAATTAATGGTGGTTTCACCAGATGTCGGTGGTGTAGTGAGAGCAAGGGCTTTAGCCAAGCGTTTGGATGATGCCGATTTAGCCATTATTGATAAACGGCGTCCTAAGGCCAATGTGGCTAAGGTCATGAATATTATTGGCGATGTTGAAAATCGTTCGTGTGTTCTGATCGATGACTTAGTTGATACAGCCGGAACGTTATGTCAGGCCGCAAAAGCACTAAAAGAACATGGGGCAGCAAAAGTATTGGCTTATGCTACTCATCCCGTATTATCTGGCGCTGCAATCGATAATTTAAGTAATTCGGTCCTTGATGAATTAGTGGTTACCGATACTATACCATTAAGTGAGACCGCTAGAGAATGTGGTGTTATACGCCAGCTTAGTATTTCAATGATTTTAGCTGAAACCATTAGTCGCATTAATCGCGAAGAATCAGTTAGTTCATTATATATGGATTAGGGTGAAAATCCGTACTTGAAATTTTTCAGGTAAAATAAGTGTTTATCATTGGTCGCGATGATAAATTAAATATCCTGATTTATCAGGAATTAATTTTTGGAGAAAAAAATGACTACAGATTTTGTTGTAAAAGCAGAATTAAGAACCGATTCAGGGAAAGGTGCGAGCCGCCGCCTGCGTCATCAAGGTAAAGTGCCAGCAGTAATGTATGGTGCCGGTAAAGAACCAACCATGTTGACTGTAGCGCATAATGAAATCATTCGTTCAACTGAAGACGAAGCTTTCTTTTCGCATATCTTGACGGTTGAATACAATGGCACTAGTGAAAAGGTGATCTTAAAAGACATGCAACGTCATCCCGCCAAAATACAAATTACACATTTGGATTTTCAGCGTATTGATGAAACTCATGCATTACATGTTCATGTTCCACTGCATTTTATTAATGAAGATAGCGCACCAGGTGTAAAAATGGGTGGTCTGGTATCGCATCTTATGACTGATATTGAAGTAAGCTGTTTACCAAAAGATTTGCCGGAATATTTAGAAGTCGATGTTTCTAAATTAGAATTAGGTAGTTCTATTCACTTATCAGAAGTTGTCTTGCCTGAAGGTGTAACCATTATGGCGTTAACGCATGGCGAAGAGCATGACTTGCCTATAGCTAGTGTTACTATGCCTCGTGGAGCTAAGGAAGATGAAACTGGTGAAAGCGAAGAAGCTGGCGAAGAAGCCAGTGAATAAGCCTTAAACCAGCACGGTTAAATCAGAAACTGGTATTATTGATGTGTCAATTATTAAATTAATCGTTGGTCTGGGGAACCCAGGCAAAGAATACGAAAATACACGTCATAATGTTGGTTTCTGGTTAGTCGATGAACTAGCAAAAACACATAAGCAGCATTTCAAATCAGAAAGTAAATTTCTAGCCGAAGTATGTAAAATCAATATTTTGGGCCATCCCGTTTGGCTATTAAAACCTCAAACATTCATGAATCGTAGTGGACAGTCTATCCATAAACTGGCCAGTTTCTATAAAATTCATCCCCAAGAAATTGTAGTTGTTCATGACGATCTTGATCTCTCTCCTGGCATTGTTAAATTCAAGAAAGAAGGTGGGCATGGTGGACATAATGGTTTACGAGACACCGTTAATCAGTTGCAAACCAAACAGTTTAATCGATTGCGAATAGGTATCGGTCATCCTGGTGATCGTAATCAGGTTAGTAATTTTGTTTTACATCCCCCAGCCAAAAAAGAACACTTACTTATTGAAGATTCAATAAACAATGCGCTTGATGTGATTGACTTAATTGTTTCAGGCGAACATGCTGCCACAATGAATAAATTGCATAGCAAAAATTAAAGGATAAATTATGGGATTCAAATGTGGAATCGTCGGTTTACCAAATGTAGGTAAGTCGACTTTATTTAATGCTTTGACCAAAGCGCAAATACAGGCAGAAAACTATCCTTTTTGCACCATCGAACCCAATGTCGGAATAGTTCCGGTTCCTGACCTACGCTTAAATGCACTTGCGGATATTGTAACTCCTGAACGTATTGTTCCAACTACTATAGAATTCGTGGATATTGCAGGATTGGTTGCTGGTGCCTCTAAAGGAGAAGGACTGGGTAATAAGTTTTTAGCTAATATTAGAGAGACAGATGCGATAGCTCAGGTAGTAAGATGCTTTGAAAATGATGACATTGTCCACGTGGCAGGGAAAATTAATCCCATCGAAGATATTGAAGTCATTAATACGGAGCTAACTTTAGCTGATTTAGAATCGGTTGAAAAAGGCCTGTTAAAAGCAGCTAAAAATTCTAAAAGTGGTGATAAGGAAGCCATTAAACGTCGCGATTTATTAGAAAATGTGAGAGACCATCTCGATCAAGGTAATTTGGCTCGAACCATGGGATTGTCAGATGAAGAGCTTCTCAGTATTCGAGATCTTCAGTTGCTAACCATGAAACCCACCGTTTATATTGCCAATGTTAACGATGATGGCTTTGAGGATAATCCTCTTCTGGATCTAGTGAAAGAATATGCTGGCAAGGAAGGCTCAGAAGTTGTCAGTGTTTGTGCAGCAATTGAATCTGAATTAGTTGAATTAGACGATGAAGATAAGCAAGAATTTTTATCTGACTTAGGATTAACGGAACCTGGTCTTAATCGAGTAATTAGGGCTGGTTATGATCTACTCAATTTGCAAACTTATTTTACTGCAGGGGTAAAAGAAGTAAGAGCCTGGACTGTGCAAATTGGAGCAACAGCCCCTAAAGCGGCTGCTGTTATCCACACTGACTTTGAACGCGGATTTATCCGTGCCGAAGTTATCGCCTATGATGATTTTATTGATTGCAACGGTGAATCCGGGGCCAAAGAAAAAGGTAAGCTGCGGGTTGAAGGAAAAGATTATATTGTTCAGGACGGGGATGTTTTACATTTTAGGTTCAATGTTTAAATAGCATCTATACTGTGTTAAGTCACCTTTTTCATTCCCTCTCTTTAAGATTGAGAAGTCTGTATGGAAGTTAAAATCTAAACAGGTTGGCTGGATACGAAAAAAAGCGAAATTTTCTAAATCCGAGTGTTGACAAAAAATCTTATTTAAATATAATACACGCCTCTTACGGAGAAAGCATAATTTCTCTTTAAGTAAAATTAGAAAGATGGCTATGTAGCTCAGCTGGTTAGAGCACAGCATTCATAATGCTGGGGTCACTGGTTCAAGTCCAGTCATAGCTACCATTTTAATGAAAATGCTTTTTGAAATTAAATTAAAAAAGTATTTGACTTCGGTCAGAAAGCGTGTAAAATACACGCCTCTCTCAACGAACAAAGGCTGAGAGGGAAAGCACTAAAAAACAAACGGTGCTGCTCTTTAAAAATTTAGAACAAGTAATTTGTGTGGGTTCTTATCGATTTTAAGAAATAAGAACTCAACGGAAATTTCAGTAAGATTAACGAAATTGATGTGAGTTATCAAGATTAAACTGAAGAGTTTGATCCTGGCTCAGATTGAACGCTGGCGGCATGCTTAACACATGCAAGTCGAACGGTAACAGGACTAGCTTGCTAGTTGCTGACGAGTGGCGGAC
>Ga0209692_10001196_pt1 | contig 38325 bp, 47 predicted proteins | sample tdDd472_FD_187129 | JGI IMG/M metagenome (GOLD analysis project Ga0209692, IMG submission 187129) | Marine sediment microbial communities from the Atlantic coast under amendment with organic carbon and nitrate - tdDd47.2 (SPAdes)... | ecosystem: Environmental > Aquatic > Marine > Coastal >...
GATTACCCCGATGACGGCGGCGGACACATAGGGCAGGGCGATGCCGATCCGCCCAAGTGTCTGCTGCGCCTCAGCCGAATTCCCGAACTGCGCCAACCACGTTTCATTTCCGGTGAGCCCCATGCAAACGGCCATCATTGCTGCGGCTGGCGTGATCAGGAGAAGGAGTTTATTCAGCGCCATTGGAAAACGCCTCCGCTCCGATTGCTGTCAGTCGTTCTCGCTCCGCTTCGTCCGCCCTGATCCGGCTGGCGCCGTCGATCAGCAGTCCGAGCAGGAGCGCTCGCTTCTCGTAGCGCAGGCCCGCCTTGGCGATCAGACCGCCAAGCTGGATTTTCTCGCGGGTGTCTTTCCTGCGCGCGTCGGACTAGCTTGCCCGTCGCATGCGCTCAAGCCTCGTTATTCGCGCCCGAAGACGCGCCAGCCGGGTTTTGCGCAGGATGTGGTTTCCGGGTGTCGCTGCCGCCGCCGCGAAACCGTTTCGCCAGATCCTCGAAGGCTTCGATAAGCTTGGCGTCCTCGATCTCGAGTTCTCCGAGACCCGCCTTGAGCGCGAGCCGTCCGATCCGTTCGGCCTCGCGTGCTTCTGCGGCCTTGAGCTGCTCCTGCAGTTTGGCGATGTCTTCCTTGATCTTCGATGAGGGTTTTCTCATTCCGTCTGCTCCCGGTTTTGGCGAATGCCTGTCAGGCATGAGCAGAATCGCCCGGGTGCGCGTTCAGCGCATCCCGGCAGAAATGCCGGGTCGAGAGACCCGTCTGTTTGAGAGATCATCCCAGCGTTCCGAAGGAATGCGTCCAAGGGCGCAGTAATACGTCGCGAACCGCGACGTGCTGCTGGCGGCCCCTGATGGGGTAGGCCGCCGTCCTCTCGGAACAAGGTTGGACTTGTTTCTCAGGAGCTTGATGGCCCGTGGCGATCACGCATTTCACACCTCAGCTCATTTCGCGGGGAAATGGCCGCAGCGCGGTGCTGTCCGCCGCCTATCGCCACTGCGCGAAGATGAGCCACGAGGCGGAAGCGCGCACAGTCGACTATTCCAACAAGAAGAACCTCGCCCACGACGAGTTTCTTCTGCCGCCCGATGCCCCGAAATGGGCCCGCGACATGATCGCCGACCGCGCCGTGGCGGGCGCGGCGGAAGCCTTCTGGAATGCGGTCGAAGCCTTCGAGAAACGCAGCGACGCCCAACTCGCCAAGGAATTCATCATCGCTTTGCCTATCGAGCTCAGCCGGGACCAGAACATCACTTTGGTCCGGCAGTTCGTTTCCGAGCAGGTGCTTTCGCGCGGGCAGGTCGCCGACTGGGTCTTCCACGACGATCCAGGCAATCCGCACATCCACCTGATGACCACGCTGCGGCCGCTGACCGAAGACGGGTTCGGGTCGAAGAAGGTCGCGGTGATGGGGCCGGACGGGCAACCGCTTCGGCTCAAAACCGGAAAAATCCAGTACAAGCTCTGGTCCGGTGAGAAGCCTGAATTCCTCGAGCAACGGCAAAGATGGCTCGATCTTCAGAACCACCATCTGGCGCTTGCCGGATTGGAAATCCGTGTCGATGGCCGCTCCTATGCCGAGCGCGGTATCGACATCGAACCGACCACACATATCGGGGTTGCGGCGAAGGCACTGCAGCGGAAGGCCGAGACCAATGAGAGCGCCATCGATCTCGAACGGCTCGCCCTTCATGAGGCGAAACGGCAAAAGAACGCCGCGCGCATCGAGGACCGGCCCGAACTGGTGCTCGACATTCTCACCTCGGAGAAGAGCGTCTTCGATCGGCGCGACATCGCCAAGATCCTGCATCGCTATATCGACGATCCCGAAAGCTTCCAGCGGCTCCTGGCGCGGATCACGGAGAGCCCGGAATGCCTGAAGCTCGCCGATGAGACCATTGACTTCGCGACAGGCGCCCGTGTCCCGGCGCGACTGACCACACGGGCGATGATCAGGCTCGAGGCCGAAATGGTCAGCCGCGCGGACTGGCTTTCGGGAAAGAGCGGGTTTGCGGTCCGGGCAAAGGTTTTGGAAGCCGTCTTTGGTCGGCATGAGCGGCTGTCGGAGGAGCAGCGGACGGCCATCGAGTATGTGGCGGGCGCCGAACGGATCGCAACGGTCGTCGGTCGGGCAGGGGCCGGCAAGACCACGATGATGAAGGCCGCGCGCGAAGCCTGGGAACTGGCCGGGTACAAAGTCGTCGGTGGCGCGCTCGCGGGCAAGGCGGCCGAGGGTCTGGAGAAGGAAGCGGGCATTCCGTCGCGCACGCTTACCTCCTGGGAGCTCGGCTGGCAACAGGGCCGCAGGCGTCTCGATGACAAGACGGTGTTCGTTCTCGACGAGGCGGGCATGGTCTCGTCCAGGCAGATGGCGAGTTTCGTGGAAGCGGTTACCAGGACCGGCGCCAAACTGGTCCTTGTCGGCGACGCCGAGCAGCTGCAGCCGATCGAGGCAGGCGCTTCCTTCCGCGCCATTGTCGAACGTACCGGCTATGTCGAGCTCGAAACCATCTATCGCCAGAATGAACCATGGATGCGGGCGGCATCCCTCGATCTGGCGCGGGGACGGGTGACGGAAGCGCTGTCCTCGTATCGCGCGAAGGGTAAACTGATCGCGCAGACGCTGAAGGCCGATGCGATCGAAACGCTGATTGCCGACTGGAACCGGGACTACAATCCGGAGAAGTCGACCTTGATCCTCGCGCATCTCCGCCGCGATGTCCGCCAGCTCAATACGATGGCGCGCGAGAAGCTCGTCGAGCGCGGCTTGATTGAAACGGGCCACGCCTTTCGGACCGACGACGGACCCAGACAGTTCGCGTCCGGCGATCAGATTGTTTTCCTGAAGAACGAGGGTTCGCTCGGCGTCAAGAACGGCATGATCGGCAAGGTCGTTGAGGCCGCAGCTGGGCGTATCGTTGCGACGATCGGGGACGGGGAGGGCGCAACCCGCGTCACTGTCGATCAGCGCTTCTATCGCAATCTCGATCACGGCTATGCGACGACGATCCACAAGTCGCAGGGCGCGACCGTCGACCGCGTGAAGGTCCTGGCCTCCCTCTCGCTCGACCGGCATCTGACCTATGTCGCGATGACCCGGCACCGGGAAGACATGGCGCTCTATTACGGCAGCCGGTCCTTCCATCTCGCCGGTGGGCTCGAGAAGCTCCTCTCCCGAAGGAACGCCAAGGAAGTCACGCTCGATTATGCGGGCGGTCGCTTCTACGCCCAGGCGCTCCGCTTCGCCAACAATCGCGGTCTGCATCTCGTTCGTGTCGCCCGGACTCTGATGCGCGACCGGGTCCAGTGGACGATCCGGCAGAAGAAAAAACTGGTTGATCTCGGGCTTCGGCTTCGCGCCGCCGGTGCGCGGCTCGGGCTCGCCGATCGACCGCTTCACCAATCTCCGCAATCAGTCAGAAAGGTCCCGCCAATGGTCAAGGGCATTTCCAGTTTCACCATGTCGGTCACCGACGCTGCGGACGAAAAACTGCAAGCCGATCCCGCCCTGCAGAGACAGTGGGACAATTTCTCCGACCGTATTCGTCTCGTCTATGCGGATCCCGAAAGCGCCTTCAAGGCCATGTGCATGGAGGCGGTTGTCGAAGACCCGAACGTCGCCCGTCAGCGTCTTGGCGAGATCGAACGGAATGCCGCGAGTTTCGGTGCGCTCAAGGGTCGGGAAGGGTTGCTGGCGAGCCGCGCGGATCGGGAAGATCGTCGTGTGGCGGAGGTCAATGTGCCGGCGCTCCGTCGTGACCTCGAGCGCTATCTCGACATGAGGGAGAAGGCGACGGCCAAGTACAGGCTGGAAGAGGAAGGACACCGCAAACGCACTTCGATCGACATTCCGTCCCTTTCGCCGGCGGCGGCGCGGGCAATGGAAAAAGTCCGTGACGCCATCGATCGAAACGATCTGCCTGCCGCGCTCGGCTTTGCGTTGGCCGACCGCATGGTGAAAGCCGAACTCGACACCTTCAACAAGGCTGTTTCGGAGCGCTTCGGGGAGCGGACCTTGCTCGGCAATGCCGCCAAGACTCCGGCGGGGTCGACCTTCGACAAAGCGGCCCAGGGCATGTCGCCCGGCGATCGGGAAAAGCTGAAGTCCGCTTGGCCCACCATGCGGGCCGGCCAGCAACTGGCCGCTCACGAGCGCACCCAGCAGGCCCTGAAACAATCCGAGGCGATGCGGCAAACGCAAACCAAGAGCCAGGGGCTGAAGCAGTGAGGCGACGGCGCCGGATCGTGACCGTTGCCGCTCTCGCTTGCGTCCCTCTTGCGCTGTTCGGAATGGGATATGGGGCGGGCTTTCGGGTCAATCTGACGCTGAGCTATCCGCTCGGTCTCTGGCGGATCGAAACGCTGAATCGCGATGTGCGGGTCGGGGATCGGGTCTTCATTTGCCCACCTCTGACCGATAGGTTTCGTCAGGCACGTGAGCGCGGCTATGTGCGGCGCGGCCTCTGCCCCGGTTGGATCAGCCCGCTGATCAAGACCGTCGTGGCGCTGCCTGGACAGTCGGTTGAGATCGGTACAACCGTCGCCATTGACGGCCTCGCTCTGCCGCAATCCGCAGTTCAGCCGCGTGACGGTTCGGGAAGGGAGCTGACGCCCGATCCGGGCGGCGTCGTGCCCCCCGACACGCTGTTTCTTTTTTCGACGTTCAGAGGTTCTTATGACTCGCGCTACTTTGGGCCGATACCGACCGCCGGCGTTCTCGGGTTGGCGAGACCGGTTCTCACCTTCACGCCATAGCACAGTCACCGCGGTCATGTTCCTCGCCGTTGCCGCCGGGGTTGGTGCAGTCGGATGGAGCGGCGAAGTGCTTCTCCTCCCGGTCGCGTGCCTCTTTCCCGCACTCTGGGCATTCGCCCCGACGCGGCTGGTCGCAGGCTTGGTTTCGATGGCATATTTCATGGCGGCTTCGAGAGGCTTGCCCGCCGGCGTATCGATCTTCTACGCGAGCGATATCTGGATTGGGCTCGGTCTCTGGATCGCCGCGTCGCTGCTGTTCGTCACGGTGCATACAGTTCTTTGGTCGCCGAAGCCTGGGTGGCATCGGCCGCTGCGATATCTGGCAGCGTGGGCGCTGATGAGCGTGCCGCCATTCGGCATTGTCGGCTGGGCCAGCCCGATCACGGCCGCCGGCGTATTGTTTCCCGGTTGGGGATGGGCAGGACTGGCGGCCACAGCCGCCAGCCTCTCGGCGATGACCACACGAGTGTGGCCGCTCGCCGGCGTCGCAATCAGCTTGGCATGGGTAGTATCCGCAGTCACCTGGACCGATCCCGAACCGCCGGAGGGTTGGGTCGGAATTGACACGGCGTTCGATTATCAGGTTGCCGGAAACCATGCCGACTATGCTCAGCATACGAAGACGATTGGCCTTGTCAGACGCGCGGCGGAGAATGGTGCCGGCACAGTTGTCCTTCCCGAAAGCGCGCTCGGAATCTGGACGCCGACCACCGAGCGTCTCTGGTCCCGGAACGTCGCTGACCTTCGTGTCGTGGTCGCCGGCGGCGCCGTCGTCGTCAACGAGAGCGGCTACGACAATGTCATGATCGAGCTGACAGGCGAGGGGGCGAGGGTCCTCTACAGGGAGCGGATGCCGGTTCCTATCTCGATGTGGCGGCCCTGGGCGTCCGGCGGCGCATCGGCGCAATTCTTCGGGGATCCAACCGGCAGATTTGCCGGGACGTCGATCGCACCCTTGATCTGTTATGAGCAGCTCATCGTGTGGCCGATCCTTCAGTCCATGCTCTTGGGGCCGGATGTCATCGTGGCGACAGGCAATGGCTGGTGGACCGGCGACACCAACATTGTTCCGATCCAGAGAGCGAGCGCCAAGGCATGGGCGGTGCTGTTCAATCTACCACTCGTTATCGCCTTCAACACCTGATGGGATCTATGAAATGATCGACGATGACCTCATTCAGCAATGCGCCGATCCTCGCCTCGAGGTGTCGGTTGTTCAGCAATTCGTGGCCGAGATGAACGCGCCGGACCATCTCACGATCCGCGTGCTCCAGGGCGACAAAATGGTGCTTGTCCCGGCGCCGAAAACGACCGAAGAGGCGCTCGAGACCACCCGGCAATGGGTCGGCAAGGCAAATGTCAGGGTTGGGCTGACCCAATATCCGGCGGGGCTCGGCGTCTCCTATCCATCGGAGATCGGCATGGAGCTCTTCGATACCTGCGACAACCTGCGGCTTGGTACGGAGCTGTTCGGGAAGGTCATACGGATCGTTAGCGAGCGGCATGAGGGGAGCGAGGCCTCGGGGTTTGAGATGGCGGTGAAGGCATATTTTACCGGGTGGTTTGAGGGGGAGCAGGTCTTCTATCTGGAAGACCCGGAGCCAGCCCGTACTGGCGAAGCGATGCCGGCTCAAGGGGCCGTATCGCGAGCGGACGCGGACGCCGCGCGCGAGACCGCAGTACCAGCAGACCCCAATCTCGCCGAAATTCGCATCGATCTTTCTGTGTTGAGTCGGCCAGCTAACAATTGAGCCGATCACGACAGCACCCAACACGGCAAAGGTTCCTAGAAGACCGCTAGGTTCGGGGTTTTGGTCCACTGCCGAGAGGCTTGTGGGGCTAGCAGGCCCAATCTCGGCTGCGGTGCCACGGAAATCGCCGGAAACACAGAATACTCGCGAGAGTGATCCAGAAGAGACCCAAACATGTCGGACATCGTCGGCTCAAGCTTCAACACCACACTTTCACACATCGCCGAGGTTTCGGATCGCGAGAGCCTCGATACGGTCATGAAGGAACTTGCCGCCGGCTACGGTCTCAGTTCAGCTGCGTATTTTGGTATCGGCCTATCCGGCCGATCGAAGGGTGATCCGTTTCTGGCGGTGACGTACTCGTCGGATTGGGTGGAGCACTATAAGGAGCGCCGCTTCCTGGAGATCGATCCGGTGATCCAGACCGGTTTCCGGCGCCTGCTCCCGCTCGATTGGGACGGGTTTGCCCGATCCGATGAGAGGGTCAAAAGCCTGTTTGGCGAGGCCTCCGAGTTTGGGCTTGGTAGAAGGGGCCTCTCAATCCCGGTGCATGGCCGACATGGCGATCGCGGGCTCTTCTCAATCAGTTGTGACCATGCTGACCGCGACTGGGCGCGTGACAAGCTACATTATCTGCGCGACTTCCAGGTTCTAGCCACACACATTCACGACAAGGCCCTGCGCCTTGAGGGGCACTGGCCGCAGGAAAAACACTTATCCCCGCGCGAGTTCGAATGTCTGCAGTGGATTGCGGAGGGAAAGACCGCGTGGGAGTGCGCTACAATCCTGGGGCTCTCGCAACATACAGTCCGCTGCTATCTCGAAAGCGCCCGCCACAAACTCAACGCCGCCAGCAACACTCATGCTGTGTCGATCGCCCACCGAGCCGGTCTGCTACTCCCCCTGATGTAAACCCTGTCATTCAGCCGTATTTTCGGGTCAAAACATCACCGATAACTGGTGTCTCCGTCGTCAACAGTCGAACGGAGATCACCCTCATGATATTTGCAATCGAAAGCGTCGATCAGGACAAGCACCCCGAACTGATCGATGAAATGTTCCGCATGCGGGCGGAAGTCTTTTCTGGCCGTCTGGGCTGGGACGTTACGGTCGAACACGGCCGCGAGGTCGACCGTTTCGATGCCGAGGACCCGCTGTACCTCCTGTCGCTCGATGAGCAGTCCGGCCAGCTGCGCGGGGCGGTACGGCTGTTGCCTACAACAGGCCCCAACATGCTGAGGGACGTATTTTCTGTGCTCATGCGAGGTGGAGCAGTCGAGAGCCCTTTGATCTGGGAGAGCTCTCGCTTTGCGGTCAACCCGCGCATCTTCGAGACGAAGCACCGGGCCGAAGCAAATCATACAGTGAACCGGACGACTGTGGAGCTCCTGTGCGGGATGGTCGAAACCGCCCAACGGGCGGGCATCGAGCATATCGTCTCCGTCTTTGATGCGAGAATGGCCCGGATTTTCAGATCGATCGATTGCCGATTTGAGCAGCTCGGTACACCGGCGCGAATCGGCAAGACCATGACCTATGCCGGCCTGTTCGATATGAGCCTCGACATGCGTTCCCGGCTGGGTACGGCGGGTAATTTCCGCGAGCCGGTTCTCGCCGATGTTGAACTGCCGCGACGGCCCGCAACCGGACATATGGCAATTGCCGAATAATACTAATGAAAACAGGTAGTTTGGCGTCTGGCGTTCGTTGACCTGATCCAATATGCTCAGCCCGAGGCGGTACGCGCCGCCTCGGGGCGTGGAAACCCCACTCTAGCGGATTGGAGCCGACCGTATCGGCTCCAAGATCCTTCGGCTTTCGGCCGGGGGCCTGTGACGTATGTCCAGGCGCCCCGGTGCTAAAGGTCGCAGGGACCGCCTAGAGCGGTTTTCCAACCCCCGGCTTGGGGTCGAGATCTTTCTCTGTCGCGGGGGCGCACCGCGGCGCAAGCCGCGGGATGATTTGCAATTGTCGGAACTGTTCGCCCTCAAACTTGAACCATCATCGGCGAAACATTCCATTGCCGCTATTCTTGTCGGCTTGAACGAGCCCGCGCTCGAGCGTGTCGCCTTGGACGTCATTCGTGAGCAGAGGCGACGCCTCGAACACGCTCAGGCATTGTATGAGAAGTTGTCCACGCTTGAAGCCAATGCGCCACTCGAAGAAGAAGGCGAGGACCTGCGCCACGATTACCGGCTGGCGCTTTTGATGATGCGTGCACATCACCAGATTACGTCCGCCGTCATCGACAGGCTGGGCCGCGTGCCTCGCTTACCGGAGGACGAAACCAGTCACTAGAACGGTACTGGGTCGATCGGGCACTTTCGCAAGGCGCTGAAATCGTGCCAGAAAAGTGGCTTCTGAAGTACGTCGCGATTTCTTTTCACATCTGACACTCCTGAAATTTTTTTGCAAACTCGGTTCTGGTGATATCGCCCTGCCACTCAGGTGCATGGAACACAGCCAGAAATGCGCCAAAGGCGTCCATTTGCAGGATCTGGCGGACTATCTCGACAAGCGACGCAAGGTGGCCATGAAAGAATTGTCTCAATTGACAGGGTGGAACTGAGCCTGATGTCTGAAACGGAACCTCGCACCGCTTTTCGGGTGTACTTATACGGTCCGGCCCTACCCTGAGTGCCTCTTGGTTGACCAGCAAACGCAAGGTCGATGTCCCGTTTGATTTCAAAGAGCCATTGCAGCGTGGACGATCCACGATTGTTGCTTACGGCTCACGCGGCCATTGCGGGTGCAAATCGTCGATGATGAAGGCGTGGGCATGGCGGTGCCCGCCGCTGGGTGTGCCCTCTTTCCAGTGCGGATCGCTATCCGGCAACTCGGGATGCTTATGTGGGACAGTTTCCCGGTCGGTTGCCGGCCAGATAAGGAACGCAGCGGCCAAAGCTACAGCGCCCATGACCGCAAGAACCACGAATGTCGGATTCAATCCGAGCGTGGCACCAAGCCAACCCGCCAGCGGATATGTGACGAGCCAGCAGGCGTGCGACAGCGCAAACTGCGCAGCGAACAGGGCGGGCCGGTCTTCGGGATGCAAAGAGCGCCGCAGCAATCGGCCGGATGGCGTCTGCGCGGAGGAATATCCGATCCCAATCACGAACCACAGTGGCAAAAGCATCATAAAGCCAGGCATGACGGTTCCCGCGACAAGCCCGGCGATCATGAGCGCAACACCGGTCAGCATTGCCGCGCGGTCGGAAACGGTTTCGAGGAGACGGGGCAAGGTCAGCGCCGCCAGCATCGACCCGCCACCGAAGGCCGCCAGCGCCAAAGCCGTCGATTGCTGAGACAGTCCAAATGCGCCCTGCACGATGACAACCGTATTGACGATTACCATCGCACCCGCAGCGGCAACGGCCATGTTAACCGCCAGCAACCCGCGCAGCCGGGGCGTCGCCAGATAGATACGCATTCCACGCGTAGTCCGTTCGTATATCGGGCACGGCGTGGTCGGCTTCGGGCTGGGCAGCAGGACCGAGACAACGAGCGCGGCCGATGCAAGGAAGCCGATGACGGTACCCGCGAACAGCGTATGAAAGCTGACAAGGGTGAGCAGAAGCGCGGCCAACATCGGACTGACCAGGCTTTCGAGATCATAGGCCAGCCGCGACAGGGACAGGGCCCGCGTATAGTCCTTCTCGTCCGGCAAAACGTCGGGGATCGTAGCCTGGAACGTCGGGGTGAATCCCGCTGAAGCCGACTGCAGCAGAAAGATCAGCACATAGATCTGCCAGACCTCGGTGACGAATGGCAGCAAGACCGCGATGCCCGCGCGCACCAGATCGAGGCTGACCAGCATGGCACGCCGGGGCAGGCGTTCGGCGAAGGCGGCGGCAACCGGCGCGACACCGACATAGGCGATCATCTTGATGGCGAGCGCGATGCCAAGCACCGTGCCGGCATCAGCACCGGCCAGATCGAAGGCCAGCAGCCCCAGGGCAACGGTTGCCAGTCCCGTACCGATCAGGGCGATCACCTGTGCGCTGAAGAGATGCCGATAGGTGCGGTTCGAAAGAATCTCGAGCATCGCGCGTCACAGATACTTCGTGATCGCCTTGAACTCGGCGATCGATTGTTTTTGTTCCTCCGGCAAGCTCTCGGCAGCATCGCCCAGGCAATGATCGAGGTGATCGTGGATCAACGTCTTCTTTGCCTCGGAGATCGCCTTTTCGACGGCGTGAAGTTGCTGCGCGAGATCGAGGCATGGTCGGCCGTCCTCGATCATGCCGATCACACTTTGCAGGTGACCTGCGGCGCGTTTGAGGCGCTTGACGATGGCCGGATGCGTGGAATGGAGAGCTGCTGACATGTTCAGACCATATCCTCCCTAGGGGGATATGATCAAGGGCCACGGTAAGTCACTGGCCTCGATCGTTCAAGCCGTGTTGGCCGGTCAACAGGACATTGCAAGCCAGTACCTCACGCCTCGCGACAATCAGTCTTGATTGGCGCAGCAATCGACACCGTTCTCCGAGCTCTGGACCGGCGGACAGGGAACATCACCATAGGAGCAGAACACGCAACAGTCTCCGGCTCTGGGTTTGATCGTCGTCCTGCAGTCATTGCATTCATAGAAATACTGACAGGCATCCGTCGGCATCGTCTCCGTCGCACGGTGCTCGCAAACCGGGCAGGTAATTGTCGAGACTGTCTTGAGATCGCTGGTCACGGCCGTCACAAGATATGCTTTGCCGGATATCCGGCATTGGCCGAGGCGGTCGCAATGGCTTCAATGGTCGTCATGGATGGATCGAATGTCACGGTCGCCGTCCTGGCATCGAAATCGACCGTCACCGATTTCACGCCTTCAACACCTTCCATCGCCTTTCTCACCGTGACGGGGCAGAGTGCACACGTCATGCTTGGCACGTCGAAGGTCGCCGTCTGTTCGGTCTCCGCCGCCTGAGCGACCGAAACAAGGGCTGGTGATGAGATCGAACCGATTAGGGGAAAGCCGGAGACGCCGATAGCCAGCAAACCCGCCGTAGCGAAGAGAAGTCGTTTCATGTCAGTTCTCCTAGTAGAAAAGCGGCGCCCACCAATTGATCGTCAGCGCCAGGACGACCAGAATCGTCGAAAGCCACAGAATTGATTTGGTGATGAGGGCGGATTCGGGACGGGCGCAATAGGACCCGTCCTCGCAGACCGCCTGGGCCTTGAAATAGACCTGCCGGAATCCGAGGCCGATGAAGACGAGCGCCACCCCGGCGAAGATCGGCTTGTAGGGCTCGAGCGCGGTCAGATTGCCGATCCAGGCGCCTGACACACCAAGCGTCAGCAGGACGAGCGGCGCAATGCAGCAGGTCGAAGCCAAGATGGCGCCGACGACACCGCCGGCGGCAAACCAACCCTTCTTCCGATCTGGCACATGCGTCGGCACGTCCAGCGCCATGGTTTCGATTTTTGTCTCGCCCATACGGTTCGCCCTCGAATTTCAGTCGAATGCAAGTTACGGTCTGTAGCATCTACAGACTCAAGGGGAAATTCGAGCCATGGCCAATCACGTTTCCGGGAAGCGATTGCAGCGCGCCGAACTGGCAAGGCGCACGGGCTGCAACCTCGAAACCATTCGCTATTACGAGAAGACGGGCATGATGCCCGACCCGCCGCGCACGGCGTCCGGCTACCGCGTCTATGACGAAGCCCATGTGTCCCGGCTGCGTTTCATCCTACGCGCCCGCGAGCTCGGCTTTTCCATCGAGCAGATCCGTGGCCTGCTCGACCTCGTCGATGGCGGCACGCAGACCTGCGCCGAGGTGAAGGAGCGGACCGAGCGGCACCTCGCCGATGTCCGGGCCAAAATCACCGACCTCAAGCGGATCGAGAAAGTGCTGGCAACAACGGCCGCGCAATGCTCCGGCGAGGACGTACCGGAATGCCCGGTGCTGGAGGCGCTGGCATCGTGATGGCAACGCTCGCAATCTATATCGGCGCGGCACTGGCGGAAATTGCCGGCTGCTTCTCCTTCTGGGCCTGGCTGCGTCTGGACCGCTCGCCGCTCTGGCTCGTTCCCGGCATGGTTAGCCTTGCTCTCTTTGCCTGGCTGCTGACGCGCATCGACAGCGATTTCGCGGGCCGCGCCTATGCTGCCTATGGCGGCATTTACATCGCGGCTTCGCTGTTCTGGCTTTGGGCGGCGGAATCCCAACGGCCTGACCGCTGGGACGTGAGCGGTGCTGCAGTTTGTCTGGTCGGCGCCGCAATCATCCTGTGGGGACCGCGACCGGGCTGAAGTTCTACTGCTAAGCAACTCGTTGCCGTGAACGCGCACCGGGTGCATGGCGACGGCATAAGCCATCGGAGATGGGTGTGCGCACCCATTTCGCTCGCACCCGCGCGCTCAGCCAAACAATGCAGCCCTTGCTCCAAACTACAGCTCTAGCTAAATTGCAAATAATTCGCAATTGCAGGAACGTTGAATGTTCGAGATTTCCGATTGGCTGCGAACACGGTTGAGCCGGCGCATGGTTCTGGGAGCGGGTCTAGCGGCCGCAGGCGGCTCTGCCGTCGCCGCGGTGGGCAGCGCGCAGGAGGTCAGTCAAGCCGGATATGGTGGCGGCAAGCCGCATCAAGGGATGGCCGGTTCGGGCCACGCGTCCAGCCACGGCGCGATGATGACGGTCGGCGATGTCGATGAGGCGCGGAACGGGTTCGACACGGCCAAGATGCTGACCGAGTGGGAGACCGGAACGGTTTCCCGACTGCCCGATGGGCGCGTTCTGCGCACCTTCCAGATTGACGCCGTCGACAAGGAAATCGAGATCGCTCCCGGAGTGATGTTTCCGGCCTGGACCTATAACGGCCGTGTTCCCGGCCCGGCGCTCAGGGCAACCGAGGGAGAGCGGTTGAGGATCGTCTTCCGCAACTTTGGCTCACATCCCCATTCGATCCACTTCCACGGCATTCACTCCGCGCGCATGGACGGCATTCCCGGCGCCGGCGTGATCGATCCAGGTGATGAGTTCGTCTACGAGTTCGACGCCAAACCATTCGGCTGCCATTTCTACCATTGCCATGCGCTGCCCCTGAAACGGCACATCCACAAGGGCCTTTACGGGCTTTTCGTCGTCGATCCCGACCCGGCGCGCCATCCCGAGCAATCCGATGTAGCACGCTCCCGCCTGCTCGGTACCCCGGAGAACGCCGAGTGGCAGGAGTTCGCCATGGTGATGAACGCCTTCGACACCAATTTCGACGACGAGAACGAGGTCTATGCGGTCAACACGGTCGCGCATACCTATATGAAACACCCGATCCCCATTCTGCGAGACAAGCCGGTGCGGGTGTATCTCGTCAACGCCGTCGAGTTCGATCCGATCAACTCGTTCCACCTGCATGGCAATTTCTACGACTACTACGATCATGGCACGACGCTGACGCCGACACTGCGTACCGTCGACACGATCACCCAATGCCAGGCGCAGCGCGGCATTCTCGAGTTCTCCTTCAAGGAGCACGAACCCGGCCTCTACATGTTCCACGCGCACCAGTCGGAATTCGCCGAGCTGGGCTGGATGAGCTTCTTCGATGTCAAGGAGGCCGTGGCATGAACGAGACTCGCCCTGTTGCCGAAGCCGGATCGGCTCCGGTCGAGCCGCTGCGGTCACGTGCAGCTCTCATCTGGCTTCTGCTGCCATTCGCCGTGCTGGCGCTTGCAGTCACCTGGCTTGTTGCGGCCAATCCATTGAGCCGTTTCGACAATGGTGCGCCGCCGGTGGAGAACCTGACCTTCGAGCGCACCGTCCTGTCCGACAGCGGCATCGACCTTCTCGTCCGCGCCGGTGGATCGGAGCCGATGACAATCTCTCAAGTGCAGGTCGACGACGCCTATTGGCAGTTTGTGCAGGAACCCACCGGTCCCCTCGGACGTGGCGAAACTGCATGGATTCGCTTGCCTTACCCCTGGGTCCTCGGCGAGGCGCATGCGGTGAAGATGATCACCAACACCGGCGCCACCTTCGAACATGAAATCGCCGTTGCCGTGCCGACCCCGGTCGCCAATGCCGCAACGCTTTGGAGCCAGATGCTTCTGGGCGCCTTTGTTGGCATCGTGCCGGTCGCCATCGGCTTGATGTTCTATCCAGCGCTGCGCGGTATCGGCCGCAGCGGCATGAACTTCCTTCTCGCGATGACGGTGGGCCTGCTGGTGTTCCTGATGATCGACGCCGCGGGCGAGGCCTTCGAACTCGCTGGCGAGGCCGCCGCCATTTTCCAGGGGCAGGCCATGGTCGTTCTTGCAGCGTCCGCCGCCTTCCTCATTCTCATGGCGACCGGCCGCCGCGGCGGAACGCCAACCGGGCTGACGCTGGCGACACTCATCGCATTGGGTATCGGCCTGCACAATCTCGGCGAGGGACTGGCGATCGGCGCGGCCTTCGCCGCCGGGGCGGCCGGGCTTGGCACCTTCCTCGTGCTGGGCTTCACCATTCACAATATCACCGAGGGTATCGGAATCGCCGCGCCGATGCTGAAGAAGCGCCCGCCCGTGTGGACCTTCCCGGCGCTAACCCTGCTTGCCGGCGGCCCCGCTGTCGTCGGGCTCTGGATCGGAAGCCTCGCCCATGCGCCGCAGTGGTCGGCGCTGGCGCTGGCGATGGGAGCCGGCGCCATTCTACAGGTCGTCGTCGAAGTTAGCGCCTATCTGGCGAGATCCGATGGGCGCGGGACAGCAGCTCTCCTGTCCTGGCCGGTTATGGCCGGGCTCGTCTTCGGTGTCACCTTCATGTACGCCACGGCCATGCTGGTCAAAGTCTGAAGCCTTGGCGGACCGCGCTGGCTCGATCAGCGCGGCCACAGCATGCCTAGGTTGCGGCAGCGGCGGCGATGGGGAGGCGGCGAACGCCCCAACCCAACAAGCGCATCGCATTGACGGTGACGAGCACCGTTGCACCGGTGTCGGCCAGGATAGCCGGCCACAGCCCGGTTACACCCACGATGGTGGTCACGAAAAAGGCGGCCTTGAGACCAAGTGAGACCGCGATGTTCTGCCAGATGTTGGTCATGGTCGCCTTGGACAGGTCGATCATTCCGGCGACGTCGAGCACGCGAGCATGCAGCACCGCGGCGTCGGCGGTTTCGAGCGCAACGTCTGTGCCGCCGCCCATGGCGATGCCGATATCCGCCGCCGCCAGCGCGGGAGCGTCGTTGATACCGTCGCCGACCTTGGCCACCACTTTCCCTTCGGACTGCAACTCGCGAACGATGCGCTGCTTGTCCTCGGGCAACAGGCCGGCCCGAACCTCGATACCGAGTTTCGAGCCGATTGCCCGAGCGGTCCGCGCATTGTCGCCGGTCAGCATGACGACACCGACGCCAGCGGCCCTGAGCGCACGAAGGCCGGCCTCGGCGTCGGCACGAGGTTCATCGCGTATCGCCAGCAACCCAGCGACTTCTGAACCGGCAACGAGGACGGAAACGGTTTTGCCGTCGTCATTGAACTCGTCGATCACTGCCTGCAGTTCCGGCTCGATCATGACGCGTTCGGCCGCAGCCGCAGGCGATGCGAGGAATACCTCCTCGCCGCCAACCCTGCCCGAGACACCCTTGCCGGCGATGGCCCTGGCCGATGCGGCGGGCGGAATCGGCGCCTTGTCGGCTTGTGCCCTGGCAAGAATCGCGATTGCCAGCGGATGGTTCGATCCCGTCTCGAGGGCAGCCGCAAGCGACAGCACTTTGTTCTCCGAACGGCCGACCCCGACGATGTCTGTCACCTGTGGCTTGCCTTCGGTGAGCGTTCCTGTCTTGTCGAGCGCGACCGTCGAGATCGAACGCAGGCGTTCGAGGACCGCGCCGCCCTTGAGGAGCAGGCCCTGACGCGCACCGGCCGACAGCGCGGCGGCGATCGCGGCCGGCGTCGAAATGACAAGAGCACACGGGCATCCGATCAGCAGGATCGCAAGGCCCTTGTAGACCCATTCGCTCCACACCAGCCCCAACAGGAGGGGAGGTACGATCGCCACCAGGGCACCGACGACGAGCACGCCGGGTGTGTAGTAGGTCGAGAAGCGATCGATGAATCGGGCGGTCGGTGCCTTGCTCTCCTGGGCTTCCTCCACCAGCCGCACGACCCGCGCGATGGTGTTGTTTCTGGCGCTCGCCGTGACCCGTATTTTCAGCACGGCATCGGTATTGATCGTGCCAGCGAATACCTCATCGCCCAGCTGCTTGGACTTGGGCACGCTTTCGCCGGTGACGGGGGATTCGTCGATCGCGCTGTGCCCTTCGACGATGTCGCCATCGGCAGGTATCCGGTCTCCGGGACGCACCATGACGATCGCGTTCACTGCGAGGCCTGCTGCCGGTACTTCACGGGTCTGATCGCCTTCGACGAGGAGCGCCGTTTTGGGCACCAGATCGGCCAGCCCCTTGATGCTGGCGCGGGCGCGGCCCGCGGCCACGCCTTCGAGCAGTTCACCAACAAGGAACAACAGGATCACAATCGCCGCTTCCTCGGTCGCGCCGATGATGACGGCTCCGATGGCGGCAATGGTCATCAGGGTCTCGATGGAGAACCGCGTACCAGCCATGGCGCCGGCCAGCGCACGTCGCCCGACCGGTATCAGGCCGACGAGCAACGCGGCCAGGAATGCGAAATGACCGGCATCGGGCGCAAGCCGTCCGGCTAGATAGGCCAGGATCAGCGCAAGACCGCAGACCAGCGTAAGTATCGCCTTGCGTGTCCTCCACCAAGGGCCATCGCCATGATCGAGATGACCGTCGGCGTGGCCATGGTCATGACCGCCCTGATTAAGGGTTTCATCACCCGCCCGTGGTGCGAGACCGTCCGGCGAGATGCTGTAGCCCAGGGATTTGACAGCGTTTTGGATGGTGCTGAACTGAACCGCGTCATGGACCACGTTCAACGTGCCGGCGGTATAGCTGGCGCCGACTTCGGAAACGCCAGGGATCCGGCTTACCGCGGTCTCGATCTTACCCGCGCAAGCCGCGCAGTCCATTCCTCCAACACGGTACTTTGTCTTGATTAGCTCTGCCATCTCAGTCCTTCCATTCGATACCGCGCGATGCTAAATCCTCTAGCGACTAGAGAATCAAGAGGCATTTCATGGCTTTTTCGATTGGCGAGCTTTCGCGTCGCACTGCGGTCAAGGTGCCGACTATCCGGTATTATGAGCAGATCGGGCTGCTGCCCGCGGCACCGCGCACAGACAGCAACCGGCGCCTCTATGGGCAAGCCGAGGTCGATCGGCTGAATTTCATCCGGCATTCCCGCGAGTTGGGTTTCGAGATCGACGATATCCGGGAATTGCTAGCCATGTCCGAGCAGCCACAATCCTCGTGCCACAAGGTCGACAGCATCGCCAACAGCCACCTGGCCGAAATCGACCGCCGGATCGCCAGCCTGACCACGTTGAAGGCCGAACTGGCGCGCATGATCAGCGAGTGCGGTCGCGGCCGCGTCTGCGACTGCCGGATCATCGAGGTGCTGGCCGACCACGGACAATGCCGGACGGAACACCGCCGGTGACCGCTTCGCATTCGCACTGGTATCGTTATCAACCTTGCGCCGCAGCCACCCGCACTATCTCGTCCCGCATCACCGCCACGGCTGATGGTCCGCACCGGTCCGCTGGCCTCTGCACGAGCGGCGTGAATTCGGCATCGAATCGATCGGAATAGCCGACACCGCTCGACTACTGCTGTGAAGTGCCGATGCCTGCAATCTCCTGGTAGGCATCAATCAACGGGGTTTTTCTTGCAGCGGAATTCACACGTTCGCTATCCAGTTTTTCCAGTGCTGTGAGCATGAATTCGGCTATGTCCGGCCGGTTTTGCCGGCAGGCACATTTGAATACGCGTAGGATATCCCGCTCCAACATTTCGGTTTTCGAGATCATCGCTGCTACCTCCCTACAGAGGCCAAGCCTGCGCCTTCCAGCGCCGGGAAGGTCAAATCACGGTCACTTCAATAGGCTATCGGTCTCAGCCAATCGAAGACAGTACCGGAAACGTCTCCAGCAGCCAGAAGGCGAAGGCGGAGAGATATCCCGTCATCATGGCAACGCCCATCGCAATCATGACCACTCCGGCCAGCACTCTCAGACTGCGTCCGAGGCGTCCGAACGCCTTCAACTTGGCGGATAGCGTATCGGTGAACAGCGCGGCAAGCAGGAACGGCACGCCAAGGCCGAGCGAATAGATCGTGAGCAGCGCAATACCATCAGCGAGCGTCGCCGACGCGGCGCCGACCGTCAGGATGGCACCGAGGATCGGGCCGATGCACGGTGTCCAGCCAAAGGCGAAGGCCAGGCCGAGGACATAGGCCGAGACTGTCCGTCCGCCGGGTAGATCGATGTGGAAGCGTGCCTCGCGCATCATCCATGCCGGGCGGATCGTTCCGAGCATGAACAACCCGAACAGCGTGACGATCCCGCCCCCGACGATGTTCAATTCGAACCGGTAACTGAGCAGCAACTGGCCAAGCACCGAGGCGCTGGCTCCGAGGATCACGAATACCGTGGTGAAACCGAGCACGAAGCAGAGGCTCAGGCCGAGCGTCGCGCTTCGGCCAACAGCGACCTCACCGGACGGCGAAGCAATGGTCGACCGGCCGGCGACATAGGAAACATATCCCGGCACCAGCGGCAGCACACAGGGCGACAGGAACGAAATTATGCCGGCCAGGAAGGCGCTGAGGATCCCGATATTGGAGAGTTCAGGCATTTGCACAAACTTTCAGAGGCGGCTCCGGCTTCATCGATTTTGATCCTTCCGGGCCTGGTCGATCAGCCGCTGCATGGTTTGCAAGTCGGTGGCGCCGCGCAGGATCTCGTCTCCGATCACGAAGCCCGGCGTCCCGTTGATCCGCAGCGCCCGGGCGAGCGCGAGATTGCGGTCGATCTCGGCGTCGATCGCGGGATCCTGCATGTCGGCCCGGAGTTGTTCGACATTGAGGCCGATCTCTTCAGCGACAGCGACGACTTGCGCTTCGTCGGCAGAACCCGACACCTGCATCATCGCCTTGTGGAACTGCGGGTAGAGGTTCTGCCTGCTGGCGGCGAGCGCTGCCCTTGCCGCGAACATGGAATTCGGGCCCAGAATGGGAAACTCCTTGTAGACGATCCGCAATCGGGGATCGCCTTCTTCGGCCGCCACCATCGCTGGCGCGACCTGGCGGCAATAGGGGCAATTGTAGTCGAAGAACTCGACCATCGTGACGTCGCCTTGCGGATTGCCGCCGACCGGGCTTTCGGAGCTGTTGAGCAGTTCGTCACGGTGCGCGGCAAGGGCTGCCTGCGCTTCCGTCTGCTCCGCCTCCCGTTGCTTCCGTTCGAGGTTCTGCATGGCCTCGACGAGGACCTCCGGGTTGGCGACAAGATAGTCGCGCACCCGCCGCTCGAACGCGTCCTGCGGCAGGTCATCCGACGCGATCGTGGGCTGCTGGCCTGCCCTGAACCCCGGATCGAGCAGATACCAGGCGCCCGCCGCGATGATCAGCAGCAGGGGCAGGAGGAGAAAGCCGAAGCGGCGCCCCGTGAATATCGAAAATTGCGTCAACTTCCTTCTCCCGCCGTTCAGAACCAGCCTGTCAGCCATTCCCACCACCCCTTTTCGGTGGGCGGTTTTGGCGCATGCGCGTTGTTGATGAGCTGGTTGATGTAGAGGGTCAGATTTGTCTTGCTGAAATCGAAACCATGGAAAATACCGGCATGCCGTCCGTTGCGGTCGATGACATGCGCCATCGGCAGCTCCTGCCCGCGGCTACTCAGCGCGGCGAAACGATCTGCGGCGGCAGTTGTCTCGTCGTCCGATGGGATCACCAGCCGCCAGTTCGCCTCGTTCCACGGAGCCTCGATCGAGGCATCTGCGTCCTGAACGGTTACGAACGTGACCATTTGCTTCATCGGCGAAACATTCACCTGTTCTTGCACGCCCGCGAGAACGGCCTGCTGTTCGACGCACGGACCGCCACAGGCCGATGATACGAAGCTCAACACGACAATCTGATCATGGAGATCGCCGAGGCGCAGGACGTTGCCGCCCGGTTCTTCGACGTCCAGATCGGGCGTGGAAGCACGATCCATCATCTCGAAGGCCGGCTCCTGTTCGGTCATCACCTCATCGATGCGCTCACCGGGATGGTTTGCGAATGCCGGCTGTGCGACCAGCAGGAAGGCCAGGATCAGGAAGCGCTTCATTCAGTAACCTCCTTGTGGCCCCTCGGCCGCTATTCCGAGCACGGAGACGTCTACCGTGATCTCTCCGGCCTTTTCGAAGTTGAGCGTCATCGGAAACGCCGTGCCCTCGCTGAGCTTGTCTTGCAGCCCCATCAGCATCAGGTGCATGCTGCCGGGCGCAAGCGTGACCCGCTCATCCGCCGGCAACTCAAGCGTTTCAATGTGCTTCATGCGGCTTACGTCGCCGTCCTTTTCGACGGCGTGAATCATGACGTGGCCGGCGACAGGCGTGGTCACACCGAGGAGCCGATCCGCCGCACTACTCTCGATCGTGAGATAGGCGGCGCCGGGCCGGGACTCGAGGATGGTCGCGCGCGCCCACGCATCGGAAACGCGGACGCTCTCCTCAGCGAGTGCCGGCGATGCGCCGGCCCAGAGCGCCGCGACGATTGCAATCAGTATTTTCATCATTGTTTTCCGTTCATTCTTGCAAGGATATCGGCGGCCATCTCTTCCGCCGACCGGTCACCTTCGCGGAAGACATCCTCAAAGCGGCCCTCCGGAGTCATTAGGTAGATGTGGCCGGAGTGCGCCATCAGGTATCCGTCCGGAGCTGCTTCCTCTTCCATTCTCTCGTAGTAGACGCGGAAGGCTTGGGCCGCTGCGGCGACCTCGGCTTCGGATCCGGTCAGTCCAACCAGCTTTGGGTGAAAGGTCCGGACATATTCCGCCATCACCTCCGGCGTGTCGCGGGACGGATCGACAGTGATGAAGATCGGCGCGACACGCTCGACCTCCTCGCCAAACCGATCCAGCACATTCGCCATATAGGCGAGCGTGGTCGGGCAGACGTCCGGGCAATGAGTGAAGCCGAAGAAGACGAGCTGCCAGCGTCCGAGGAAGTCGGCCTCGGTTACGCGATTTCCGTTGTGGTCGATCAACGAAAACTCGGAGCGAATTGCGGCTTCGCCGACGGCGACCGGCGGCGGCTCGCGGACCCCGATCATCCGGACGAAATAGGCACCACCGAGCGCCAACGCGGCAATGGTCACCAGGAACCACAGGCCGTAGCGAATTCGTCTGAGTTGCGTTGTTTTGCTTGATGTCATGTCGGATTCTCGCGGGAACCCCGCCCGGACCTTCGGTCCAGGTGGGGTGGATCTCAGTGTCCTATTGGTCTGTCGACGTCTTCATGTTGTCGGTCATGCTGGCCATCAACTTGGTGCACTGCTCCATCATCGGCGCCATCTGTGCCATCATTTTCATCATGCCCATCATGCCGTCCATTCCGCCCATGCCGGACATTCCGTCCGGATTCATCATATCTTTGTTGTTCCCCATGCTACCTTCTTCCATCATGGAGCCTTGGTTGCTTGGAGTGTTGTGCTCGGCGGCTTGAAGGGTGGGGACTGCGGCGAAGCTGATAATCAGAACGGCAGCCATATTGAGAGACTTGATAGGTTTAATCATCGGTCGTTTTCCTTTTCTGCTTGGTTTTGGATAGGGAATGCCGGGACGAAACCGCAACACTCACTGTTTGTGCGTCTCTACTGGTTTCGTTCGGCAACAGGTTATTCAAGGCTCCGTCGGGTAGCGCCGTTTCATCTCCGGTGGCAGTGGTGTTTCCGGCTTGGTTTGACTTGCAGGATCCGCCAGTCGCCTTGTTCATGCACAGACCGAGCGCGCACATGGCGACACATGGCAACACGCTGATGAGGATCGGCGCGATGCCGGCAGCGGCTAGCCAACTCCAGTTGAACGCGAGGCCCGCCGCGATCGCCAGTCCGGCGAGCGCGAACAGACCGCGTCGGCTACCGACGTAGTAGCGAAGCGCGTAGAGTACGTCGCGACCCAGCGAGCCGTCTTGAGATTGTGATTGTTGTGTATCGGCCATGGAGGCTTCCTTCTCAGTTTAGCGTTAGATGGTCTTTGAGAAATGCAATCATCTCGGGCGTGTCCCACTCGGCCGGACCGACGAGCCTTCCCAATTCTCGGCCCTCGCTGTCGATCAGAAGCGTCGTCGGCAGTCCTGGCGCCTGGAGGTCGAACGAAGCCCGCATGGAGGCGTCGATGTAGAGGCCAAGATGCTCAATGCCGATTTCGGCGTAGAACTTCCGAACCACCTCCGGCCCGGCCCGGTCGACCGATAGCGGCACGACCTCGAAGCCAGGGCCACCGAGTTCCGCTTCAAGTGCATCGAGCGTCGGCATCTCCTCGCGGCAGGGCACGCACCACGTCGCCCAGATGTTGAGCAACACGGTCTTGCCCCTCAGGTCGGCCAGCGTAAGAGCATCACCGTTCCCGTCCTCGAACTTGATTTCGGGGAGCGGCCGCGGCGCCTCGTGCATCACGAAGGACCGGGACGAGGCGGTCTCAGCCTGTCCTCCGCCTTGAGGCGCATGCGTTGGCGTGTCTCCGCTGAAATAGATCACGCCAACGATCGCGATCGCGGCCAGTGCGAACGTGCCTGCCGCCAGAAATACGATCGTGCGCTGTCCCTGCAGGAGGTTCCTCATTGGCCGTCTCCCAGGGCGTTATCGCCGTCCGCCTGGCGGCGCAGTTCCTCCACGAGCGGCAGGATGGTGCCGGTGAGCGCCTCCTCGCTCACCGGGCCGATATGCTTGTAGGCAACACGTCCGTCCGCGCCGATGACGAAGGTCTCGGGCACGCCGTAGACACCCCAATCGATGGCCACGCGCCCGCTGATGTCGGCCCCGGTGCGTGTGTAGGGATCGCCAAGGCTGTCCAGCCATTTCGCCGCATCGTCCGGCTGATCCTTGTAGTTGAGGCCGTGCAGCGGCACGGTGCCTTGCGCCGCAAGCTTCATGAACAAGGGGTGCTCCTCCCGGCAGGCAACGCACCAGGAGGCGAAAACATTGACCAGCGAGACCTCGCCCTTGAGATCGGTGCTCGACAGGCCAAGCGTCCGGCCCTTGACCGGCGGCAGCGTGAAGTCGGGCACCGCCTTGCCGATCAGCGTAGACGGCAGGTTGCCTGGATCACGCGTGAGCCCCCAGGCCAGCACCACGCCGAGCACGGCGGCGAGAGCAAGAGGCAGGAAGGCCAGGACATTCCGGCGGCGCATCGGGGCCGTGGAATATTCGTCGGTTCTGCTCATGAGCCGTCCCCGTCGCTGGCCGTTATGCGAGCCTGGACGTCCCGCTGGCGCTCAGGCCAGGTGCTCTTGATAAAGGCGAGCACGGCTGCGATCTCCTCGTCGCTCAGGATGTCCCCGAAGGCGAGCATGTCGCTCTCATAGCCCGGGACGACACCGCCGACACCGAGCTTGGTGATGGCAAACAGATCCTGGTCCGAGTGGTGCCAGGTGTGGCCGCTTTCATCGTGCGGCGGCGCCGGCATGCGGCCGTTCTCCAGCCGACGTTTCCAGTCCGGTTGGCCTTCGAGCTTTGCGCCGTGGCAGGAGGCACAGTTCTCGGCATAGATCTCCTTGCCGCGGACAATTTGCTCCGCCGTCACGGGCTGGCCAAGGAAGGTCACGTCCGCCGCTCGCACATTTCCACCCTGCACTTGCGCAAACGAGGCGATGGCCGCCAGGGCCGAGATGGCGATAGCGGAAAGGAGAACCGCGTTGCGCCTCATTGCGGCCCCCGCAGGTATCTCGCCAACCCGTAAATTCCGAAAATGAGCAGGGCAACGAAGACGAGCACAACGACAGTTGCACCAAACATCATCAACCAACCCATCATGGAATCCTCCATCATCTTTCCATCCACGAGATCACTCCTCGGAATAGACGGAGACCCCGTCCTCACCGAAGGCGTAGGTCTTTAGCGTGCCGGTTTTTGCCGGTGCCATGCCGGGAGCGTTCCCCGGCATGCCGGGCAGTGTGATCCCGGTTATGTCAGGGCGTTCACTGACCAGCCGCTCGATGATCTCCACAGGTACGAGGCCGCTCACGACATAGCCGCCGATCTCGGCCAGGTGGCACCCGATACCCCGCTCGGGAACGCCCATGTCAACCGAGCGCTTGTCGAAATCGCGATCGTCGACGCGCGTCACCGTGTAGCCGTTGCCCTCCAGATAGTCGGCATAGGCATCGCAGCACCCGCAGCCCGGATCGCGCCAAATGGTGATCGCCTTGCTGCCTGACGCAGCCGCGACGGCGGAACCCTGCAGAGGCGAGTTCGCCGAACCCAGCGTCCAGTAGGCGATACCGCCAATGGCGACCACAGCGACGACGGCTGCGGCAATTGTTTTCCTGTTCATGACATTCTCCATTATGCGCGCGCGCGCGCGGTCCAGTTCGCGCCGCCATCGCGGCTCTCAATGAGGCCGTCGCCGGTGATGGCGACGACATGATCGGCATTGGTGGGGTGAACAGCGACGGCCAGCGCGCGCGTGTTCGACTTCTGCGACCACACCACTCCGGCGTCCTCCGACATCCAGATGCCCGAAGGCAGCGCGGCGTAAAGCCGAGTGGGCAGCGAAGACGCGCTGACCAGTGCGTTAATCGTCTCGCCTTCAGGAAGGGGCGCCTCCGATGGAGCCGGTTTCCCCGAGGCAAGCGCGTCCATCGCATCGCCCGGCTGCACGTCCTGCCAGCGGCAGAAGCAATCCGGCACGCGGGTGAGACCCAGTTCGGTCCCGGCATAGATCCAGATGCCGCCCATGCCGGTTGCCAGATCGACCGAGGCCAATGCCGTCAGGTCGCGCTCGGCGTCTACGAGCCATGGCCTGTCCATCGCGAGGACCCATGATCGACCGGCGTCCTCGCTTTTCCATAGGCCGTCACCGCGAATGGCGGCATAGATCGTATCCGGCTCGGCCGCTGCCACGGTGATCGCCGCAACTGGGCCGTCGGGCAAGCCCTGACTTCTCGACTCCCAGTTCTTTCCGCCATCTTCGGAGAGGGCGATGCCGCCCCTTGTGAGTCCCGCCGCAATCCGGCCCGGCCGGCCCGGATGCGTAGCGAGCGAGAGGATGCCGCCTGCCGTCGGATCGGACAGATCGATCCAGACGCCGGCGCCATCGCTGCGGGACAGAGTGTCTTTAGCGAGGATCAACGCATCGCCATCGAAGGCGATTGCGGGACCGGTTGCTCCGGGTGCGGCGCGAAGGCTGAACGGCAGGCCGATCAGCCCGGCGCCCGCCGCTATTGCGCCAAGGAAGGCACGTCTGGAAAGACGAGCGGAATATCCGGGCGTGGTTGTCATGTTGGTGTCTTTCATGTTCAGCGCGCCTCGCAGCGCTCTGTGACGAGATGATCGAGGTCGGCGAGGCTCCCGAAGATCACCGAGAAACGGTCACCGCCCATGCCGGCTCCAAGAATCACGGCGACGCCGGCCGGCGGGCCGGTCTCGACGCTGTCGATCTTGAGCCGGATGTTCTTCTCCCAATAGGGCGTTTCCCGGCCGTCGCCGGTGGTGACGAAATAGCTGTCGCCGCAATGGCGGATTGCCGTGACACGCATTTCAGGCGGTGGATCGCCGATCGGCTCCAGCGCTCCGGCCCGCAGCCAGCCGGCCGGGATGAGACCTTCGTCAACGACCTTCCTGCCGCCGCCGGGCTGGCCGGCGATTTCGAGGAAGGCGACGAGGTCGGCGCGCGTCTGAGGGTCGTCGATTCCGCGGAATGTCATATAGGTGTCGGGGATCATGCCCGCCGGGTCTTTCAGCCAACCGTCGAGCGCGGCCGCATTCCAGGAGAAGCCTGCGTCCCGCAGTCCGGTCGAATAGCGCACGAACCCCTCCGCCGTGCCTGCCATGCGCCCTATGAAGCCGTCGAGGCTCGGACCGCTCAGATGCAGGCCGGGTTCGAGGGCATGGCAGGCGACGCAGGCGCGATAGACCTGTGCACCACGCCGCGCGTCCCCGTCGGCAAGTGCGGCCGAACTGACCGAGAGGCCGGCCAATGCGGCGAGGCAAAGGAGCATCCGGCTCATATCCGCTCCTCCTTCCCGGAAACGCGGATCACGCCCATCATCCCGGCGGCCTGGTGCTCGAGGATGTGACAGTGGAACATCCAGTCGCCCGGATTGTCGGCGACGAAGGCGATCTCGACCTTATCGCGCGGCGCCATCAGCACCGTGTCCTGCCACTCGCGGTGCGGCGTAGGCTGGCCGTTCCGCGACAGGACGCGGAAGGAATGTCCGTGCAGGTGGATCGGGTGATGCCAGGCTGTTGCGTTGGTCAGTGCGAGAATGCAGGTGCGGCCGCGCGGGAGCGTCAGCAGCGGATCCATGACATGGCCAGTGGCGGCCTTGCCGTTGATGAACCAGATGCCCTGGCCATGCATCATATTCATCATGTTGCCCATCATTCCGCCGGACGCGCCGCCCCCCATGCTGCCGCCCATTTCGGCCATGACCATCTGGCCCATCATGCCCCCGTTAAACGTGACCTCGTGGCGGATCGCGTCGCCCAGGTTCGGCTCGGCAAGCGGATTGGTCGGCAGCACCACCGGCCAGTCCGGAGCACCTTCCCTCAGGGCTGTTTCCGCATAGGCGAGTTCGACCAAGCGGTACTCCTGCCCCTGGTAGAACCGGTCCACCACAGTGGTCCGGTTTCCCGGCCGGTCGGTCATGTCAAGGATCAGATCCATCCGCATGGCCGGACCGAGCGTGACGAGTCTATCTGACGGTGCATGGGGCGTGACCGGCTGTCCGTCGAGAGCGATCACGACCGGCTCGAGCCCGGAGAAATCGAGTCCGAAGATGCGGGCATTGGCGGCATTGATCAGGCGCAGCCGGATTCGCTCGCCCGCACGAACCGCAATGCTCTCCGGCACCCGGCCGTTGATGGTGACCGTGTTGCCGACGCGGCCGTTGTGCATCAAGTCATGCCGGTTGTCGAAATCGTCGCTGATCGCAGCGGCTTGGGTCAGACGCCAGTCGTCCAGCACCCAGGTCAATTCGCGGTCGACGCGAACGGGATCGGCTTCCTCAATGATCAGGGGGCCGTAGAGACCGCGCCCCACCTGCACCGTGCTGTTCTGGTGCGGGTGATACCAGAAGGTGCCGGCATCGACGGCGTCGAACTCGTAGGTGAAGGTTTCACCCGGAGCGATCGGCGCCTGCGTCAGATGTGGCACGCCATCCATGGCGTTGGGCGTGCGCACGCCATGCCAGTGGACGGTGGTTTCCTCATCGAGGCCGTTTTCGACCGTAACGCGCAGGCGTTCGCCTTGGCGGACGCGGAGTTCCGGGCCGGGCACCGCATCGTTGTAGGCCCAGACCGGCGTTTCTCCGTGAGGCTCCGGAACGAGGTGCGTTCGTCCCGGTGCCGCCTTCAACCGGAACTCCTTGACCGAAGCGGCGCGAGCGGTGCGGAGCCCGGAACCCGGAAGCACCGTACTGGCCGCGAATGCCGCGGCGGATGTGAGAAAGGCTCGACGCGTCGGCGTCGGCAAATGCAAGACCATGATGTCCAACCATCCTGAGAGGGCGCTTGAGCCCGCAGCGCGCTAACCGCGCGAAGCGAAGCGGGGTCACGGGCGGCCAAGTTGACCGCGCATGATTTCAGGCGCCGCGAACCGGAGGAACTCCGGGCGGCGTCAGCTCAGAATGGTGGATCGTGGGGGGTAAGGGTCCGGCGGTCCGGTGCGCCCGGTCACGCTCTGGAGAACCGGGCTTTCGGTAGTCGTCTCAGCCCCGGGCAGGCTTGGCTGGCCCGACGGCACGACAGCCAGGATCGGCGATACGCAGACATTGTCGCACGGAGGCATGTTGTCGTTACCGTCCGAGCAATCCTGGCAGTCGCCCATGTCCGCGCCATCGATCACGGCAAGCGTCATCTTCGCGCTCATGGTGGCGGCATTCGCGGCATGCACGACCGTTCCCGCCGCGAAAGCGGCGAGCATCATGATCATGAATATGCGGACATACCTTGCCATCTGATATTGAATACACCGAAACATCTTGCGCTGTCGATATGCATTCTGTCGCAGCTTCCGCTCGAGACCAAATGTTGGTCAATATTCGAAAAGAGAGACCTGGTTGCGGAACTGACTATCTGGCGACGAGTGTTTGGCCGCCTCACATAGATTTGATCGGCAACGATCTGCCAATCGTCGGAATATCACACAATTCCCCCGAGGCCTTCACGCCGGCCTCAGTCGTGGGGCCTGTCACCCAGGGCGATAGCGATGTGATGCTCCTGATGATGAGCTCCAAGGCTCATCACACCGATAAATCCCAGGCCCCGCAGTTTTTCGACATCAGCGGGGTTGTCGGTCCTGGCGATCAGGGTCGCGCCATCAGCATTCTCTGCGGTTTCGTAGGTGAAGCCGCCGACACCTTTCATTGTCGCCGCGTGCGCGGTCACCATGCGAACAATGGAGTCGCGGACCTCACCGTCGCCGGTCACCGTGAAGATCATGCCGTTGTCAGCAGGGGCGGCGGCCACCTTCGCGCGGAGGGTGACGTTGTCCATATCGATCAGGTGCTGACGCAGCGCTTCAAGATCGACTGTTGACCAATCGGTGGCCTCGTCGGGGGCAAGCATGGCTGCGATCTCCTGAATTGCAGCAAAAGCGCCCTGCCCCGGCTCGGTCGGACTGGCACCTTCAGGGCTTACGCCCGCCGTCCCGTGCAGGCTGTGATCCATGACCGGAACCCGACCCTGTCCTGCGTCATCCGCCCGGGCAAACAGCGGCGCCAATACGAGGGCGGCGGCAAGCGCGTATCTGATCATCGTGGTCCTCATCAGGTTGCTCTAACTTGCATCTTGTCAAAATGCCCCGCGACTCGACATGATAACTATCATGATGGATGCCATTTATCATTTGTTCGACACGCCGAGCCGGCAAACCCGTCGGCTGGGTCCCGGCGAATACCTGTTCCGCAGGGACCAGAAGGTTGCCGCCTTGTTCATGGTCGTGGAGGGCGAGGTTCAGCTCGTCCGCCATCAGAAGGGCGGCGGCGCGATCATTCTCCAGCGCACAGGACCCAGCGAAATTGCCGCGGAGGCCTCGGTTTTTTCATCTCGCTATCATTGCGACGGAGTCGCCAGAACCGGTGCCGAAATTCGAAGCGTCGCGATGCGGGAATTTCTCGCTCGATTTCGCAAGGATCCCAAATTCGCGGAAGCCTGGGCATCGCACTTGGCGCGTGAGGTTCAAAACACGCGGCTCCGCAGCGAGGTGCTTTCACTCAAGACTGTCTCGGAGCGGCTCGATGCGTGGCTCGAATGGCATGGTGACATGCCTCCGAGAGGCGAGTGGGTGCATCTCGCCTTTCAGATCGGTGTCAGTCCCGAAGCCCTCTACCGCGAGATGACCAGACGCCGGAAGCAGTGCTATTGACGCGGCTCATGTTCACAGGATCCTGCGATCAGCTGAGCTCCACGGGCAGACCCGCCGCCCGCCATTCGGGCAGACCGTCCTCAAGGCGGCGTACCCTGAAACCGCGGATACGCAACGCGGCGACAGCTTCAAAGGAAAGCACGCACCACGGACCACGGCAATAGGCGACGATCTCGTGAGTCGGATCGAGTTCGGCAAGACGGGCTTCAAGTTCGCCTAGCGGAATGTTGATGGCGCCGGGAACGTGTCCGACCGCAAATTCGTCGATCGGACGGACATCGAGGACCGTCACGAGATCGTCGCGCGTTCTTTGCAAAAGCTCCTCCCGCGACACCGGCTCCATATTGTCGCGCTCGTCGAAATAACTCCGCCGGATGCGGTCGACTTCGGCGAGATTGCGTTCCGCGATACCGGAAAGCATCGCCATCACGCTAAGCACCGCCTCATCGGCGAGCCGGTAGAGCACGAATTTTCCATCCCTGCGCGAGGCGACCAAGCCCGCGCGTCTCAACTGCTGCAAATGCTGCGAGGCATTTGCGATTGACAAGCCAACCCGCTCCGCCAGCGCCTCAACGCCGCGTTCACCCTGGGCCAGATGTTCGAGAATTTCCAGGCGATGCTGCGAGCCGAGCGCGCGGGCGACGGCGGCGAACTCAGTATAGAGCGCTTGTTTCGGACCGATTGACATTCTCTGGCACCTTACATTATATCATTCAAGATAGTAATTGAATGTAATCTGCCCATTCGGGCTTGGCAAGGCTTCTGACATCAAATGACTGATCTTATTCTGGCAAACGAACCGCTGATCCGGATGGCCTTCTTCCTCGGCATCCTTCTCATTATGGCCCTGTGGGAAGTCGCGGCACCGCGCCGCCGGCGGGAGATCCCGCGCCTTCTCCGCTGGAGCAACAATCTCGGCATCGTTGTCATTGATACGCTGCTGGTGCGGCTGACCTTTCCCATCGTCGCGGTTGGACTGGCATTGCTGTCGCAAGAGCGCGGTTGGGGGCTGTTCAACATCTTTGACGTACCAGCATGGCTGGCCTTCGTCGTCTCGGTGCTGGCGCTCGATCTCGCCATTTATCTCCAGCATGTGATGTTCCATGCCGTGCCGGCGCTGTGGCGGCTGCATCGCATGCACCACGCCGATCTTGAGTTCGACGTGACCACGGGTCTGCGGTTTCACCCGGTCGAAATCCTCTTGTCGATGGGCATCAAGCTTATGGTCGTGGCCGCGCTGGGACCGCCCGCTGTCGCGGTGCTGGTTTTCGAGGTGTTGCTCAACGCCACGGCGATGTTCAACCATTCCAATATCCGTATCCCTGTCACCATCGACCGGGTGTTGCGGCTGATCGTGGTGACGCCGGACATGCACCGGGTGCATCACTCGATCCATCCGAGCGAGACAAACAGCAATTTCGGCTTCAACCTGCCCTGGTGGGACCGCCTTCTGGGGACATATCGGCCGCAGCCGCGCGACGGCCATGAAACGATGACCATCGGCATCGAGCAGTTCCGCATCCGCCGCGATCTCTGGCTCGACCGCATGCTGATCCAGCCGCTGCGCGGCCCGGCAAGCGGTTATCCGATCAATCGCGAGAAGGGGGACGAGCGATGAACGTCCGGCATGTTCTTCCTCGTATCGTTTTGCTTTCGGGTGTGGTGGCGATCATCATCTGGGTGACGCTGAACCGCGACCAGTTGAACCTTGCCGCATTCGACGCCTGGCTCTCTGGTCTCGACTTCTGGGCGCCCCTCGCCTATCTCGGCCTCTATGCCGTCGGAACGATCGCCTTCCTGCCCGGCGCGCTGTTTGCGCTCGCAGGCGGCGCCCTGTTCGGCCCGGTCTGGGGCGCGCTGCTTAATCTCGTCGGAGCGACGATCGGCGCCAGCCTTGCCTTTCTCATCGCCCGTTATCTCGCCGGCGAGTGGGTGGCGACGCGGACCGGCGGGCGGCTGAAGCGTCTGATCGACGGTGTGGAGGCCGAGGGCTGGCGTTTTGTCGCCTTCGTGCGGCTTGTGCCGCTGTTCCCGTTCAACCTCACCAATTACGCGCTCGGTCTCACCCGGATCAGCTTCCAGTCCTACGTCGCCACCTCGTTCATCTGCATGGCCCCCGGCGCGATCGCCTACACTTGGCTCGGCCACGCCGGACGTGAGGCGCTCGCCGGAGATGCCTCGGCCATCCGCTACGGCCTGCTAGCCCTTGGCCTGCTTGCGGCCATCGCCTTCCTGCCGCGACTGGTGAGGCGAATGCGCGGCGAAAAACACCGGTGGATCGACGTGAGCACACTCGCAGATCGACTTCACGGGGGCAGCATCACCGTCGTCGACATGCGTGGGCCGGACGAATTTGAAGGCGGGCTCGGCCATATCGCCTCAGCGCTCAACCTGCCACTTGGCGAGTTGCCCGATCGTTTGATCGAGATCAGGGCATCTCAGGACCAGCCTGTCATTCTCGTCTGCAAGACCGACAAGCGTTCCGCGGCCGCGGCAGCAATCCTCGGCGACGCCGGCTTCCGCGATGTCGGCGTTCTGCGCGGCGGCATGGAGCAATGGAACCGTGACGGCAGGCCGGTCGAGATCGGCCAAGGAGAGCGAACCGGCCCGAACATATGACCGGACGCAGGCAGCGGACGGCACAACCGCGAAGGAGCAGGAACATGACGAGAATTCGGATATCGACAGCAGCGGCTGCAAGCGCCGCGACCGCCCTTTGGCCATTTGCCGCCTGGGCGCAACAGACATCTCCTGATTTGGATCGCTATGGCTGGGGACCGCATATGATGGGATGGGGCGGAGGATGGTACGGCATGATTTTCGGGCCGATCTTCATGATCCTCGTGCTCGCCCTGGTGATTGCGGTCGCGGTGCTCCTCGTGCGCTGGCTTGGTGGATCTTCGCTGACCGCCGCGCCGCATCAGCCGCAACCGGCGCGAACACCGCTCGACATCCTCAAGGAACGCTTCGCTCGCGGCGAGATCGACAAGCAAGAGTTTGAGGAGCGCCGCCGCACTCTCAGCGAATGAATCCTGACACCAAATCCGGAGGCAACACGTATGAAGACCCTGATCATCCTGAATGATCCGCCATACGGCACCGAGCGCTGCTACAACGCCCTTCGCCTCGCTCACACGCTGATTAAGAAGGATCCGGAGGCGGAGATCACCGTCTTCTTGATGGCTGACGCCGTCATCGCTGCACGCAGGGGACAGAAGACGCCGGACGGCTACTACAATATGGAACGCATGCTCAAGCGTGTGCTCGCAAAGGGCGCGGTGTTGCTCTGCGGCACCTGCATGGATGCGCGCGGCATGTCCGATGACGATGTCATGGACGGCGCGAGGCGCAGCACCATGGACGAGCTTGGCGAAGCAACGCTCGCCGCCGACAAGGTACTGGTGTTCTGAGCCGATGACGCGGTTCTATCTCGATTACAATGCGAGCACGCCGATCGACCCGGCGGTCGCCGCCGCGATGCGGCCATTCCTGGAGGATGCCTTCGGCAATCCTTCCAGTGGTCATTGGGCGAGCACGCCCGCCAAGGCCGCCCTGGAGCGGGCGCGTGCCCAAGTTGCCGCGCTGCTTGGTGCAGCACCCGGGGAGATCGTGTTCACGAGTGGCGGCAGCGAAAGCAATAATCTGGCGCTTAAAGGCACGTTCTTTGCACTCCGCGAAAAGGGCGACCACATCATCACGACCACGGTCGAGCATCCGGCCGTCCTCGCTCCCTGCCGGTTTCTCGAGCGGCTTGGTGCGAGGGTCACATATCTTCCAGTGGACTCGACGGGCCGGGTTGACCCTGAGGATGTGCGACGCGCGATCACGCCGCACACCATTCTGATCAGCGTCATGCACGCCAACAACGAAGTCGGCACCATCCAGCCGATCGAGGAGATCGGCGCCATTGCGCGAGAGCATGGCATCCGGTTACACACCGACGCCGCGCAGTCGGCCGGCAAGATCGCGACGCGCGTGGACGATCTTGGCGTCGACCTCCTGACAATTGCCGGGCACAAACTCTACGCGCCAAAAGGTATCGGAGCGCTCTTTGTACGCGGCAGCATTGAACTCGAACCCCTGATCCACGGTGCAGGCCATGAGAGTGGCCGGCGGGCCGGTACAGAGAGCGTGCTGCTCGCATCCGGTCTGGGCGCGGCGTGTGAACTGGTGCAAGATCTGGCGCCGATGGAGCGCGTCCGGGCGTTGCGCGATCACTTCTGGCATGCGCTGCGGGACCGCCTCGGCGATCGGATCGTTCTGAACGGCCATACCGAACACCGCCTGCCGAACACGCTCAACGTCTCCTTCGTCGGCCTAGTCGGGGCCGACGTTCTTGCGCAACTCGATGGAGTGGCGGCATCGACCGGCTCGGCATGCCATGCGGGCCGGGTCGAGCTTTCGCCGGTGCTCACGGCCATGGGCGTACCGGAGGAGATCAGTATGGGTGCCGTGCGCTTCAGTCTCGGACGATACACGACCAGTGCTGAGATAGATGCCGTCGTCGCGCAGACATTCGCGTTATAAGTCGGAAGCACGTAGCCGAACCAAAGAAGTCGGCGGACAGCGCCTCTCTCGCCATATCCTTTCGGCGCGGGACGGCCGAAGGAACAGTTGACGCGGCTGCTTTGCCCACCCGGCTTGATCAGAGCCACATTCAGAAACTACCGGGCGAGGTCGATCGATTGGACCTCCTCGATGCCGGGATGTGAGTATGCTGCGCGAACCATTACTCCGGCAGAAAAGCCTTGCCAATCGGACAATTGTGGTTGGTTGCGGGGTGAATTGAACCTGTGACCGAAGTGTGGGCCCAGCGGGCAAGAGGTGGTCGCCTAGATCAACCCAAGACGGATCGCTATTGATGCCGCCTGCCGGCTGTTGGCAGCGCCGAGTTTTCGGGTCGCCTCGTCGAGATAGGAGCGAACAGACCGGTAGCCGATCCCGACGGTCTCGGCGATATCCGGCATCGACATCCCGTCGGCGAACCATCTGAGGCATTCGGCCTCGCGGGGCGAAAGATGGATTTCGCAGGCCAGCGACGCATCACGGGTGGCGCTGCCGAGCCGGGAATGAACAAATGCCACCGCCATCGCCGCGGTAACCGGGTCCGGCTCCTCGTCGACGCATACCTTTGGCCTGTTCGAGGACAACGTGAAGACCATCCGGTCCTTGAACCCGAGCGGCGCCGAGATCGAGAGTCCGGACCTGATTCCAAAGCGTCCCGCATCCTTGAAGAAGTGCGAGACGTCGCGTCGCCCGATCCGTTTGGCCTCCTCCGCTGACCAGGTGAATATAGGCGGACCGTGCTTCGCCTTCGTGACCACCGGATCGACGAGCACGTAGTTTCTTTCGACGTAGCGATCGCACCACGGCTGCGGATAATTCGACACCGCGAAACTCTCCTGCCCGCGCAACAGCAGATATGCGAAATAATCGAAGCCGGCGTCCTCAGAAAAGTCCCGCAAGGCGCGCCGGGCCGCGCGTTCCTCGAGAGGAAGCGACAGCGTGTCGATCAAGTGTAAAAGTAGCTCGTTCAATATAATATAAGTCCGACATACTAGAAAACTGCGGATGACGGGGCCGCTACACTCTGACGCGCGACTCACAGTTCGCATGATTATTGATAAGCCTTTGGGAAAATTATGTCTTGATCGACCAGAATATTAAACCGGTAGCCGGGGCGGATCTCCAAAGTTGGTTGCACATTGAGATTCTTCGACACGGTTTGCTCCGAGATTTGGCCGAAGGTTTCGGCGAATGAACGACGCGCGGCGTCACTGGCGCTGTCCACTGTGGTCGATGTGCTATTGTCGCCGGGGAGCAGCATTTCGGTTCCGGCGCCGATCAGCGCCACAAGGATCGCCGACCCGAACGTGCGCAGATAGTGGTTGTCGACCTGATCGTGGAAACCGCCATAGCCGGCGCCGTCCGTTCCGGCCATGCCTCCGATCTGCAGGGTCGAACCGTCCGGGAAGATGATGTCGGTCCAAACGACAAGCACCCGGTTCTGCCCGAACGTCACCTCTGAATCGTAGCGACCGAAGAGCTTTGCGCCCTGCGGGATCAACAGGCGCCGGCCCGTCGCGCTGTCATAGACATTCTGCGACACCTGCGCGGTGATCCGGCCGGGAAGATCGGAATTGATGCCGCTGATCAGCGTGGCCGGAATGACCGAGCCGCGCTTCAGCTCGAACGGGGACATTTGCGGCACCACTGAGTTCGGCAAATAGCCGAGGTCCGCTATGTCTTGGTTAAAGAACTGCTGTTTGGATGCCTGCCCGTCGGGATCGGCGTTCTGCCCGATACCGGATTGAAGAGCGGTGCTATAGAGATCGAGCGCGCTTGCCGGCCGGTTCGCAGTCGTCGGTCCGGTTTGCTGAGACGTCGGTGTCGTCGCAGCGCTCGTGTTTTCGAGTTCCTTCAGGTTGACGGCGATCGGGGAGTCGAAGGCGGCGCCCTCCGCCTGAATGCTGGCCATCCGCTGGCGCTGGTATTCTCTGAGCATCTGTTCGTCCTGTTCGCGCTGCAGGCGCGCGCGCCAGAGCTCTTCCGGCTCAAGCGTCGGTTGGGGAGCAGTGACAACGGTCGGCGTGGGTTCAGGCGCTTTCTGAAACGGATTCTCCCTCCGTTCGGGCTCAACGCTTGGTGTTGGCTGGATCACGACGGGCTGCGGCTCGCCGATGATCCCGTCCGGCACACCTTGCTTCAGGCGCTCAGCGTCGTTGGAAGCGGGCCGTGATGATGATGGTTCGATCTGCTGGTCGCCGCCGAAATGCAGCCCTCTTGAGGACAGGCCGTAGAAGATCACCGCCAGGAAGATCAGGACCAACAGGATCGCGACGATGACCGGAACGCGATTGAGGCGCCTGATGCGCGGCCCGTCTTGCGGACCGGCGCCGCCGAGTTTCAGGGACTCGCTCACGATGCGGCCTCCGATCCACGCTGCATGACGGACAAGGGACTGGCCGGTGTCGCGCCCGTGGCGCTGAGCGTATACATACGGGTCAGCTCGACCTGGAGCGTTGAGAACCGCACTAGCACGCCGCCCTCGAAAGGATCGATCGAATAGGCCAGCGGCGTCACCGCGGTTCCCTCCGTCGCCTGATCGGTGATAACGGCATAGCCCCATTCGCGAAGCGCCGCCTCAAGGGCCGGGCCAAACAGGCCATCACTGCCGCGCAGTTCGATCGTGGTCGTGCCCGGACCCACATGCTCCGCCAATCGCCCCACCATGTCGCCGGCCATGGCAGTCGCCGATTCCGGCGTGAGTTCGGCCGTGACTTCGCTCCGGATGAGGCCCGGTCCACTCATCGTCTGGCATGCGGCGAGCATCGCCAAAAGCAGCAGGGCCGCGGGCAAACGGAACAAGGTTCTGATCGCGCGCATCGCCCTACCCTCCCCGCCGGATGGTGATCTTTTGCTGCTGGCGGCCAACGCCCGAGACCAGGATGGCGCGATCGATGTTGTAGTCGACGACCATCATCGCGCCGTTCATGCGGTAATTGACGATCCGGCTCTCACCGCCGGAAACAACGAACAGGACCGGCGCTTCCTGCCCTGACAGGGAGGAGGGAAACTGGATGTAGGTCTTCATGCCGTCGCTGTAGATCCGGGTCGGCCGCCAGCGCGCCGCGCCGCTGATATGGAATGAGAAGTCCAGCTGATCGGCTGGCACGCCGGCGCCAGGCACGACGCTCGCCTCGATGCGCGCATTGATTTCGGCAAACCGAGCATTGATGTCTTCGGGATAATCAAAGCCGACGCGGGCCATGTACTGGCTGTGATGCGATTTGAGCTGAATATGATAGGTGCGCCGCGAAGTGGTCACGACCATCGAAGTGACCAGTCCCGCTTCGGACGGTTTGACGATCAGATGGATCGCCTGCCCGCTCGGTGCTCCGGACGTTGCCGGTTCGACCTTCCAGCGCACAGTGTCGCCAAGAAGGACGTCGCGAACGACCTCGCCGGCCTGAAGCTCGATGTCGCAGACCTGCAGTGGCGAGCAGACGACCGATGGCTGGACCTCACCATAAAGGAAGATCACCTTGCCATCCGCGCCGTGCGTTACGACGCCTTGGCGATGCTGCCACTCGCCGGAGATTTGCGTTGCTCGCGCTTCGTTGCCGGTGAGCTGCTGTGCGTTGACGGGCACCGTAGCGACCGCGATCATCACGCTGGCGCAAAGCGCCATGCCGCGGTGTGTCTGTTTGTTCATTCACCTGTCCTCCGGGGCACATTCAGTTGGCCGCATGTCTTTGCTCCAGACGTTGCCGTCTGGCGCGAACGCGGCTCAGAGCTGCGCCGTCCAGTCAAAATCCTTCAAATAAAGTCCGATGGGGTTAAGGCGGATCACCGCCTCGTCTTGCGGCGGTGTGAGCGTCACGGTCGCGACACCGCGGAACCGCCTGGTC
>Ga0209692_10001197_pt1 | contig 38302 bp, 33 predicted proteins | sample tdDd472_FD_187129 | JGI IMG/M metagenome (GOLD analysis project Ga0209692, IMG submission 187129) | Marine sediment microbial communities from the Atlantic coast under amendment with organic carbon and nitrate - tdDd47.2 (SPAdes)... | ecosystem: Environmental > Aquatic > Marine > Coastal >...
AATGGATGGTGTGATTGAAAAAATGTGTGAAGAACTCAATTCAACTGAAACACATTTTCCAAGAACAGAGCTCAAACTTGTTTTGAAAGTGGGAACAAAACAAAATCTTAGAGATCAGGATGTCTGAATTTGGACCAATTAGATGTATATCTAATCGACGGCAGTACTTTAAGGATTGAGCAATCTATTAAAACCATTTATCAATCGCCCCTATTTAAACCAAACCTTTGTATTTTCCGTTAATCTAGAAAACTCTAAAAACTGGTTAGTTTTCTATCGCATTCAATCCCAAGGCAGTTTAACCATTGCCGAGCCCGTTCTTTTGAAAAATTTAAGCATGGAAAAATTAAGCCTGTAAACTGGGGCAAGTATTGGGGCAGCTATAGCTCCAGCTGATGGCGAAACCATGGTAGCTCTGAGCCACGCTGCAGATCAAGCAATGTACCAAGCCAAACTATTGGGCAAAAATAAAGTTTTTTATGCCTCCGGATCTACCCTTATTTAACTGAAATGTAGATAGAATGCCGAGAATGGTTATTTTAAAACGAAGATGGGTATGCCGTTTATGGGATATTTTTTGTTAGCGTACTCTCTTTTTTCTTTTATTTTCTTCAGGAAATATTGGCTCTTCTGCGCCATTCATATCCAAGAACCATCTTACATCTATATCCAGATATTGGCTGATCAACTTCAAGTCCTTATCATAAATTGGTCTGTTACCGTTTTCGATATCTGCATAAGTTGTTCTCGCTAAATTTAGTTCAACAGCTACTTCAATTTGCTGTTTGACACGGCCTATTCTGGCCTCTCTTATTCTATCTCCACATATATTTTTTGATCCTTTCATAGATGCCTCTTTAAATGTTTTTAAAAAGACTATCAAAAAATACTTAATGATTTATCTGATCAAAACCCGTTTTCTGAAATTGTTGACCGTAATTTAAAAAGTCCCAGCTTGCTACAAATCTGCACTTCAAATGTATGGCTAAAAAAGACAGCGATCTCCCTTGAACAGTTTGAAAAAAAGGTACATGAAGAAAATTTTACATTAGAAAACTATAAAAATTTGAAAAAATAGACATTAATATCAATCGATCATTTTTAACAAACAAAAAAACAAAAGGAAAAGGAGTAAGCCTAATTCTTTTGTTTTAGGTGGCTTCGAATCGGAAAATCGTTTAGAACCGTATGTTTAAATTCAGCTTTTTACATCAAGATAGGTGTCTGCACTATTACAGAAACCAGACAACTGAACCCCGCCTGCTATAAAATGATGATAAGTTGCCGGACTTTGGAGTTGTTTTTAGCAATGGAGATAAGCAAGTCAGACGTCTTATGCAATAAAATGAATGGCTCAAGTTGGACCTAGAGCGACAATTAAAGCCTAAATGAAAGCAAGCTATACAAAGCTGTTATTCAGGATTGTTCAAATGTCTTTGAACATCTACACTATCTCGTAAAATTCGAATAATAAAAAGATGCTCCTCTTGGATACGATAAATAATAAGATGACTACCATGATGATGGATTCGAACAGCCGGAGTAAACTCAGTCCGTTCCCTACATATCAACGGGGTTTCGCAGAGTAATTTAATACAATCTTCTAATTCAAAATAGTACTTTTCGGCCTGAACCTCACCAAAATTTTTAAACCCATATCAATACAAATCAATCAGATCATTATCCGCTTCTTTTGAGAATTTATACTTCATCTATGTATGAGCTTTCTTGCGGGCTTCTTTTAAAATATCGAGCATCGACCGATCACTAATACCACTTTCAATACCTTTGCTAATAGCTTGTTGCAATAATATTATTTGCTTTGTATCTTGCTGATCACGCCGAATAAGATCGCGGACATAGTCGCTGGAATTGCTATATTGTCCTGTTTTGACCTGAGATTCAACCCAATCTTTCATGGTATTTGGGAGAGATACATTCATAGTTGCCATAACATTGCCTTTTATTAAAGATATTACCAGTATTGATTATGGCAGTCTTTGTCAATATTTGCCAACTAAAATTAAATAGGATGAATATGAGTTTATAAATTTGCGCAATTTTATAAACACTTTTGGCCTAAAGCTGAAATTTTCACTACATAGTATCCTTATTATGAAATCTATAAAGTATTAATTTTAAAAGTTAAAATATTTCAATTTGGTGATTATTTTTTTGCTTTTTCACCAAATAATAACCAGTGCAGATTATCAATACCAAGAATCTTTATAAGAGCAATCAATTCATAATCCTTAATGTTCCTGCATCCTGCTTCTAAATCAGAATATGAACTTTGTACCATATTAATTCCATACTCTTTCAATGCGGCTACCATATCCTCTTGCGCCAGTTTGGGCTTGTTCGTACTTTTGTTATATTCTTTTCTTAGTTGTGCAATTCGTTTCCCGCATATGTTCTTACCCCGTTTTTCTGCATTCATAAAAATACTTTCCAAATATAAGATATTTAAAAAGTATCAAAAAGGCATCTTATTAATATCGTGATATCACGATATAATTAGTTTAAAACAAATTACGAAAGAAAAGTATATTCTTCATTTTTTTCAATATATTCAAATGAAGAAAAATAGAAAAAAACTATATGAAAACCTTAAAATTTTAGAAGAATGAATAAACTCGATAAATTTTGTCTAAAACAGATAGTCTTGTATCTAGATGGTGAGAGCTTGGCTATCCAAAAAATAGTCCCAACTAATAGCAATGAACTTAGTGAGTTAAGAGAGTTGGCTGAAAAAGGCTTGACTAAACTTCTTATAGTTGATGCTTCCACTAGTTTTATTGTGCATAAAGGTATTGAACAAAAATTGATTGATGATTTGTCTGTTAATAAAATCACTTCTAGAATAATTGAACGCTCTCAACAAGGCCATAACTTAATACAAATTCATGCATCTAACATATGGTTACGGAAATTAAAACTTACACCGAGTCAATTTCAACAATTAATTCTAGAAGAAGATTTGATACTAAATAATTACAATAAAACAATTTAGTGGCAGAAACACTAAGAAAGAGACCAAGGAAGCAATAATTTAGATCCTAAAATAGTTATTTTGAGTATAAAGACTTCGAACAAAAAAAGATTTATTCATAAAAAACAGCCAAAATAGTAATTTCACAATCTACCTCTATTTTGTTATTAAAAGCCTGTACATAAATTTAAAAAAATCACTCATCATACTGTGGTGCAGGTATGTGCTTTCCATATTGAACTTCTTACTAGCTGCTTATTGACCTATTCCAGCAATTACAAGTTAATTCGATCCAACCTTTCATTTCCAGTTAGCGGACATTCTAATTTTGAATAATATTAGCCCTTGGAAATTGTTGTTCAATAATTGAAACTTAAAAGGAACGGCTGGTTCCAACTTATAGTGTGAGTTCGAGTTAATAACAAATATACGTTAATATTCTCTAAAGCGGGTATTGGCAATACCATTAAAAATATAACAAAAAGTAGTAACATCCACTATTTCATTATATTTCAGGAAGGTGGTAATTTTTATATGTTCTACAAGTACTGGTATGAATGGAAACATAATGTTTTAGATAAAAGATTATATTTCTATCTAATATGGCTGTTATGCGACCATTTCAGTCATTAACTGATGCCAATATTGGAATCTGATCAAAGATAGGTTATGTTGAATAGCGGACTCTAGAAATTAATTCTTATCACCTGCTAACAGCAATAAGCAGGCATGAAAACCATCAACTATAAGCTGTATTTTCTTTACATCTACGTAAAATAAATAATATGCGTGAAAGTTTATCAATAAGGGCTTATAAGCCAGTTATTCAAACTCACTCTCACAATTTTCATCAAGTTGTTGTGCCTCTACGTGGTTCAATTCAAATCAGTCTAAATGAATTTGATGGCTCAATTGCTGTAGGCCACTGCGTAATTATCCAACAAAATGTTGGCCATTCATTTAAAGCTGAGAAACAAGCACGTTTTTTAGTTGCAGACCTTTGTGAATTACCCAACTCAGCAAAATCACTGGATTGTCCATTCGCCACAGTCTCTACTGCTTTCAAGTCATTTTGTTTATTTGCGGATATTCAACTTAGCTCACAAACCAATGTAGTTCTTGAAGATGGTATGATTACGGTATTTAAGGAGTTATTATCCATACAGGATTTTTTACCTGAAATAGATCGACGTATTTCACGTGTACTCGAATATATAGAGGAAGATATTAGTGAAGATCATACATTAGTTAAATTAGCTAGTGTGGCTTCATTGAGTGTCAGTCAGTTTAAAGTACTATTTGCTAAACATACACAGAAAACTCTAGGAGAGTATTTACTGATGCTAAGAATGGAAAAAGCAAGAGCCTTATTAATAAATACGGACACGCCAATTAACATTGTTGCTGAAAGCATTGGATACATGGATCAGTCAGCTTTTACTCGAAGGTTTCAAAGCTACCATGGTCTAACGCCTAGAGACTATAAGAAACGATAGTAATTCAATTGAGCCTTTCAGCAAAGTTTTCAAACTAATCGGCACAATTTATGTCTTCATATACCTATATACTAACAAGCATGAAGACAAAAAGTTTTATTCCATTTTTTGAAGTAACTGGTTCTGCTCTGGCTATCGTCTATGCTCTTTTGTTAGCCTCAAATACTGGCAATGAATTACTAGGATTCTCCTTGCTATTACTATCGGCAGGATTATTTGCTATTTGGGCATATATTGACAAGCGTTGGGCGTTTCTATTGCTTCAATTTTTCTACGTTGCATCCGCTGTAATTGGTTTAGTGCGTTGGAGTGTTTAGCCAAAAGGAAATGTTATGGTTACTCAAATAAAGGAAACTGTAGAATTTAGCGATACATTTGCGAAACTTGATATAAGAGTCGGCCGTATTGTGGAAGTTGAACACGAAAGCCGAACACACAAGCCCACATACAGAATGTTGGTAGATTTTGGCAAATACGGTAAAAAAGTTAGTTATGGTCGTTTTACTCAACACCCAATTGAAGATGTTAAAGACAAGCTTGTTTTAGGTGTTTTAAATTTTGAAGCTAGAGAAATGGGACCAGTTACGTCAGAGGTTTTAATAGTTGGTGTTCAATTTCCCAAGGCTGATAGTGGTGAGGCAGCCTTTGTGTCACCTGCTGTCAATGCAAAAATAGGGAGCAAACTTTTCTGATTTAGTTTCCTTTGTTTATTTAATGTAATAACTTTTTGAGGTCACTTTAAAAGCAAACCTGACTGTTAGTTTTGTGCATAATGTCCGTTAAATACTCCGAACTACCATTATGCATAGCAGAGTTTCATATTATGCAATTGTCCGTTTGTTGCCGTAAGCTGTCATACAATGTTTGTACATTGTACATTGTACGTTGTACGTTAAAAGTTAGTAATTTTTACGCATTATTAAAATATAATCTTTTGTAGAAAATATTATATTTTTAGTGAAGCGGATTTCTCTGGAAGTCTGCTTTCTTAATTTTCAAAGCTTCCCTTAAAATATCATCAATGGCTGGATTTGGCCTATAGTGTGAATTGACCAATTCAACTAATTTAGAGTTTTAGTTTGATCTGATAAAACTTTGGGAACAACCGAAATGTCCGCTTTCTCCATTAAATCATATTTCCGATAATAAACGTGAATTGCAGTTAAGGGACGGAAGTGATTTTTCGAGGGAATTTAATTTAAAAACTTATTTCTGGTAGGACTGAATTAACCAAGTTGACCTTTAACGACAATTATGAGTCAGTTCAGCTCAACTTTAATTTTCTAGATAGCGGCCATTTCCACTTGTTTGAAATTTGTTAGGATGTTTTTTTTAATATGTAGCAGTCATCCTAATGTGTTCAATCTAGTTGGAAAATTTAAAAGTCTCTTTTAGGCCAATACCGGCTGTTCATAATCAAGATGGCTATTTTTTTTGACTTAGTAAAGCGGACACTCGATGGAACATTTTTTCAACCGGTAAAATCGTCCCTTTACTGTCATTCCTATTTGACTTAGCTCGGATTCTCTAATTGTTTAAATAGCTAGCTAAACCACAAAATAAAAACTATTTAAAAGGCCCGGAAAATATAGAACGGGTCCGAAATGGCGGACCTTAATACATGGATAAGACGAGTATTAAGATCATGATTTTTTTTAAATCATATTGATTATAAGCTAGTATGATGATTTAATAATTTAGTTCTGTTCCTATAAAGTGTTGTTATAATTCTAAATGCTTGATTAAATATCTAATTTTTTCAGTAACCACTGACAGAAAAGCATCGAGAGTATATGGTAGTAACAACGCTTCTAGAAAGAATAGAAAAAGTCAGCAACACTTCAGCAGAACATAGCCAATAATTGAAAAATATCATTGAATTTCCTATCCGTCTAAAGGCCCTATTTAACATGCGAGCAATCAAATCAATTAAACTAAGTAATACATTTCTTCTGTCTTTGTATCTGTTAGCGATGGCATTCACAATTACGCCTGCGGCCGCCGCAACCTACACCGTAACAAAGACAGCGGATACCAATGATGGTTCATGTAGTCCAACAGATTGTTCTATACGTGAAGCCATAAACAATGCAAATAATGGCGACACTATATCTATTCCCGCTGGCACTTATACAATTACCCGCACTGGTTCCGAAGAAGACTCTGGTGTAACGGGTGATATGGATCTTATCAGTGACATTTCAATTATTGGCAGTAGTACCGCAGGGGTCACAATAATTGATGTCGCAGGAGTAGATAGAGCTTTTGATATTACTTGGAATGTAAAAGCCAGCATATCTCATCTAACTATAATCAACGGATCAGCAGACTATGGCGGAGCTATTTTCATGCGGCCAAATAGCTCACTGTCTGTCTCCAACTCTACTTTCAGTAATAATACGGCATCCCAAAGCGGAGGCGCTATTTACAATAAAGAAGGGACTCTAACGATTACAACATCCACTTTTGATGCCAACACGGCCGCCAAAAATGGTGGCGCAATCATGAGTAATAGTATTCTTACGATTTCAGATTGCACCATTACTAATAATGTAGCCTCTGGGGCAACACCTGGAATCGGTCTCGGTGGTGGAATTGTCACGTTTGAAACAACAGCGGTTACTAATATTTCAAACTGTATCATCAACAACAATGTCGCCCACCATGGCGGTGGCGGTGTTTATAACGCCTCCAGCACCACTATTGACAACTCCACTCTAGATAATAACTGGGCTTCCGTTGATGGTGGTGGTCTTTTCAGTTATCTTGGCACTGCAACCGTTACCAACACCACTTTCAGCAACAACACAGTCGATCAGTTTGGCGGCGGCGGTATTTATCACGAAGCAGAAGTAAACCTCACTAACGTAACTATTACTGGAAATACATCCGCATGGGGAGCTGGAATCTTGGCATATTCTGGGCCCCTGACTATGACCAACACTACTATCACCAATAACACCGCTACCGACAGTCAATCCAGCGGAGGAATATTGCTGTATAATGGTACTGCTACCATTAGCAATAGTATTATCGCAAAACAAAATGCCACGACCAATCTTAATGGATATGATTGCGGCATAAGTGGTACTGGAGCTTTTACATCGAAAGGTTATAACGCCGAAAGTGGACCTCCCTCTTTTTGTCCCCTCTGCTCCTGTGGATTTACGGCTGCTGGAGACCTTCAAAATACTGACCCCCTATTGGAAGCTTTGGCGGATAATGGAGGCCATACCGAAACGCATAAACTTGCTACCGGATCTCCGGCAATCGATTCTGGTTCGTGTGTTTCCGCAAAAGATCAGCGGGAAACAACACGTCCACAAGGAAGTGGGTGTGACATGGGTGCATTTGAGTTTGAAGCTCAGGCAAGTATAGAGAATATCAACCGTTTATTTGATTGGGCTGAGCAAACTTATTCTCAATATTTTACCCCACCTAATCAAGCAACTTTTAAATTAGTTGGATACACAGCTAGATATTATCCAAATACTAATATCTATTTAGGTGTCAAAGAAGGGCATGTTTATGTGTATGGTGATGTATTTGAAGGATTGTTGAATGTGGGTGAGTTTAATACATTGTATGAAATGGCAAAATAGATACCAATTATGGGAGCATTGTAACCGATTGCAATAGGTTCTCTGTAAACATTGGGAATCAAACAATTCAGAAGCTGAGGTGAGCGGGTTTAGCTTATTTAATGAGGATAATATTTGTCCATAAAATCTTGCGCTGGCAAAGGCTTACTATAAAAATACCCCTGAATAATATGACATTGACGTTGTTTTAAAAACTGCATCTCATCTTCATTTTCAACTCCTTCTGCAATGACTTGTAAACGAAAACGTCTAGCAATGTCCAAAATGGTTTCTACAATATCGGCCGAACTGGACTCGTTGAGCATAGTACTGATAAAAATTCGATCAATTTTAATCACATCAAGTGGTAATTGTTTAAGATAAGACAGTGATGAATAACCCGTTCCAAAATCATCCAATGAAAAATGAATTCCCAGTTCTTTGAGCTGCGCCATTTTCACAACCGTATTACTCGCATCAGAAATCAGTAAGTTCTCAGTAATTTCTAATTCAATATCATTTGGATTCACTTTTGAGTCTTCAATAGCCTGTTTAACATTTGCAACAAAGTCAGCTTGCTGAAATTGTAAGGGACTCACATTAACCGCATACCGAATCCCATCATGATGACTGCTCTGCTGGCTAAAAACCTCACTTACCTGAGAAAAAACCGTCTTCAAAATCCAATTGCCCACGGCGATAATTTGCCCCGTTTCTTCTAAAACAGGAATAAATTGATCCGGAGGAACAATACCTTTTTCGGGATGATTCCAACGAATTAAGGCTTCAGCTCCGGCTAAGCTATCATCAGAAGTTGAAATTTTTGGCTGGTAATACATTTCAAACTCTTGGTTTTCTAAAGCACTACGCAGATCTGCTTCCATATTCAAACGCCGGTTTAATAGCATTTTCATTTCACTATGATAAAAACGACTGCTATTTTTGCCATCTTGCTTAGCAGCATGTAATGCGGTCGCTGCACATTGAATGAGTTCAGAAGCATTTTTATTGTCTACCGGGAATAAAACAATTCCAATACTGGCAGAAAGATCTATCCGACTTTGATCAATAATTCGCGAAACTTTTAATTTATTCTGAATTTTGGCAACAATGGCTTCCGCTTGAGTTCTAGCTTTATCAGCATCATCGGATAATTCCTCCAATAACACGATGAATTCGTCACCACTGCCGCGCACCAAACTATCCTCTTCCTGTAAGATTTCGACAATATCAGTTGCCGTCTGCCGCAGGACTTCATCACCAATTTGTTGGCCTAGAGAATCATTAATCAATTTAAAATTATCCAGATCAATAAATAATATTGCCCCGATGTGTTGATGATGAACCGCTCCAGCCACCACTTGTTGTAGCCGTTTTACTAACCAATTTCGATTGGGTAAATTAGTCAACTGATCATGCATGGAGATATAGGTCACTTGTTCTGCTGCTGCAATCCGCTCTTTTTCTTTTTGGTTAATATCCAAAGCAAAGGCAATATCACGACAGACTTCCTGCAATAAATTAATAATTTCAGGACGAAAATAGTCACAATTGACAGCACAGACGGATAATACGCCAATCACTTCCGTATTAATAATTAAAGGAATTTGAGCTGTTGATGAAATTCCAAATTGAGCAGAAATCGCATCCCAATGTCCCGATAAATCTGAGTTTTGTAAATCATTAATAATCACCGGACGACCTTCCAGAATATATGAGCTAATCGTCGAGGGATAGGCACAGCCAGCGTCTTCATTTAATCCGATTGCATTAGCAAAACCAATAACACTGCCATCCAAAGCAACGGTTCTTAGTTGTTCTGATTCTAATAAACAGATCCAGGCTAAGTTGAATTGCCCATGGGTAACCGCAATATGACAAATCTCCTGATAGATTTGTTCGGAACTCACTCGTCTCAATAATAGCTCATTGGTCATACTCAATATTTTGTACAAAATATTTGCTTGCTTAATTGACTGTTCACGCTGAGAAATACGGCTCGCCATACTATTCATGCTTACAAGCGTCGTTCCTATTTCGTCATTACTGTTTTTCTCAATCGATAATGTATTGTATTCACCACGCCCAATACGTTTAGCAATATCTTGTAATTTTTCCAGTCGTAAACCAATATGACGACGAAACCAATAAGCAAGAATAATCCATGTTAACAATAATATTGGGAGCAACTTTAGGATATTTGACTGCCATTGTTCGATTGCCTTTTCATAATGACTTGAAATCGGTAATTTAATGCTCATCAAGCCACGCAATTGACCAACTTGATAATCATAGGATTTTTTATACCGCTTTTTTATGGTTGGAGGTGCATCTTCAGCTTTACCATGACATTTTAAACAATACTGTTCAATCCAAATTGGTCGACTATAATGATAATATTCCTGTCCAGTTTTAACATTAAGTTGACGCGTCATACGCTCTTCTTCATCCGGATTTTTGCGGAAAAACTGCATGGCTTCTAATTCAAGTTCATCGGCCATATTTCTGGGATTTCGCGGTCGGTCAGATACAGAATTAAAATGAATCCCACTATTCGCCCAATTTTTAAAATCTTCAGAGATTCGACTGAGGGAATGAGCGGGTAAAAAGCCCACTGTTTTATTGGTAATGGGAACTTGGCTTTCTAAAAATTGATGGTGATAGATTCTGCGGGTTGACATAATCAAAGCACGAATATCACGTGCGATACTCAGCGTTTGATGGTAAATCTTGCGATCAATATTCATATAAGAAATGGTCAAAATACTGGCAAACAAAATCAACATAGCCAGAGTCAGTGCGATTAAAATTTTTACTTGTATTCGCATTCAGTCATCCTATCACAGGTGACAAAATCCCTGATTTTGCCATTTTTAATACCACTCGGTTCCGTCCATCCTTTTTTGCTTGATACAAAGTATCATCTAAGCGTTTTAATAAACTATCCGTAGTATCATCAATAGCCATCTCTGTCACCCCAATACTCACTGTCATATGAATATGGTTATCAAATTGAAAGCTTGAAACTTTTTTCAGCAGAGTTTCTGCCACGCTGGAGGCACCATGTATATTGGTTTGAGGTAATAAAATAATAAATTCTTCTCCTCCCCATCGAGCCGCACTATCCACTTCCCGAACATTTTTTGCGAGAATGGTGGAAAATTGTTTTAGTACTTTATCACCCGTCAAGTGTCCGTATTTATCATTAATTTCTTTAAAATGGTCCAAATCCAATAATAATAAACTCAGGGAAGTCTGGTAGCGAAGTGCTGTTTTTTGTTCTCGAGCAAAGACTTCATCAAAATAGCGTCGGTTATATAATCCAGTTAAAGCATCCAAGCTGGAAATATTTTGTAATTCTTGGTTGCGGGCTAAGACTATCGTCTTTTCACGCTCCAGCTTGTATATGAGTATAGCAATAACCGTAAAAATGGCGCTAAGAATCAAAAAACTTTTGAAACCAAATACTTGAGTTTTACGAATCACTTCATTTAATGCTTTTTGGACTGGTACTCGAATGGATAAAAAAGCTCTAATTTGCCCAATTTCTTCATTAAAACCACGAACCGAGCCATAAAGTGTTATCAAATCTGCCGGAGCATCATTCGGATCACTATGACAACGTAAACAAGAACGACTATTAGGGCGCACTGGCAGGGCGACATATAAATATTTAACCCCTTCGACATCAATAATATCTCGATAGCTATCAATGCTATCATCATTCATCTGTTGTAATAATTTAGTTTCAAAATCATCGGCTTGATTAATGGGGTTTCTTGGATTCGATGCGGCTAATTTAAAATAAACTCTAGGCAGCCCTTGTTTTTCCCGTTCTTCTTGTAAAAAATTTTGTACGTTTCGTGCGATATAAGTAAATGAAAGAATCTTCGGATTAAAATATCCTTCATATAATTTACCTTGGTCTTTTAGACGATAAATTTCTGGTTTTTGAATTGTCTCAATATAGGCATGTAAAGCTCGGTGAGTGCGCAAAGAGGACTCAATATGCTCGTTGGCATAGTTCAGAGAAGCTTTTTTTTCTTCACTATGATAAAAATACAGCATCAATAACCAAGAACATACAAAAAGAAAAAATAAAATGATTATTTGTTTATTTGTTTTTAGTATCTTTACCATTTTATTGCTCCCAAAGTCACTTTGGCCTTTTCCTTCCCTTTTAGGTTTAATCCTACACCGGAAAAACTACTGAAAAAAGGATCTAAGTCAGAAGTGAGGTGAAAAAGACAATGGAAAGTGGAAAATTAAGAGAAAAAACACTTGCCATCGATGATACAGCAAATATTTTTTAGAGGTATTTGTAGTGGTGATTTGAACTAATAATTTCTTTGCTGGGTTTACTAATAAAATAACCCTGGGCATGAGTGACTTCGGCGGCTTTAATGGCATCAATGGTTTCCTGATCTTCAACAAATTCAGCAATAGTCTGAGCACCTAGTTCACGCGCCAAATCAGAAATGCTTTTAACAAAAGCCGCATCACGATTATCATTGTTCATATTTCGAACAAAATCACCCTCAATCTTTACAAAATCCACCGGAAAATGTTTTAAATAATGGAAGGATGAAAAACCTGAACCAAAATCATCAATAGCAAATTTAAAACCTTCCAACTTTAAATCAGTAACAAATTTTTCTAATAGGGTGAGATTTTTGACCGTATCACGCTCAGTAATTTCAAAAACGATTCGGTTGGATTCAATACCACTATCTGCAATCAGCTGTTTAACCTTTGGGATAAACTCATTTAAAACCAGAGCTTTAGGCGAAAGATTAACGAAAATCATACCATTAAAATTGGCTTCGTGACACATCTTAAAGGCTTTTTCCATCACGATATAATCGAGCATGTGAATTACACTCATTTTCTCGGCAATCTCAATAAACTCATAGGCACTTAAAATGGTATCATCCGGTAATTGAATTCGACTCAGTACTTCAACTGCTTCAATAGTGTTATTGGACAAGCCTAAAATAGGCTGGAAGAAAGGAATCACCTTCTTCTGTTCGATGGCATTGGATATTATCATGCTTTTTTCGCCAATATCTTTAAAGACTTCGACCAAATCATTATCCGATGGTAATCGCACACAATTTTTCCCTTCGACTTTAGCCTTATACATCATATTATCAGCAAAAAGGAAAAGATCTTTCATGTCCTTTGCATGATCGGGATAAATCGCGATACCAATAGACATAGTACTCCTCACTTGAGTACCATCAGGACTTTGTAAACAGAGTTGACCACTATGCTTCAAGATTCGTTCTGCAACCATACTGGTTTGTTCAATATCGGATTCAGGCAAGATAACGACAAATTCATCCCCGCCATATCGAGCTAAAATATCTCCTCCTCTCAGTGATTCCCGAATTGATTTGGAAAGATCTTGTAAGAACTGATCGCCAAAGGCATGTCCATAGGTATCATTAATCCCTTTAAAATTATCCAAATCAATCACTAAAATACTGAATTTATAGTCATGTCGATCCGCACGAATAATTTCATAGCTGAGTAGTTCCCAAAACAAGCGCTGATTGTATAATTCGGTCAGTGGATCTCGAGTCGCATAATATTCCAAATCGCGGGTATATTTATAGATCGCCTTAACCGAACCAACTACATTTAATAGCGTTGAGAGAATGCTCTCCATCACTAATAAGCGAGTGGTATCTTTAACGATATCTGCATGGACCCCAATGCCTACAATTCCTCCAATTTTAGGGGCATCAACAAAAAGTGACTTGGTTTGCAATTTGATATCTTCATCACTGAGATCAATAGCTTCATTGCCTTGATGGGTAATATTGTGATGAATCTCGATTGACGCCACAAAATCAAATTTTGGATTTTCCAGTAGGGCTTCTTTAATTGCAGCTTCAAGGACTTTCTTGGTGTTTTCAGTGGGTGGATATAACCAAAACACTTCTAGATCAAATAACTCATCATCGATTTTAAATACTGAAAATAATGTATAAGCTTTGATGACTTTGTTAATATCATCCAAAAGAAAACAGACATATTCTCGCCAATCTTTTACCACTTCTGAGGTAATGACAAATTTTTCCAGTAGACGAATTTCAAATTCTAATAAATCTTTGTCAACCGCCACGGTTTTAAGCTTAGTTGATAATTCATTAATCTTATCAAAAACATGATTAAACTCGATTAATCCTAACTCTAAAGATTGAGAGTTAATATTGGCTAAATCGGAGACCTTATTGATCTTTTCAACATTGGCACCCAATAAATTAATCGAATTATTGATTTTTTTACTCACATACACAGCCACAATCAATGCCATAGCCATGGGTAAAAGCATAAAACCTAATAACGAGGAAAATAAATCACTTTTGGTCTGTTTTAATAAAGGCGTGAGATTTTGGCGTACATCAATCACACCCAATCCTTGACCAATTTCTGCATTAGTATGACAGCGAACACATTTTCCTTCGGCAACCAAAGGATAGGAATAACGCACATACAAACCTGTTACCTTTTGCTGTACTTCTCCACTAACAATCGCCTTTAAACCCATTTCATCCGGTTCTGGTTGTTTAATCCGACCAAAACGTTGATTAACTAACTCTCCCCGATAAATACTAATCGTATAATTATTGCCTTGAGAATTTTCTTGTATGGATTGGATAAAGCCTTCTAATTGCTCACGACTCCAGCCTTGACTCATTACCTGATACATGGAGCTAAAGGTATTTTTAGCCAGATTTTGAGAGGTTATCCGTGCATTTTCTTTTGCGGCATCGGTATAAATTGCCGAAACAGCAATATAAATTCCGATAAAAAGGATAATTGATACGATTAACGCCGCTGATAAAATCAAACCTTTAATCGTCATATGTTTGGGTAACAACATTCCCTAGCTCTTTTTATGCCTCTACAATGATAACCATATTGAGTATATGTTTATTGACACAGCCAGGTCAATAGTCATTGGGATGCAATAAATCCCTTGAGGAACCTGCTTTTTAGACAACAATTCCTACTAACTATAGCCGAGCTTTTTATTTATGACCATAACTGTTTATAGTGTATTGATTTTTAGGTTAATATAGTCGGCACAAAATTTCATTTCTTCGGTACAGCATTTTAAACCAATACCTATGCAAAAATTTTTAACTCTGATATTTCATATTGCATTTATAGCTCTGGCAATATTTTCTCTAAGTATTCTTCACAATATTCCTAGTCGTTACTTACCAATTTTGGAACTCCTGCCTTTTGTCTTAGGTGCACTATCATTTATTTTAGGCTTTCGTTTCAATCGAAGCCTTGTCATTTATAGCGCATTAATGTTTATTTTGGTCTATTGTTTTTATTATTTTGCTCCGCCCTTAAGCGCCGAGCAACGTTTGACAAGTTTAAATAGCATTAGCCTATTTATTTCCTTAAATATTGCTTTATTGTGTTTTTATTCCGAACGAGGAATTCTAACCCCGGTTGGTATCAGCCGTTTTACTTTTATTTTTTTACAAGTCGGAGTGATTGGATGGCTTATTTATACCAACCAAAGTGAATGGAAACAATTGATCAACCAGACTATCTTTCCAGCCTTAGAAGTTAAATTAGTCTTTTTTAATCAAGTATCACTCTTAGCCATATTGTTTAGCGTGATCGTGATAAGTTCATCGTATCTAACCAAAGCGAATCCCTTTCGCAGTTCCATTTTTGGCTCAATGATATTAATTCTCTATGTCTTGATCTTACCGCCTAAAGCCATTATCAGCATTTCTGTATTAATCAGTAGCGCCTTATTACTCCCCTTGTTTTCACTAATCAGTGAATCCTATCGCATGGCCTTTATGGATGAATTAACCGATTTACCCGGCCGTAGAGCACTGAATGAAACCATGAATAAATTAGGTAATCAATATGTGATAGCCATGTTAGATGTGGATCATTTTAAAAAATTTAATGATACCTATGGTCATGACGCGGGTGACGATGTATTGCAATTATTAGGTGCAAAACTCAAAGGAGTAACGGGCGGCGGCAAACCGTTTCGTTATGGAGGAGAGGAATTTGCCGTGGTATTTTTTGGTGCCAGCCTTGAAGACATCGAAGATGATTTAGAAAATTTACGCGAAAGCGTGGCCTCAAAAAAGTTTGCCTTACGTAAACAAGAGCGACGTAAGAAAAATGCTAAATCATCAAAAGCAGCCAATCAGCGCTTTGTTACTGTTACGATTAGTATTGGCTATGCTGAAAAAAACTCAAAAACTTCTACTCCAACGGCGGTTTTAAAGGCTGCCGATAAAGCCCTATATCGGGCCAAGAAAAATGGTCGAAACTGTATTAGCACCTAATTTTTAATTGGTGCCACCACTTTTTTCTGTCCAGCCTGAGCACGTTTTTCTAATAAAGCCAATGAGCTTCTAAACTCTGTAATCCAGGCCTGTGTTTCTTTTTCGATAATTTCCCAAACCTCCATTTGGAATTTTTTTAGTCGATCTAATCGAGCAGTTCTTATATCTACATCATTTGGATTTGATGGAGTTTCAGGGACTTGCTTCTCATCAGTATCCTTTAACATTGCCCAATCCATTTGAAATTCTGCCAAAGCTTGCTGTAATTGAATTTGAGTGGTCACAAAACGCATCCAAGTGGTCGAAAAACCAAACAGCTTGTCCATTAAAATAAAGGAACCACTTAATGCGAGTGCAACATATCCCCAGGACGAATCAATTTGTCCCAGCTTATGTTCAACAAAAAACGCACCGATTATGGGGGCTAGGCCACCAACAATAGCAAAGACTATGGCAAAAAACCTTAAAACTCGTGAAAAAAACTTTGGCCACCATTTTTTCTTTATATACCAATTGATGGTTTCAATGGTTTTTTCCTGAACCAAGCAACATAGCTGCTCCGGATCACCGGCGATACTTTTGCTATCTTCATCATGACTTAAATAGCTAGGATGTATATCATTAGGAGTTTTTTTTGGTGGATTATTTGTTTTTGTAACAACTGCAGACGGTTGTTTTGAATTATTGTTCTCAACCATAAATTTGACCTGATCAGTTAATTTAAATGCATTCCAAAATTTATTAATTCTTTCATAAACCTGCCAAGCAGTTTAATCAAACTGATAATTAAACTCAAATTATTTAGCAAAAACGACAAAGTCCTTTATCAAAGTAGATCATTTAAGTTCTATTCGACTATTATGGTAATTACCAATATCTTTGTTTATTGACTAAAACCATAATAATTCAAAAAAAGATTAGGAGGATTTATGCACTTCAAAACTTTATTCACCAGCGCTTTAATTATCGGATTGAGTAGTAACGTTATAGCCGAAGACTCTCCCAGTGTTTCAATCAAACGCTTAACGATGGAATCTGCACTAGCCGTTGCACAAGGAGCAATAAAAGAATGCCGTAAACAAGGGGTTCAGATCACCGCCACCGTAGTAGATAGAAATGGTACGGTCCAGGCCATTGCAAGAGATACTTTAGCACCCCCCGTTTCAATTGATATAAGTCGGATGAAAGCTTATACCGCAGCTAATTTTATGGCTGATACCTCCGCTTTGGCCTCTCGAGCCAATACTTCAATCGGACGTGTGGATGGGCTAGTTATGTCTGCTGGTGGAGCTATTATTAATGTCGGCGGGGTGGTATATGGTGCTGTTGGCGTAAGTGGCGCACCATCCGGCGTAACTGATGAAAAATGTGCTAAAGCTGGCGTTAAAATCATTGCGGAAGAATTAGAAATGGCGGATTAAAATTCAATGGAAAATGGATAAATAAAAATGGAAAATTAAGAGAAAAAACATAGATCACGGAAAGCACCGAAGGTACGGAAAAAGATTTGGTATTTTTCATACCTTTCGTGCTCATTTGGTTTGTACTATGTTCTAGAACAGAATTTCTTCGACCATAAATGCAGCACTGCGTATTCCAATACTGCCTTTTTTTACCCAAAGCATGACCATGGTGACATCATCACCATCGCTATTGACAATATTAGGTAGCTTTTCGGCAAAAGCGATATCATCATTTCTAAATTCATAAAAAGCCGTATTACTACTATAGGGATCCGCTAATAATATAATTTTATCCGAATCATGGGGATGTTGTCTTAATGAACCCGAAAAAGCAACATGCTCTTTTTTTAACTGATTTCGATCAGTTGGTTTTTGATATTTTACTATTTCAAGTTTTTTGGCTTCGGTTAAAAACTTAGTCGTTGTCATAAAAATTCATCTTATGGTTAGTGTTGAGTATATTATAGATAATCAAACCAAGGTTTGACAATTACTGATGCTTGCTCCAATAGGCAAATCCAATAAAACTTCCATGCTTAAAACGAGCCATTCCAAGTTTACCATCATAGTGAAGTCGAAACAGTTTTCGAAACTCCCGATAGTCAAACCGATGGGCCAAATGATCGAGATGACCATGGTGTACCGTAGATAACGACATATGTTTGAGCAATACATTAATTTGATTCATAAATAAGGATTGATTGACCTGGGTAAAAGGTCTGGCATTGATCATCGTATGATATAAATCCCCCAAACAATTGAGCTTTTTTTCAGAACTTGAGGCTTTCATCAAGGCATTCAGGCTAACCACTGCAGATTTATAATAGGCAACCAAACCTTTATGGCCAATTGGATAAGCATGTCCGCCTTCTTTGGGATTATCGGGTAAGTTTTCTTTGACTCGACGCACGGCGAGTGCCCCAGCTTTAATTTTTACCTGATGTTTATTGGCTATCGCTTGAGCATATTCTCTGACATGAGGACGTCCCGACTTGGGAGCCGTTTGACCGCGTAATTTCCCACCTTTCACTTTCCCCATTAAACTTTTTTTATTGTACCATTGCCCCGCTAATAAAATTTTATGCATATCATTACACACCTGGTAATACTCTTTAGCGGTCCAGGGCGTAGTCTTATGTTCAATGATATTTTTAAAATACAATTCCGCTTTTAGATAATTTATTTTATAGCCAGGAAATATCACGGATTGCTTACGCAGTGGATTGCGCACCAAATGATAGTCCTGTTTGGGAGAAAAGGAGAATCTTGAAGTATGGTTATTGACTTTTTTAGTGGCTTGCCAAACAACTTTCATTAAAAATTTTGCTCTAAAAATTTTTCAACAATATTTTCGGGCTGTTCTTTTTTATTGGGTTGATTCTCATCAACCGCAGTCCAACTCATATCATTTTCTAATCGAAAGGTTCCCTGAAATAAATGCGGCGGCTTGTTATTCCATTCCTTAGGAGACAGCATAGAAAAATACTCCATAGCATTTTCTTTTTGATACAAATGATAACAACGTCCCGGAATTTTTTTAAAACCACAATGGGCATTATGCAGACGATGACTCAACTCTGTTTCTTCCAAAATCGTCCGTGCCTGTGATTGCAAAGCCTTAATCTGTTCAGCAATTACCGCTAATTTTCCATGCGCAATATTAGACAACATGTTATCCGCTTGCGATATCTCCTTGGCCAAATCCACTAACTCAATGGCTGGAGCCATACGGCTGACAGGGTAGGGGGCAGAATGATCCGGGCCTTGATGTTTAGTTTGTGTTGCTATTTTGTTCGAGCTTGTCATTTTTAACTATCTGAATTAACTTTATAAGAGCAAATTATAACCTGTTTTGGGAAAAGATTAGAGCAAATGAAAAGAGCAATTGAAAATGGAAAAGTGATAATTGAAAATGAAGAGCAAAGTTCAAGAGCTAAAACATTTTGACCACTGAAAGCACGGAAAACACGGACAAAACCAAAATCCTATATAGATATCGTTTAAGAGATTGATACTCTAGTACTGGGATTTAACCTGACATAAGAATAAAATACTCCCAAACTTTAAAAAAAATCGAGAGAATAGAACCATGGCTACTGACATAACAATAGACGGAATAGACTACGGCCCTTTAGCAGCACTTATTGGTACTTGGGAAGGCGATAAAGGCATGGATATTGCCCCGGAACCCGATGGTATTGAAGAAAATCCCTATTACGAAACCATAATTTACGAAGCTATTGGTGATGTGACCAATGCTGAAGAGCAAACTCTAGCTGCCTTACGATATCACCAAGTAGTAAAACGCAAATCCAATGATAAAGTTTTCCACAATGAAACAGGTTACTGGATGTGGGATAGTACGACCAATACCATTAGCCAATCTTTGACCATTCCTCGTGGGGTATGTTTAATCGCGGGAGGCAATGGCGGGGAATATGATGCTAAAAACTGTGTTTTAGAAGTAGAAGCTGGTATTGATAATGACGATTGGGGGATTGTTCAAGCTCCTTTTATGCGAGATAAAGCAAAGACAACTTCATTTACTCATAAAATAACTGTTAAGAATGGAGAAATGAGTTATTCTGAGACTACGATGGTTGATATTTTTGGGAAAGTTTTTGAGCATACGGATGAAAACATTTTAAAAGATTCCTCAGTTATTTAAAAAACATCAACATCTGCAGTATATTTAATATCTTTTTTCAAGGGTTACATGTAGCTCTTGAATGTTTTAGACCAGATATTTTACAATGAAAAACGATTAATAAAGAAGTTTTTCTTAAAAAGAAAATCCATCTAATTTTCGAAAAATAAAGGATAACTAGGAATTATTGAGGAATCTAATATGCCTTTAGAAAACATAAGTTACTTAATTAACACTATCCTTGCTGAAAAAGAGTTAGTAGTATTTTTAGGCGCAGGAAGTTCACAGGAAGGTAAGCAGAATGGAAAAGCCTATCCTGGCTTTGACAAATTAATCCAAAATATTCTATTAGAAAATGGAATTGAATTTGATGAAAACAACAAATGGGAAAAATTTCAAGGATTGTTAAAGAGGTGGGATCAAGAGTCGGTTTTATCATTTAGGTTAAGCAAATATCTATATGGAACACCTGGAAATGCGCACATCCAGCTAGCAATTTTAATGATGGTAATATTTCCTAAAGTTAACATGAACCGAGTATACACAACTAATTATGATGATTTGATGTATAAGGCATTCAATGAAGTCGCAAAAAACTTTGAAAATCGTGATCCTCGAGTATTCTCTTTTAAAAAAAATGAAATTAATAGAGAATTAGAAAATGTTTTTAATGCAATAGATAAACATGATAAAAACGGTTCTCCAGTCGTAATTAAATTATTTGGAGATCTTACTGTTAATGCACCTATATTTTCTCAAGATGAAATGGATCTAGAAGAGCCAATCAGTGGCCATCTAATTGACATTTTCAAAAAACCAATGTTATTTATTGGATATAGTTTAAGCGACTATTATATTTTACGGCTATTGGTTCAAACAAACAAAAAATCCCCAACATTCATTGTATCCCCTAAATGTAATATTCCAGATTTTCTTCTAAATGTTAACAAATCAAATTATTATGTTATTGACAAATACTTTGGAGACTTTGTAGATAATGTAATAACAAAAATATCTGAAATAGACCCTGTATTTTATAAAAATTATATAAAAACACTAAAAAATTTGGATCCATCTTTTATATTTAGTGACATTGATTCTCTGTCTAGGCGTTTACGACAAGTTTCTAATATTTCACTCTTAAGGCTAAAAGAAAAAACCGTTAGTTGCTTGTTTGCTAATAAGACTAAATATTTAACTCCCGTCACTCGGTATGAGACCTCACCAAATTTTAATGGTTTTTTGCAGTCTGGGGCAAAAATTATGGCTATTGTGGGAGAGTCAGGGTGTGGAAAGTCAACGCTTTTATATCAAGTTTATAATAATTTGGAATCAAATAATTATATTTGTTTATTTTATGATATTTTAAGTATACAAAATGAAGGTACATTAAGTAAAAAATTGAGTATAGATTTATTTTGTGAGCGATCAAATTTGGAATTTACCTTGGATCGGATCAATAATATTCTTAAAGAAGAAAAAACATGGTTGCTCATAACAATAGACGCTATTAATGAAAGCCCAACTATTGACCCTTTACTAATTCGCTGTGATATAGAAGACCTTGCAGATAGACTACCAGATAGAGTTAAACTTTGTTATTCATGTAGGAAAGTATATTGGGATGTAAACTTAAGCAAAAAAATTGATCTTCCCAAACCATTATATTACAACCAAAGTATATTCATTTTAACAAAGTATGATTTATCTGAAACTAAAGTAGCATATAGTTCATATAAAACTTTTTTTAACTTACAAAGCAAGTTTGAAGATTTATCAGAAGATACCATTCAAAATTTACGAGATCCATTAATGTTAAGACTCGTATCTGAATCCTATTCAAATAAACATTTACCAAGCTTTGCTCCTGCTGTATTAGTATTTGCCAACTCTCTAAATCGAATCCGTTTAAAATATAAGCATACCCCTCTCATTGAATTTATAGAATCTTTGATTGGATATAAGTTGAATGCTTTTAAAACTAATAATCAAGTTAACGATATTTTTGATGCAAGGGAAATTAAAAAGAAGAACGAAATACATTTGCTGTCCTTACAACAAATGGCAAACAAAAGATATCCAGAAGATCCCCTGGTTCTATTAGAGGATGAAAAGTTAATCATTTGGATTGATGAGTATAATTCTTATTTTAAATTTTCACATGAGCGCTTTTATGAGTTTCTTTTAGGAATAGGCCTAGACAAACAACTCAATAGAACTGATGATAAATTACTTATCCGAGATAAAATCGGAAAGTTGGTAAATAATTTCATCCATGGGCATTATTCATTTATACAAGGACTTAAATCAGCTCTAGTAAGAATATATGTAACAAACGAAAATGACCAATTTCGTAGTGAAGTTATCCAAACAATTTTACATTCAGACAAAAAAATTTCAAATTTTGGTAAAGAAGTAGTACGAGAGTTACTGTTTGAGTCATCTAAGGACATCGTAAACGAATTAGAACAACTTCAAATTTCAATCGAAAACAAGTTAAACATTATACTAGAAATTGCCAGCGATTCAGTACAAGTTATTGATACAGCGATTAAAGGCCTTTTTTCGAATAGTATAGAGCTATCAAGAAAAAGTTGTTATATTTTAATTAACATTGTAAATAGTGATGAGTTATATAAAAAATCTGAGGACTTATTGCTCAAATATATTGAATGTACGTCATTTAGTATTAATTCTGTAACCAAAGGAAGCCTTTACTTCCTAGCATTTTCAATACATTTTCATTCTAAAGATGGTGAAGATGGACTTGCTGGGATGATAAAAACACTGAAAAAAATCAACAAACTAAAAAATAGTTATAGTTTTTTTTCAGTGTTTTCAAAGGAGCTTTCACAGTTAATAAATGACGAAGGTATACATTTTTTTGGAGAATATTTTAATCCAGATGGAATAATATACCCTTGGACGTCCCCTTCTAATGATTTATTAAATAATATACCGGGGATACTTTCAATTTTAAACTCTAAAAAATTTAAAGATTTTGAAACTCAAATGGAAACAATACTTTTCATTGTTTCATTAAAAAAATCGCTATCTTCTCCAGATACAGAGGCACCATATGCATATCAAATTGAATATAGAATAGTACAATGGAGTTTAATTCGTTTTAGTAAAAATAATTTTTATGATACAGAAAAATTATTAAATAATATTGTATATCTAGGAGGATATTTAGCAATTGATTTTGCACTTGGTGTAATGGAATTTATTTTAATGAATATTCATAAAGATAGCCCTGAAATCATTAGATATGGACATAAAACAATGGCGAATTGGATATCTTATTTTGAAAGTAAATTTATCGAATTTTACCTCTCCTTAGAACATGACGATCCGTTTAATATTAACTTTGTCCCTTTAGTTATGTTAGCTAGAATCGAAGCAGAGTTTTTCACTAAACCAAATGGCTTGATTGAAATATTGGCTTCTTATCTTTCATCTGATGATAATAAAAAAATCAAAATTGGTTTGTTGACTGCTCGCTGGTTAAGTAAAGAATACCCTAAAAAAATTATAAATTGCATAGAATTAATTAATGATCTTTCATCCTATGAAGGTTGGATCGACATTATATTAAATGAAATTTGCCAAACCAAACCAAGGCTAATAGAAGATTTTATGGATAAGCATAGTTTTGATAATTTAAGGAAACAAAAAATACGCTTTAATATAATAAAGGTTGAGCCTTCAGGTGTTCAACATAATGGAGAGGCATTTTATAGAAGCATTTTTCTTCATGGTGACACAAGGTTATTCCTTGTTGAAAATTGGTATAATAACATTTACAACTCTAATTCAATAGATGATTTCTGCAACAAATTAGTGAATGCTTTATTAGACTTTATTAATAACCGTCAATAAGGCAAAAGTAATTGTCTTTGAGGTTAAAAAAATCAATATGGTGCAAAGCTTTTTTATTCCAACTCTTTTTATCAGGAGACATAAAAGGCTTAATTGAATAATTTGTTTCTTTATAAGTAGCAGGATCCATTTTATTAATCCTGGAAACATAAACCTTTTGACCATAAAATTGCGAGCAGTCCTGAGTAAATCTATAAATATTTTTATTTTTTTTAAGTATTCTTCCCGCTGACCTGGAAAATTTTTTATTGTTTATTAAGATTGGATTTTTAGGGTGTGGTACCCAAGGGCCTTCAATATGCTCTGAATAATAGATTTCAAAAGCACTGTTCTCTAATGGTTCAGAACATAAAAATAAATACCATTTTCCTTCATGTTCGATTATGTTCGGGTCAGCATAATCTTTATTCATCAATATTGTTTTTAATTTCCAATTAAAAGGAAAATTTAAAGCCTCATATAGTCTTAGCTTCCCACTTTCCCAAGCCTCTGGAAGCATGTAAAATTTATTGTCAACTCTAAATATGTTAGGATAGGATAAATGGAATTTTTCTCTTAATGCTATTTTTAAATAAGTACATTTTTCACCATTAAATTCAGCAACTCCAATTTCCCCCATAGTTCGCTCTTTGTTCCACACTTCAAAAAATATGTAAACACGGTTATTAAACTCAACAGAAAATGGATCTGCAACAAAGCCAGCATTTACATCAGTGACGGATGAACTTGTTAGGACTGGATTTCTAAAAACACCATCAATTAAAATTCCATTATCATCAAATCTATTTAACCCAATAGACCAATTTTTATAGCAATGATTTTTTGTTGTTTGGTTAAACTCTCTCATATTAGGTAACAAAATATTGAACAATTTCTTCGCTCATTCTCATGTAGTGGTTAATTGTTCTTTTTTGAGAAGCAACACTCGCGTGTATTACGGGCTCTATTTCATGTTGATTGATCTTATAACCTTCTTTGTAGCAATTAACTAACATTCCAATATCAAAACTATAATCATTATTTAATGCTTTAAAGTCAATGAAGTCTTTGCAAAATAGGTATATACCACTGAGAGGACTTTGTAAATATTCTAAATCTGGATATAAAACATTAAGAAAAGGTTTTGCTGTGAAGTTTGTGACTCGATCAGGATCTTCTATTGTTGGTTTCCAACAAGTTTTAATTAATGGTGCATAATTCTCATTTAAAAGTTTTATAAGTTCAACCAACCATTTTATATTGGGATTCTCAATATCGGCATCAATTTTAAAAATCCATTTTTCAGATGTTGAATTGATACCCATTTTTACTGCAGAACCATAACCGCGCTGATTACATTTAACAACAGTTGCCCCACATTTTTTTGCAACGTTTGCTGTATTATCAACTGAATTATTGTCAACCACTATAATATTATTAACATATTCCAAGTTTTTGTATTCATTTATGACAGTTGAAATAGTATCTTCTTCATCTTTTGCAGGAATTACGATGTCAACTCTCTCAATTGGAAAATATGTCTGGATATCTTTATTTTTTTTTAATTTAGATTTGTAGAGTGTAGTAACGTATTCATATTCGCAGGAGTCTTCTATTTTGAAATCTACATTAAATGACTGAACAGATAACTCAAAAAAGTCTAGAAATATTGCATTGTAAAAATCTAAGACAGTTTTTGGAGTATTTATCTGTCTATATTTATTTTTTATATCAATTATGTGTGAAATGCATACCATGCCTCCACCGAATAATACATTGTTTATATTTTTTACTAAGTCGATATATTCTTTAAAGGTATAATATTCATACAACATATCAAAACCTTCACTCCAAATTACTAAATCATATTTTCTTGTATTGTTATGGCATAAAAATTCGAAAATATCAGATTTGTATAAATCAATATTTTTTGTATTAGATAAAAACTTTTTTGCCCTATCTATAGCGTTTTCTGATAGATCAACTCCAGTGATATGTGCATTGGGAAACGCTTCTGCTAAGGACTTAGTCTGCGCCCCTATTCCACATCCAATTTCTAAAATTTCATTCGGAATGAAACAACTTTTTATTAATTCAATATGTTTTTTGTACTTAACAGCTTCATATTCCGAGCTTAAAAAGCTCCAAGGATCTGCTTGTTCCGCATAAATATCATTAAAATTACTTTCAATTTTTTTTGTATTTTTCACTACAATAATTCCTAGTTATCCATACTTTAAACCTCCAATCGTTTACGAATATTTGCACTACTAATCACATCTTTCAAACTAGAATCACTAACATGGGTATACATTTGCGTGGTGGTAATACTATGATGCCCTAGTAACCGCTGTACAAAGCGAATATCAACGCCTTCTTCCAGCAAATGCGTAGCACAGGAGTGACGTAACATATGCGGTGTTATTCGCTGGGTTAAATTAGCTTGATTACCGGATTTTCTCACCAAACTACGGATAAATTGAGTGGAGGCAGGTGTCCCCCGACTATTGATTAATAGAACTTTAGTTCCCGTACTATGATATTGACGTTGGGAGATATAGAAGACAATTAATGCATATAATTCTTCTGAGGAGATAAAGACCCTGCGTTGTCGATTGCCCTTGCCAATAATTTTTATTACCCTTTCGGCTAGACTAATATCATCCAATTTAATTGAAACCAGTTCACCAACTCGAATTCCGGTGCTAAAGAGGATTTCTAAAGCAACTAGCGTGGTTAATTGATTAAAAAGCTTTTTATTGCAGTAGTCATTTTGTTTGAGATCATTAAGATTAGTTGAATTTAAATTTTTTTGCGGAGATGAAAAAATTTGTTGGAGTTGATCACTATGTAAAGATCGGGGTAAACGATCGGGGATTTTTATGCGGATATTTAGGCGGTGACAGGGGTTGTTTTCAATTAGGCCTTCATCTTCTAACCAATTGAAAAGAATCTTAATACAAGTAAGACGTCTTTTAATAGTGCTTTCTTTGAGTTTTTTCTTTTCTTTTAAGAAGGCGACGAATTCTCGGATTTTATACTTATCACAATCACCGATTTGATATTTTGGTCCTAGGTATTGGATAAAATTTTTTAAATCGACCTGATAGGCCTTTAAGGTATGAGCCGATAGATTTTTACCGGCTCTGCAATAATTAATAAAAAGGTCAGAGGCTTTTGTTATATTCATTTTTTTTCCTGACAATACACATAAATCTAGAAGGGTGTCTCATTATGTATAATTTTAATCAAGGAAAATAGTAATAAATATCATTTGCACTTTGGTTCTAAATAGGAAATTTTTATTCCTCTTGTATCTTTAAGGAATTCATATCCATAGACCAGTATATTTCTCCATCAATGCTATTTGCAGGTAGATATTCCAAGCTAAAAGAATAACGATTTGAAGCATAGGTCATGCATTCAAAATTTAATTTAAGGTTTCTATCAATATTCATACAAATTTTGCTGTTTTCTTCAGTACTTAGGGTCAAAGGCATAAGTTTCCAGTTTAACCCACTACTCACACCACTTGGATTAGAAGCGTATAAACTAGCACTTATTCTATTTCCACTATACTCAGCACAGGCGATATGAATACGTAAATCATTATTGACCATAGGACAACTATCACTAATGGCGTTTAATCGCCAAACATGTACCAGACTACGATCTTCATCGGCTAATCGTTCCATAATATATAAAAGCCCATTGACCCGATCAAAAGCGGTTGCACCGAGTAAATAACGTTTACCTCGTTGGTAATCAAAGCCGGGATTATAGAGATATTCATCAATATCTAAATAAGCATAGGGTTGTGGCTCGTATGTATTGATGCGTTGGGCGGCCACCTCGGCCAGGTCTTCCGTATCATAAAACAAAATTCGTGCTCGAATGTCCGCAGACCACCAACCTCGATCATCATGGGGCCAATCAGGTAGGGAAGGGATTACTTCATTGGGATCGCCAGAAATAGGATAGGCCACTCCACTGGAGTAACCATACCAGCTTTCCCCAATCGCTTTGGTTCCTATAAAAATAACGGCTGCTTTATCGCCAGCCGTTAGCCAGGCACCACCAGACCATTCATCAGCGCGGCTAAAACCTTCCATTTCCTGGCCTTCTTGATTGGTGATTTCAATCATTCCAGGTTCTTGAGTGCCATAAAGTAGTAGGGGAGTGATATTGCTGATTATGGAACCGGACGGTGGCGCGTTATCCGTTTGCCAGGGTTGGTAAATAAATAGTGCCGGACCGTGGCCACTCCAATCCCCATCACGATAACGGCCACTTGCCAGGCTCATTCCGGGTGCATATCGGTCTGACCAACTGCTTGGCACCTGAAAAAGATAATCATTACTGACATAATTGGCATAATTGCCAAAAATCCAGGCTCCTTGTGGTTGAGGATTGCTTAGGTTTAATTCACTCCAACCATGCGTCGCATCTCCACCTTGAAAATGCTGGCCCCAAGCAAAATGCAATTTGGCACTTGTTTGGCTGCCTTGGGCTGGTAAATAGGCCAAGCCGGCCCGAGGAATTTCTAATTCACCGAAAAGGCCATTGGTAATATCTTGAAAATCTTGCAGGGTGTTAGCTCGGTTTAATGATTCGAGATTTTTAACCGTAGATATTACCGGAATCGGAATAGAGATTTCTGACACCATTTGTTGATGATCATGCCCAATGGCAAATAAAGAACCGGGATAGCCATCATTTGCTCCCATCAGATCACCGGAGGGGTAATAGGTCATAGCATAACCACTATAATCCCATGAGGATAAACTGGTATTTTGTGGGAGTCTAAAAGCCCCTTGATAAACTAAATCGTTGGGTTGGATGCGTTGTATGGCTAAAATATCGGCGATACAAAACAAAAATACCAAATTGATTAGAATTAAACGGAAAAGCATAATATAACCCTCCCTATAAAATTATTGTTACTTGATATATCTACGACAATGAATTAGCTGATTTATCTAATAATCCTATTCAGTTTTTTGCTCTTGTCCGTGTTTTCCGCCGCGCGGAGCGTGCTATCCGTGGTCATGTTTTGATTTTCCATTACCTTTTGTTTTTTTCTGTGTATTCTGTGTGCTCTGTGGTTAATTTCCTTTGCTCTAGCTGTTTCCGGACAATCAACCCAAACAGCGTGGGCAGATAGAGCCATGCCCACCCTGTTATAAGAAAGTCAAGCTGGATTTTTTACCTAAAAGTAAGCCTTTTAGGCAGCACAAAAGGGATTATTTTACTCTCACCTTTCCCATGATTTTGGATTTTTATGCGCATGAAAAACAGCAGTAACGATAACCTTCTGTCTTTGAATAAAATAAAAAATTCGAAATGGAAACCGATTAATTGCTATCCTTCTCAGAGATTTATGTATTTTTTTGTACAGTAATGGTGAGCGCTCAATTTTGGATAAGGCTTCTTCAACGCACAAAAGAAAATCATGGCCTAAACCAGTTCTAATTTTTTCGTAATAGGAAAATTGCTCTGATATATCAAGTTCAGCTTCTTTTCTAACTGTAAGTATGTATTTCATTTGAGGGAGGTTATACGTTGTTTGGCCTCAGCCCAAGACGAACCTTCATCATTATCTTCTGAAAACATTTCTAAACGCCGATCCAACTCCAATTTTTGGCTTTCAGTTAAATCGATTTCAGACTCATGATTAACCACACTATTCCAGAGTTTTTCGGCTAAAATAATTCGTTCAGAAACACTAAGATCTTGGATTTCCATCATATTTACCCAATAACAAACACAAATATATACATTGATTATATCAATATTTTTAGCTTTTTACTGACTTTCTGTTTTACCTCTAATTTGTCCTAGGAAAATCACTTTAAATACTCAATCCCAATCCCCCGAGCATTTTTCTTATCATGATAATATTTGTACTTGATACGGGTTTCGATACCATGGCAGTTGAGACAAAAACTCCCCATAACGTCGGTATGGTGTAGGAAGCTGTTTTTACCATTGCCTTCGATATTTTTACCCGGTTGGGATTGGTTTTCTTTGTCTCCCGGTTCCCATCGATGGGGATTATGGCAGCTAATGCAGGCAATCATACCAAATTCGTGAATAGTTTCTGATTCAACTGATTTTATTAATGGCATATGCGCGGGATCCGACCTTAAAACCATATCCTGATAGGGATGACTAAAATGATTAACCACTTTATCTTTTCCAATCCCTTTTTCTTGATGGCAGTTGATGCAGAGTTGATCACGCTTTAAAAGCACGGGGTTCATGGTTTGTTTTTGTTGGGTCGTGGCATCTACAGTTTTTGCCGTATATAACAGGGGAAATTTATTTTTGTCCGTATAGCCCTGGTGCATACTATGGCAGCTGCCGCATAATCCGGCTTCCTTGGGACTTTTTTGCTGGTGATTTTTTGAGTCTTTTGCGGTTATTCGCAGGTCATGATCCGTATTTTTAACGGCTTGTTGCTCTTTATGGCAGTTTTGACAGAGTTGCCCATTGTTATCACTCTCCAACAAGACTGCGGTATGTTTTTTACCCTTATGTACGGAATGACAACTCAAACAGGTGACTTTGTTAGTTTTTTTACCAGCAATTTCAATGCTTTCATCCAATTTTATATTTACCGGATGCACTCCTTTTTCTAGTGCATCCTCTTTACTACTGGCATTATGTCGTTGGTGGCAAATAATACAGAGTTCTTCTATCCCAGCACCTTGGTCCGGCTCCCAGAGCAAAGCAGAATCAGCTTTTCCATTATGCACTTTATGGCAGGTGTCACAATTGACTCGCTTTATAGTTTTCCCTTTATGTGTAATAGGCTCTTCCAAATCAATATTGATAGGATGAATTCCCTTTTGATGCGCAGCTTTTTTGCTTTTTGCAGTTTTACTTTGATGGCAACTCACACAGAGTTGGCTGTGTTGATTGGATAAAACCAGTAGATCGTTTTCTTTTCCAGCATGAATTTGATGGCAGGTTTGGCAGATCAGTCGTTTTTGCTTATCCAATACCCCGCCATTTACAGCAAGGGAATTTGGCAAACCTTTTTCCAAATGAGCTTCTTTAACCGTTTCCCAATTATCCTTTTTATTTTTAGGGGAGAACCGAATTCCTAGGGGGTGGTTGGAATAAGTATCTTCTTTTGGTTTTTGTTTTGATTTATCTAGCGCTCTTGCCCCATTTCCTTTGGATTGATGACAACGCTCACAGAGATTACCATTTTGATTACTCACCCGTAACCAGGCATTTTCATGATCTTGATAAAGAACTTCTTGCTCCTCATCACTATTGTGAGGCGTGTGACAACTACTACATAGGAGTTGCTGCTGTTCTGATTGATTCACCTGACTAAGGGGAAAGATTTCAGGAATAGAATCTTGATTTTGTTCAGATAAACGTGTTTTTTCAGGATTTTTATTCTGTTTATTTTTTTTATCAGTAGCAGAATAAATACTCGGATGTTGATGCTTTTCTATCATGGCAACCCGAGATTCCACCACCACCCCGTGATGGCAGCTATAGCACATTTTTTCCGAAGCAACTGGCAATACTTTTCTATCAGTAATAACGAGCTTTTTAAAATCTTTTTTATTTGCCCAGCTGAGATGGCAGCTAATACAATTTTTTTTAGAGCTTAGAGCTGGCTTTGTAGATGACTTACTTTTTTTATGCCCGGTTACCTCATAGGATAGGGACAATCGCCAGACTGAATTTCCCAATGCATCCACCACATACAAATTATTTTGAATCAGTTTTAAATAGACGGGGGTGTTAAATTGAATCTGCTGACCATTACTGTCTTTTAAATAGGCCAGAAACCGACCCGACTTAAAAATTGAGATATTCCCTAAATAACTATCCGCAATAAACACAAAATCTGACTTATCTACAGCTATCCCATTGGGTCGAAAGAGTTCTCCCTGCCGAATACCAAAGCGACTTAATTGGGAAAAATATTTACCGCGTGAATTAAAAATCAAAACCCGACCATTGAGCACATCCACTGTATGCAAATAACCATCCCTATCCATTGCCATTTGATAAGGAAAGCGAAATTGTGCTTTCCCTTCACCATAAGTACCAAAACAGCGAACAATTTGTTTTTTAGGCAACTTCATTTGACAGATCTGATGATTGGCTCGATCCGACCAATACAATTGTTGCTCATCCAGCCAAAGCGCTGTTGGCTCCGGAAATGTAGAGCTAGTTTTTAATCGTTGAGACAGATAAATGGTATCATGCAATTGTCCTTGTAGATTAAATTCCAGAATCCTATGGTTGGCCGGATCAGAAATAAAAAATGAGGATGGTGTTAAAAGAATATCCATGGGTGCAAACGGTTTCTCAGCCGGTTTGATTTGCAGTGGAATTATTTTATTTAGTTTCCCATCTGGTTTAAATTGCACTATTCGTTGGTTAAGGCCGTCCAATACATAAAGGCCATTATCACTATCCACGGCCAAAGCAGAGGGTTGTTTTAATCCAGACTTGAAAACTTGCGATTCAATAACACTGGGAATGATATCCGCCAATGTCCATCCCATTAGCAAAAAGTTTGCGTAAATCCCAACAATAATTCCGATGCTAATTTTCATTATTGCAGTAACTCAGTAATGCGTATCCGTTCAATGGTATCGGCTTGAGCCGCATCATTTCTATTGGAATTATCTTTATAATGCTTAAAAAATTCCGCAATGGTATTATTTTGATAGGCCTCTAATTGTTCTTTACCAGCCCCTAAGGCGGCAATATCCAATATCCCAGCAGATTGGGTATGACAATCCAAACATTGCGTTCCTTCTTCTTTCAAAGGTTGGTGAGTACGTACTTTAATTGCCGCATTTTGATTAATGTCTCCTTGCTCCCAGGTTTCAATCAACTTTTCCGTATAAATATGTTGCTTGGTAATAATCGCACTACGACCTTGATAGAAGGGCACAATTTTAATAGCGGATGGAACCATTTTTTGCTTTTGATTTTTGTCAATCTTAAATAAATCACCCGAAGCTTTCATTGGAACTCTGTTTTGATAGTCAAACCATTGATAAGCAAGCCTGGTATTTTTCGGTAATTTATCCTCATCAAAATGGCAGGTTTCACAAGCGATATAGCGGCTATGCATATTATTAAAAGTGCGAGTGCGAATATTGGTTTGATGCGGCAGGGGCAGGTGACAGGTGGCACAAAAGGTTTGTTCTGATACAGCCAGCTTTTCTTTCAGGCTCAGACTATTGCGTTGATGGAAGGGATTTAGACTTAAGTTTTTTTGCAGATTCAATTTTTTCTGCTCTAATAATTGTTGCTTGGCCTCAGTCAATGTTTCCGGTCTGGCTTGAGAAAACTCAATTAGAGATAAATAGAACGGTAAATTAGTGACAATTTTTTTATTAAAAAAGCGTTCCTCAGCATTTAAGGTATTGATTACAACAAAACCCAAAAAAAACATAAAAATAATTATTTTTTTTCTCATGTTTTTTTACCCTTTTTGGTTATCGATTTTTTATTCGAGCCGGAAGTATTTCTTTTGCTGGCCATTTTCTTTTTTATATTTTGAGTTCGGCCCAGCATAACCTTTTTGAATCGACCACTGCCGAAAAGCGGTTGGTTATCCGAACTTCCCCATGCAAATAATAATTGGCTGATATGGCCGAAAATAAAAACCATACAAATCACTCCCAAAGCGATAAAAGCCCGATACCAATTGGATTCTAAACGCTCCTCATCTAATAAATTCATTAGTTGGAAATCAACCTGCGGGAGATGATTTAAGCTATGCATATCTGTCTGATTAAAACGATAATTTTTCTTATCTTTGGCAAATTCATGGCAACTGCTCTGACCACAGGTCTCAGCTAACTTTTCCGGATGAGTTGGCGATTGCACATTTTTTGCATTCATTACACCATGCCGCAGACCATCCCCGTTGGGCGCATGACAATCCAAACACGAAGCACCAGCCTCATCGCCAGTCACCAATAATCGACCATGCAAGCTTTTTGCATAACTGGCACTGGCATGTTGCCAACGATAGCTACTCGGGTATTTTTCACCGGTGTTAGGATCTTCCAGTTTAACCTTTTGCATGGGCTGTAAATCCGCATGGCAATCATTGCAGATTTTATTACTGGCTGTTTTTTTCCAACGCGCACCAATAAATCGTCTTAAGATATGCCCGGATAACTGATTTCGCCATGCTTCCCCCTGATGACATGTCCCACATTCCGCATTGGTATGCTGGAAAGATTCCATAAAATTATCCAATTGGTGTGGCTCTATATAGGCGGTATTACTATGACAACGACGACAAGAAGGGGACTGACTACGATCTTCTTCAGCTAAGCGATTAGCCCCAGTAAATCCTTTGCTGGCACCAGAGCCATGCGAAGAATCATTAAATTCTTTAACCACCTCTTTATGACTAAAAGCTTCACCATTGGAGGGTTCATTAACATGGCAGGATTCAGCACAATCCACCTCACCATTTTCTTCTTTATGCGGATAGTAACGAATCTGGCGATGGCAATCCTTACAAGGGACACTGCCATGCAAAGAACTATAATAATGGGATTGATCAATACTGGCATCACGCAATAGGCCCTGTTTATCAATATATTGCAAACCACTTAAGGCATGGCAAGAAAAACAACCATCCGGATCGGTATAACGTTCATTGCCCGTTACATTTAATGGTCCCATTAGGAGGAAGGCACATAAATAAAAGGAAATGGGATAAAAGGACAAGGGAAAAAAAGTAACTTTCATGTTGTGTTTAATCCAAAAAAAACATCAGGGATGATAGGCTGGAAAACACTAAAATAGACGATACCACCATACTAGTCAGAATACTTTTTTTTACCGGCTTTTTTTTCTTCTTGGAGCGTAAAGAGATGACCGGAATGGACTGCCAATCCGGCTCGGGGTATATATCCATATTTTTTTTCACGCGTTTGGGTGTTTTATTTCGTGAAGCAGTTGTCCATTCAATGGCATTCCAATCACAGACATCAACACATTCATGACAGGACATACACGAGTATTGATCCACAACGGCAATTTGATTCACCATTTTAATTGCCCCACACATACATTGCTCGGCACAAACTTTACACCCCGAACAACGATTGGTTTCAACCCGAATATGGTGGGTATAACGAAATTTGGCTCCAATTCGATTAACAATGCCGTCAACGGCTCCGATAGGACAAAGAAATTGACAATAGGCTCGGCCTTTATTGGCAAAAAAGCCTAATAAAAACAATAATCCTAAATTCACTAATCCCACCGAAGAAATAATAAAAACTAAACCGCGATATTCACCACTTAAGGCTTCGATTAATCGAGGCACGGTAATAAAATTACAAAACGTACAGGCACTAATTCCCAGCATGGGCATGACCAGAATAAAGACGGCAAAATAACCATATCGAATCGAGATTTGTGGTAACGAGCGAAATTCGATTTTCCAGCGATCATTCAACAAACGACTACCCAATTCAGCCAGGCCGCCCACCGGACACACATAAGAACACCACAAGCGACCATTAAAAAAGGTCACCGATAAAATCATAAATAATAAAAATACACCGACGATGGCCACTGACATATGTACCCAAATATCTTCCCAGGTCATCCCTGGATAATAGAGATAAAAACGGCGCATACATAAAGGGCCACACATATCATTGCCACCGGCAATTTGCGGTAAAAATGCCAAAGGACTGATAAAAGCCAGGCAGGCTAAAAATATCGTAAAATAACGAATTTTTTGGATTCTAGGGATAGCTATTAATTTACTGATTATCATATTCTTAAATTCACTAAAATAATGTCTTTATCACCAAAGGCGTTCACGACTAAAATCGTGACAAGCCAGACAAAGTACCCCGTTTTTTGCCGGTAATCTCAGTAAGACTTCATGGTTAATTCGCTGATATTGCAATACTTTTATTTGACTATTTTTATTATTAAAGCGTCTTAAGCGCTCTTTTTTATCTCGGTTATACACCTCTGCCCAGGGGTGATTCTCATAACTTACTCCAAGCTCCAAATCAGAACCGATGTGATGTCGGCTTTGTTGCTGTTTTAAAGCTTCTTTTTTTTGCACATCTTCCCCTTTCTTTAAAACCCCTTGTTGATGAGGATCATGACAAGTCACGCAGGTAATTCGGGTCTTAGCTGATAAGGGTAAGTGCACACCATTTTTCTGTTCCATTTTTTCCATATAAGCCAACATTTCCTCACTCACTTCCCCCTGATGCTCTAAAGCATTTAAATGAGGAGTCCGAAGATGACAGCCATAACAGATTTTTTCCTTTGGCAGCCGTAATTTATAAGCGTCATCATTTTTAAATTCTTCTGCTTTTAATGCATCTCGCTTTAACGCACTTTCCTTTAGAACTCTTGCCTTTAAAACCCGTTCTTCTAAAACATCAGTATGGCAATACAGGCATTGTTGTTCTTTTTTTTGCCCCTTTTTATCCAATAATATATGGATATTCTCTCGCTGATTTTGTTTACGTTTATGGCATAAATAACAAAAATCACTTAAGGGTTGATAGGGACCATTACGTAAAAAATTATCTTGTTTTTTATCAATTTGTTTAAAATCTTTTTCCTGAATATCCGCTATGCCATGACAGGTTTTACATACAACTTTTTTTCTGTCTTTTTCATCCTTTTCATAAAGCAGGGTTTCTGCCAGCAATAGGCTTTCAGGCATTAATAAATCCGAACGATGGTGCAATTCAGGCAATTTATCACTAGCGATAAGAGACTGTTGCAAAAGCACTATCAGCAATCCCCAATAACAAAATGTATTTCTCATAAGCCGGTCTGTACCGCCATACCATGACGATGACAATCAATGCAACTTCCTGATGCTTTGTGCACGCCACTCAAGCCATTCCCGGTATCCATATCTCCCTCTTCCACCAATTCTTCCATGGTATGACAAACCACACATAATTGAGCATAGGCCCCATCATTCGCTTGGATAGAGATATCCTGATTTTTTTCCTGACGGGATAAACGGGATGCACCATTAAATACATTGCTAATAATCAGATTTTCATTTTCAGTGCCATGCATGGCATGACAATCGCTGCATTCCACAATGGCGGGATAGCGATAGTCATCTCTTAAGCCAGAATAAGTTCGCTGGCCACTGCCTTTACTTAAACCATGTTTATCAATAAAGGTATAGTTGTCCTGCATAGCGACTAAGCCATCTCGATAATTCCTAGCAACTATTTCAAAGCCTTCCTGTTGATGGTCTCGATTATGACAGGCCAAACAAAATTCACTGCCATTCTTATATGCAGCGCTTTGACCAAATTGATCTTCAAAACGGCGAAGATCGACATTAATATCAAAAACCCCATCCATATTGGAGGCATCATGACAGCTTAAACAATTCGCATCACTCAATTCAGTCAGCAACCCGGAAGAACGAATAAAATTATGCGAGAGGTGACCTTTTTGTTTGGATGCATAAGGCAAATCATTATCATTGTGACAGCTAATACACTGGCGATGAGTTTGCGTACCATTGTCACCATGACATCCCGCACAGGTGTCATATCCCTTATCTCGCACTAAGTGACGCAATTTAGGCTGGGTATTATCATGAATAAAATTAAGCAGGTGGCAAGAATCACAACGCTCTATTCCCCAAGCAGAACCATCTCCACCATGGCTTTTATCCAATAAAATATTTTCCGGTAAAGAAAAAGCCCCAACCGGTAAACCAAGCATAAGAAGAGAGAAAAAAAATAGGATTTTTATAATCATTGTTTTTAAATTCAGTATTCAGTATTCAGTATTCAGTATTCAGTATTCAGTATTCAGTATTCAGTATTCAGTATTCAGTATTCAGTATTCAGTATTCAGTATTCAGTATTCAGTATTCAGTATTCAGTATTCAGT
>Ga0209692_10001198_pt1 | contig 38286 bp, 26 predicted proteins | sample tdDd472_FD_187129 | JGI IMG/M metagenome (GOLD analysis project Ga0209692, IMG submission 187129) | Marine sediment microbial communities from the Atlantic coast under amendment with organic carbon and nitrate - tdDd47.2 (SPAdes)... | ecosystem: Environmental > Aquatic > Marine > Coastal >...
GTGTAGATTGTGGACTCGGAAAGACTGGTTGTGGGAGGATCTTTTATAAATTACTTTTCTGTGCTGAAATAGATTTAACTTGGCATAGCCTTATGGAAAAAGCCCCTCGCATTTCGCAAGGGGCTTTGGTGTGTGCATTGGATATTATTTGTATTAGAAGTTTTCAAAGAGAGAACCGGCTACCCAATCCACCCAGCCGGTAGCAGTGCGCTGGTAACCACCTGATACAGTGGCGCTTTCGTTGTTGGCGTAATTGTCATAACCGCCCGAAACTGTTGACCATTTTCCATAGGCAATGTTGGAACCGCCAGCCGTAATGGTTGCCAATATCCCGCTTGCCAGATTTGTACTACCACCTAGTACAACTGCGCCTTCTTGGGTGGAATCATTGGAATATCCGCCATGAACAGCTGCGTAGCGACTATTGTATGAGTTGCCTGTAGAATTACCTGTCATGTTTAGATGACCTGCAGTGATAGAACCCCAGTTGCTGTAGGTGATATTTTCCTGTCCGCCAGATACGGAAGAACCTTCTGCGTTTGCCAGGTTCTGATCGCCACCTGTTACTGAACTGTAGAGTCCCATGGCTTCGTTGTTGCTTCCACCTGTTACAGAAGAATAGGCTGAGTCGTTTGGTGCGGTTAAGACACCTGCGGTATTGTTGTATCCGCCTGAAACTGCAGCGTAGTTACCGTAGGCCTCGTTTTCGTAGCCACCAGAAACCACAGTTCCCCATCCACGTGCAATATTTAAAGATCCGCCAATAGCTACTGAATACCATCCATTGGCAGTGTTGCCTATTGAAGTCGTGTAGTCATCGGGATCTACTCCTCCTCCTCCAATAGCAGAAGAGTGATAGGCGGAAGCTGTGTTGTTGCGACCACCTGCTGCAATTGCTGCATATGCAGTTGCGGTGTTTTCATATCCCCCAAGAATTGCGGAAAATTGACCGGATGCAGTGTTGTTAATTCCTCCACATACGGTTGATTCTGCTCCAGTGGCTGAGTTTCCGGAACCACCAAATACTGCTGACTCGACAGTAGAGGCAGTGTTTCCAGATCCGCCAACGGTTGTTGATGCGGAAGCCGATGCTGAGTTGCCAGATCCACCAACTACCACAGCAGCGTCAGAACCGCTAACACTATTGCCATAGCCACCAAATATGGAGCCAGCCAGTGAGGCTGCGTTATTGCTTCCACCAACTACTGTAGCGTGGGAGGTTCCACCAGTAACTGAGTTTTGGTTGCCACCCACGATTGAACCCCAATCGCTGTCTGAAATTGTATTTGAAGCACCACCTGTAATTACTGCTTGGTTGGAAGTTGTGTTGATCTCGTTATAAGAACCGCCCGTAATGGAATTTTTACTACCGTCGATTATCTTATTGTGTTCGCCACCCAAAACAGTATTAGCTTCGCCGGCTGCAGCATTATTGGAACCGAAGATGACACTGTTTCTGGTTTCACTTGTAAACCAGTCGTGTGAGTTTCCTACTATAAGGTTTCCTTTGGATGAGCCATCTGCTTGAGCCGTGGTGTATATTCTGACATTGGTATCACGAATTTCTACTACTGAATTGCCAGCAGAGTCTGTTGCTATTTCTACATGTTGAAGTTTTTGGTTTACACAGTTTAATATTTCTGCATCTGTTCCAGAACATAATGTTGCCCATGCATTCTGTTGCATACCAGTAGCCAATGCCGATATTGCCAACAATAACATTACACCGTACCGTTTCATTTGTTGCCTCCTCGAAATGTGAATAAAAAATATTGTCGGGAGGATATAGTTAAAAAGAGAGGCAAGTCAAGAGAAAATAATTAATTAACATAAAAAATAAGTTAAGCGATATAAAAGTAATATGCATATAACAAGAGGTATAGTAGCGATTTGAGTTTGGAAGTATTGTGGCGGTAATGTAGGATAAAAAAGCCCCTCGCAAAATGCGAGGGGCTTTGGTGTTGCTTAACAATGCATCTGTATTAGTTTGTTTCCCATAAATCTCCTGCAGCCCAGTCGCCCCAACCACTTGCTGAGGTAACGGTGTCGCCACCGGAAACTGTGGATTTTTCACCGCTTGCAGTGTTGTTGCTTCCACCGGATACTGTGGAATAGATGGCTGTAGCGAAATTGTAATATCCGCCACTTACTGTTGCAAATCTGGTTCCCCATGTATCAGTGCTTAAACCGGCTTCGCTATCGTAACCACCCGAAACAGTGCTGCCATTGCTATGAGCTATGTTATTTCTTCCACCTCCGATTGTTGAGACTGTGCCGTTGGCTCTGTTGTTCTCACCACCACTGATGGTACTTCTCCAGCCATTTGCTTGGTTTGCATAGCCACCTAATACTGAAGCTGCTTTGGAGTTATCGGGATCTGTGGAGTCACCTGCGGTATTGTTGTAACCACCTGAAACAGAACTATACAAGGATTCGGTTTGGTTGGAGTAACCACCGCTGATGCTGCTGAGTTTGAAGTTTGTAGAGTTTTCATAACCGCCAGATGTGATAGAACTTTCAGCAGTAGCAGTGTTGCCTGCGCCACCAATTGTTACAGATCGATTTCCACTTGCTTCGTTTCCTGCCAGTGTGGAAGAACCACCACCGATAGCGGATGAGTAAGCACCGGAGGCTGTGTTGTCTGTACCACCAACTGCTACAGAAGCATTTCCGCTTGCAATGTTTTCATAGCCACCTACTGCTGCCGAGTTTGAATAGCTGGCTATATTATCTATGCCACCGGCGGCTAAAGAGTAACCACCTGAAGCTTCGTTGTTAAAACCACCAACTGTTGTGGCCCAAATTTGAGAAGCTGCATTTGATACGCCACCAAATACTGCTGCACCATCAGCTGAAGCTGCGCCATATGAGCCTCCTGCCACAGTGGTCCACAGTTCGCTAACTGTGTTTCTATAGCCTCCAAAAATTGAGGAATGTTCGCCATTGGTTACGAAGTTATTCGAGCCACCTAGTGCCACATTGCCGTATCCGGATGTTGTATGGTAGTAACCAAAAATAACACTATTGGTGGTGTCTACTGCTACATTAGGCGTCACTGTTGTGTCAGTGGTCCAATTGTGACCATAACCGACTATGAGGTTTCCTGTGCCACCAGTAGTTGTATAGGTGTCTTCATCATCAACGATTTGGAGGCTCGCACCTTCTATTAGAATAAGGGGGTTTTCATTGTCGTCTTCTATTAATTCTACATGCTGCAATTTGTCATCCAGACAAGCCACGATTTCTGCCAAAGTCCTGGTGCCATCATCACACAAAGCAGCCCATGCATTTTGTTGCAAGCCCGTAGCCAATAAAGATATCGCCATTAAAAACATTACACCATACCGTTTCATTTGTTGCCTCCTCGAAATGTGAATAAAAAAATATTGTCGGGAGGATATAGTTAAAAAGAGAGGCAAGTCAAGAGAAAATAATTAATTAACATAAAAAATAAGTTAAGCGATATAGAAGTAATATGCATATAACAAGAGGTATAGTAGCGATTTGAGTTTGGAAGTATTGTGGCGGTAATGTAGGATAAAAAAGCCCCTCGCAAAATGCGAGGGGCTTTGGTGTTGCTTAACAATGTAACTATATTAGTTTGTTTCAAATAATGAACCAGCTCTCCAGTCGGCCCAACCTGTTACACTGCGGTTTTCTCCACCGGATACTGTTGAATATGTACCTGTGGCGCTGTTGTTGTATCCGCCAGATACTGTTGCACTATGAGCTGCTGCAGTACTTGAATTTCCACCGCAGACTGTGGAATAACGGGTGTCATAGGCGTTTGCAGCGTCGCCTGCTGTGTTGGCGTAGCCACCGGCAACAGAGGTGAACTGACCGCTGGCTGTGTTTCCTCTTCCACCAGAGATGGATGAATAAATAGCTGTTGCTAAGTTGTAATATCCACCACTGACAGATGCAAATCTTGTTCCCCATGTGTCGGTGCTTAAGCCAGCTTCGTTGTCATAGCCACCAGATACGGCACTGCCATTACTGTGAGCAATGTTTAGTCTTCCGCCAGAAACTGTTGACACGGTTCCGTTTGCTCTGTTGTTTTCGCCACCGCTGACGGTGCTTCTCCAGCCATTTGCCTTGTTGGCGTAGCCACCCAAAACTGTGGCTGCCTTTGAGTTATCAGGGTCTGTGGAATCACCTGCGGTGTTGTTGTAACCGCCTGCAACAGAACTGTACATGGATTCGGTCTGGTTAGAGTAACCACCACTGATGCTGCTGAGTTCGTAGTTGGCTTCATTCTCAAAGCCACCGGATACTACTGAGTTGTCACCGATTGCAGTGTTATAGCTGCCACCAGATACTACAGAATAAACACCAATGAGATTATCAGTGGTATCGCCAGCAATATTTTCAAATCCACCGGATATGACGGAGTTATCACCAGCAGCCTCATTGAGGTCTCCACCTACTACCACAGAATAGTCACCGCTTGCCAAGTTGCCTTCTGTGCCTACAGAGTTTCCGCCACCGAACACGGAAGAATAGTCGCCAGTGGCATCATTGGATTCACCACCAGCTACTACAGAGCCTATTCCAGCAGTTCTGTTGTGGTTTCCGCCTACTACCACCGAAAAGTTTCCGATTGCTAAATTTCGTTCTGCTATTTCTGGGCTTCCACCACCAAATGCAGCAGACTCAACACCAACGGCATAGTTATACATACCACCAGCTGTAAGGGAGCCACTTCCCCACGCTTCGTTAGATAGACCGCCAACTGCTGTAGAATAATATCCCGATGCTACGTTGCCTGAACCTCCAAATGTTGCAGCACGATCACCTGAGGCTGTGTTGTCGTGACCTCCTACCACTGCTGCACTATGCCCTGTAGCAGTATTGCTCTCGCCACCCAGGATTGCATTGTCGTATCCCCAAACTGTGTGGTCATAGCCAGAAATGAAACTATTTGTTGTTTCTGAGGTCGTCCAGTTGTGGCCATAACCAATGATCAAGTTGCCTGTTCCACCATCTATGGAATGGGTGCTATTATCATTTACAATATGTAAACTGGCACCTTCGATTCGTATCAATGGTTTAGGGGTTGTGGCGTTATCCGTAGTCATTTCGACATATCTCAGTTTGTTGTAAATATCTTCTAGTTTGTTGTTGAAGCATTCGTTCATTAGGTCCTGAGTTGGTTCATCACAGTCTGCCCAAAGTGGTTCTACCGCCCATGCATTCTGCTGCAGACCCGTAGCCAATACCGATATTGCCATTAAAAACATTACACCATACCGTTTCATTTGTTGCCTCCTCGAAATGTGAATAAAAGTATTGCCAGGAGGATATAAATAAAAATATAAGCATGTCAAGTAAAAATAATAAATAAACATAAAAAATAAAATGAGCGAAATATAAGGGGAATGTATATATCAAGAGGTAAGCGCAGGTGTTTGGTGTGGAAGTATTGATGGTGAAATATAGGTTGAATCTGATGTGGTATGTCTTATGTGGCCTTTGAAAAAGCTTTGTTGGAAATAAATGACGGAGTTTGTGGATTGTCCTTGCAAAAAAAAGGACAGGCGAAATGCCTGTCCTTGATGACTTGATATAAGGGTGTAAAATTACTCGTTGTCGGGCACGATGTTTCGGCCGATAAGGCAGATTTTGTCGATACCGATGTGGTATCCACCAGAGCTTGAGTTGTTGTCGTCTTTTACTCTGAACTGGAAACCTAAAAGTTGGTTGTCGCTGTTTACACCGTAAGGTGTGTCCAGTCTCATTACTTCCACCTTGTTTTCGTAGTGGTACAAGTCAATTGAGTCTGCGATGGGGGTGCCAAGCATCAACAGCCTGACGATGGCGGAGTTCGGAGTCTTGACAAAGGTGATTTCAATGTCGTAATCGCCTGCGTATTCGATGGTGTCCTGCAATATCAGGACGTTTGCTGCTGCATAGGATTGGAAGTAGAGTGCTTTTCCGGCGGAATAGCTTTCGTCTTCCAGAACAACAAATGCTTCGGGGTTCTCTTCATAGCTTGGTCGGCATTGGTCGCCGTAATAGATTATGTCTTCAGCTTCGAAACAGTGATCTTCGATGCCTGTGGTGACCAGGAAACGGTCTGAACATGTGCCCGCCTTGGCTGTGCAATCTTCGGCCATGATCCTGTAATAGTATGGATGGTTGGCTTTGGGCAGCGGTTCCGGTTCGCACCAGGTTGTTTCCGAAGTGGTTGCCACATAGTTTTCGCTTGGCAATCCGGTTTGGGTTTCGCAGTTGAAAGCCTGATCTTCATCGCTTCTGTAGATGTGATAGAAGGCCGGGGAAGAACCGTCGGTGGGGGCGTTCCAGCTTAGGCATGGTGTGGTTCCGACACTGGAGTAGGTAATTGAGTCTACCACGCCGGGGCCCTCGGAGCTGCTGTCGTTTGGCAAGAAGGAGAAAGCTTTAAGGTTGAAGATGTTCCAGTCGTAGCCAACCTGATCCAGGGTTGATCCTTCGTCGTGAATAAATGCAACCTTGATCTGGCTCATTCCTGCGGTGAATTTGGCCGGGATGTCAAATACGGACTCCTGCCAGATTTTATCGATGTTGGTTCCGGCGGTGTACCAGTTACCAACTACAGGCATCAGTGCTTCGGTTTGACCATATTCACCGACTTTGACAATGGCATTCTGGTTTATAATGGAAGCTCCGGAGTTCTTCCATTTGTTGGAAAGCTTTCTTACAAGTCTTACGCCTTGATTGTTTTCGGCAATGTCCAGCGTCATAGTTAGTATTCCACCGTTTTCGCCTGAAGTCTGTATGCCGTTTCCGCTGTCAATTGTGGTGGTGCTGTGGTTCTCGCCTTCATAGCTGCCTTCAAGGTTCTGTAGTTCCGTGTAAGCTGTCTGTAAGCCGTCTTTAGACAAATCATGATCGGCTTCCGAGGTGCTGTCGAACATTTCAATTTCATCGGTCTGGCTCATGCCATCCAGACAGGAATGGTAGTAATAAACCACCGAACGGTAGTCTGCACTGAATTCGTTTTCACCACCGACCTCAAATCCCATGGAGATAGAGCGGTGGTATGGAATCGAGTCGGAAAGCATGATGCGAGTGGCCGTGTAAGAAAAACTGTTTTGCAATTTCCATACGGAGAACAGCGAATGTTCGTACCCGCCTTGCACCCATCTGTTGGCACCGTTGAAGAAGTTATCCGTACCGGTTCCACGTACCAGTGGGAAGTTCATCTCGTCAATGAAAATTCGTTCATCGCCCCAGAGGAAATCTTTGGCGGTTGCTTTTGTGGTTGGTGGAGCCAAAGCCATTGTGATACCAACAACGTGACCTTTACCCTGTACTTCAAGCGCCTTAAAGTCTTTGCCCGGCGTGGTGGGGAACTCTTTGCTGTACATCGCGCTGAAATGTCCTGCATCGTTTTGGTTGAGATCTGTTTTGCCTACTACAAATTCGTAGTCGATATTGGAAATGTTCACAGAAGAGTGGTTGGTAAGTTTTACCACGACATCCGACCAATAAGGCATGGGCCAGTAGCAATAGAAATCTCCACTGGCGGTTGAACCTATCATCAGGCTGTTTCGTTCTGTGGCGCCGTAGCCACCACCAAAAAATAAACTCGCAGGTGCAGAAACGTTGGCAGGAGTTTTTTCGTCTCTGCCGTCCCAGTAGATGTCTATCCACAAGTTGTCCAGAACTTCTTCAGTTGCAGGAGTTACGTTTAACTTAAAAGATGTTATCGCTTCTGCTTCAGGAATGTTTCTTCTGTTTAATATAGGGTTTTCTGTTGTTGCACCAGCAGCCAGAGGAATCGAACCGCTGAAAGTGTCGGCTTCGGGATATGCCGGTTTGGGGTCTGTGCCGAATTCTGTGTTGTAGAGTTCGACTGCATCTGTCATATCCATGTCCAGTGCAAAGTCTTTCAGGTTGTCGCAGTCCGGGTGGTTCTGATAGCTGACCTGGAAACCGCTCAATGTCTGAGGCCCCGAAACTGTGACCAGAATTTCGGAAGTGTAGCAGATCGGGACATATGAGTAATAGCTGTCGGTAAAATTAACTGTGCCTGCAAACTCAGGTAAAAACGGATTGGTTGGTGTTTCAAGCGGTGTGCCATTGGACATGGAGGCGAAAAATTCTTTCATGTTCATGCTGATGCTGGCATTGGAGTCGCCGTTGAAATAAAACCTGATTGTGTCTACATTGATATAGTCTGGTTCGGCAAACCACATGCGATAGATACAACCCGGTGTTTTGGAGTGCATTATTACATGTTCGTTCTGGTTGATCAGGTAGAGGTTTCTGGTGGCTTCATCCTCATTGGCTTCGTCAGGATCTCTACTGGAGGTTTGCATGGCCGTTGTGCCGTTTTCAAAGAGGGGCAGGTCGGTCAGGTTTACCAGTTTGTCAAGACCAAAGCGACAGGATTTGCTGACGACAACACTGTCGTCATCGCCGTCGGCTATATCTTCTTCTGTATCTCCATCAATTTGGATATCTTCGTCGTCATCGCTATCTTCAACGATGTCACCATCTTCTTCGACATCACCGTCTTCTTCCGTGTCGCCATCTTCCTCTATGTCGCCATCGTTTTCAATATCGCCATCTTCGGTGGTGTCTTCATCTCCACCGTTACCGGTGCAGGTATTGCTGTCCAGATTGCAGGTGGTGCCAGCGGGGCAGTCGTCATCTATGGTGCAACATTCTTCACTGTTGCAGACGCATTCGCCATTTTGACAGATTAAGCCGTTTTCACAATTGCATTCATCTCCATCTGGGTCTCCAGAGCCACCGCAGGCTGAGAGTGCAATTGTTGAGAGTAGGGCAAGAGAAATAATAAGATAATGATACACTTGTTTGTAATTCATTCGAGATACCTCTGCTAATTATGATAAGACGAAATTATTTATAATAATGTCATATGGTTTTCTCAGTGGCGAACCCCTCTATTGTAAAAAGAATATCCCTTATATGCAATCTTTTTTGACCATGATTTGGAATAATCACCAAAATTATGTAAAAACAGCTGTTTTTTCTAGGAAAAGTATAAAAATGGTTGATTCGATGCAATCTATATGCTACGAAATTAGAAAGATGACTGAATGTTCATTCAGTAGTGTATATTTTATGCTGAGGATTAAATAAGTTGCCTGTTGTGTCTGTGACTCAGAAAGCTCATGCGAAGGTTAATCTTTGTTTGCGAGTTGTCAACAAAAGGAATGATGGATATCACAATATCGAATCGCTTGTGATGCCAATTGATCTTTCCGACAAAATAACTGTGACTACTACTGACGATAGCAAAATAAGCATTAGTTGCAATGGATATTCAGAGCTTGAAACAGACGACAACCTTTGTGTTAAAGCTGCTCGCTGGTTTTACGACAGAGCTGATGTTAAAACTGAAAATCAGGGAATTAAGATTGAACTTGAAAAAAATATCCCTGTTGCTGCCGGTCTAGGTGGTGGAAGTAGTGATGCAGCATGTATTTTAAGGATTTTGCAACAAATTCATAGTTCTCCTCTTGAAGAAAATACACTAAAAATGGAAAGTTGGCGTCTTGGTGCCGATATTCCTGTATGTTTTGACAGTAAATCTCGCTGGATTTCCGGTGTCGGTGAAGTTCTTGGCGAGGTGGTGGAAATAGAAAAACTGTGGATTTTATTATTGAATCCCGGTTATGAAGTATCAACTAGTTTAGTTTATGAGAGTTATAACAAAAATCTTGATAGTGCAAGGTTGACAAACACTTGCAATAGTGGTAGGAAATCTCAGCGAAATTTTGATTGTGCTTCTGTAAAGGAATTGCTGTATAACGATCTTGAATCTGTTACTTTGCAACAATATCCCGATCTTTTAAAAATGGAAGAAGTTTTACGTGATTCTGACGCTGAGGGTGTTTTGATGACAGGTAGTGGCCCAACTCTATTTGCTATATTTAATGATGAGCAGGGTGCATATGTCACAAAGCAGCAACTGGAACTCAGATTTCCCGACTGGGGAATCTGGTTGACATCAAACTTCCTAACGGAAGATTGAGGAGGGGTAAGCATGGATATCACCGAAATTAAAGTCTTTCCGGTCAGCGAAGATAAGCTGAAAGCCTATGTTACCATTACATTGGATCACTGCTTTATAGTACGCGATCTGAAAGTCATTAACGGTAACAATGGTTACTTCGTGGCAATGCCGAGCAAGAAAAGGAAAGATGGTACTTTCCGTGACATTGCACATCCGTTGAATAGCGAATGGCGTGAAAAAATGGAAACATCTATTTTAAACGTCTACAGAGAAGAAATTACAGGTGTCGCTGAAGAAGACATCAGTAGTGAAAACGAAGTAGTTGCGTAAAACTGAATATTATTGGGGCGTCGTCAAGTGGTAAGACACTGGTTTTTGGTGCCAGCATCCGCAGGTTCGAATCCTGCCGCCTCAGCCATTTTTTTTTGGTATTTGAAAAGCATTACTGTAGCTGGTGCTTTATGTGATTTTACTCCCTAGGGGAGATGTAGATATTTTCGTGCTGATTCGAAAAGGTTTTAACCATGTACAAATCGTTTAACAACATCAGAATTTTCTGTGGTAATGCAAATAAACCTCTGGCTGTAAATATCTGCAAATATCTCAATATGCCCCTTGGTGAAGCCTCTATCACAAGTTTTGCCGATGGTGAAATCAACGTCAAAATCCTTGACAATATTCGTAACAGAGATGTGTTTATCATTCAGCCGACATGTCCCCCTGTAAATGATCACCTAATGGAACTTCTCATTATGGTTGATGCAGCCAAACGCGCTTCTGCTGCCTCCATTACTGCGATCATCCCATACTATGGTTATTCCAGACAGGACAGAAAAGCTGCACCAAGAACTCCTATTTCTGCCAAGCTGGTTGCTGACCTGTTGCAGGTTGCTGGTGTCAGACGTATGGTTTCCGTTGATCTGCATGCCAATCAGATTCAGGGCTTCTTCGATATTGCTGTTGATAACCTGTACGGCGCAAACAGCATGATTCCACATCTTAAAGAAACACTGTGGAGAGAGACCTACGATCCACAAAGACAGAAATCCAGAATAGTCATGGTTTCCCCTGATGCCGGTGGTGCTGAACGTACCAGAATGTATGCATCGCATCTGGATGCCAAAATGGCTGTTGTTGATAAAAGAAGAGAAGAAGCCAACGTGGCTGCCGTCATGAACGTTATTGGTAAGGTTAATGACAAAGATGCCGTATTGCTTGATGATATGGTTGACACTGGTGGAAGCCTTTGTAAAGCGGCTGAAGCCATTCGTAAACTCGGTGCCAATCGGGTGTGGGCAAGTTGTACTCATGCAATACTTTCGGGCGATGCTGTGAAACGCATTGAAGACTCCCCGATAGAACGTCTTGTTGTTACAGATACCATCCCATTAACAGAAGAAGCACAAAAATGTAAGAAAATCATTGTGGTTTCGGTAGCAGATATGTTAGCAGAAGCTATACGTAGATTGGTTACAAACGAGTCTATCAGTGAGTTGTTTTTTAAATAATAATATGTATTTTTACGCATAAGAGATACACAACGGAGGCGTTTAATGGATCCCATAAGTATTGCAGTTGACAAACGTGAAGAAAAAGGAAAAGGCTTTTCCAGCAAACTTCGCGGTGAAGGAAAAATTCCAGCGGTTTTGTATGGAAGTGGACAGGATGCTGTGTCCCTGGCAATAGTACCTGACGTTCTTAAAAAAGCTCTGGATAATCCTCTGAGAAGAAATACATTGCTTTCTCTGGAGTTCGGTGATGAAAAACGCACAGCTCTGGTTCAGGAAGTTCAGATTGATCCTCTTTCACGCAGACCTTTGCATGTCGATTTTCTTGAAGTTGATGCTGAAAAAGTAATCACCAGATTGGTTCCGCTGAATCTTACAGGAAAATCAATTGGTGTCCAGCTTGGTGGACAGTTATTTACACTCTACAGACACCTGAGTGTTTCCTGTGTTGCCGGACAAATTCCAGAGTCTATTGATCTGGATATCACCGAACTGAATATTAATGACAAACTTTCAATTTCTGACTTGCCAGAGATGGAAGGAATAAGTTATCATCACCCTGACAATCAGGTTCTTGTTCAACTGAAAACAGCTCGTGAGATGGAAGAAGAAGAAGAAGTTGAAGAAGGCGAAGAAGGAGTTGAGGGTGCTGAAGGTGCTGAAGGCGATGCTAAGGCCGAAGCTCCTGCAGAAGATGCCAAGTAATCCCGAGTTAGTATTTTGAAACTAGTTGCTGGTTTAGGGAATCCCGGCGAGTCCTATAGCAGGACTCGCCATAATATAGGCTTTATGGTCGTTAGTGCTTTAGCCAAGCGTTTGAATGTGAACTTTGGAACATCGAAGTTTAAATCAACTTTAGGTACAGCTATGATGAGCGGCGAGAAAGTTCTACTTGCAAAACCCCAGACCTACATGAATCGTAGTGGAGAAGCTCTGCAGGCTGCCATGGCCTATTACAAGCTGAGCAATGAAGATATTGTTGTTGTATATGACGACAAAGACCTCGAGTATGGTCGAATGAAAATAACCCCTAAAGGTTCTGATGGAGGACATAGGGGCATCAGATCCATCATTCAACATCTAAATACGCAAGATTTCACCAGAGTTCGAATGGGAATAGGACAGCCGGAACACAATGAAGACGTTGCGGATTTTGTCCTCAAACCATTTTATAACTACCAGATAAAAAGTCTGGAAGAGTGGGTTAGTATAGGTGCAGATGCCGTTGAAGTGACCCTTCGTGATGGTCCCACGAAGGCTTCCAATAGATATAACAGAAAGTTGTGGACCCAAACAACATAAGTAAATGTGTATTTTCACTAGTGCTTAACCAAGTTTGAACTGAGGCCCTTATTGATCGTTCACTTAAACAGAGATGGAGGAGAATGAAATGGACATCCTATTGTACGCAATGCCAGTTGTTGGTATATGTGCGCTTTTGTATGCATTATACAAAGCGGCATGGGTAAAAAAACAAGAGGTCGGTAATGAACGCATGGCTGAGATAGCCAAGTACATCCAGGAAGGTGCGATGGCATTTCTTGGACGTGAATACAAAGTTCTGGCAATTTTTGTTGCCGTAGTCGCCGTTCTTTTGGCTGTATCCAACAACATTGAAGGCTCAAGCTGGATGATTGCAATCGCATTCGTATGTGGTGCATTCTGTTCTGGTTTGGCTGGTTTCTTCGGCATGAAAGTTGCCACCAACGCCAATGTTCGTACTGCTAACAAAGCCCGCGTAAGCCTGAATGACGGCCTGATGGTCGCCTTCTCCGGTGGTACCGTTATGGGTATGTGTGTTGTCGGTTTGGCAATTACCGGTCTTTCCGTTCTCTACATCGGATTCAAATCACTATGGCCGGCAGCCGATCAGCTTTCGCTGGTTATCAACGTTCTGTCCGGTTTTTCACTCGGTGCATCTTCTATCGCATTGTTTGCCCGTGTTGGTGGCGGTATCTATACCAAAGCTGCTGATGTCGGTGCTGACCTTGTTGGTAAAGTTGAAGCCGGTATTCCTGAGGATGATCCAAGAAACCCTGCTACAATCGCTGATAACGTTGGTGACAACGTGGGTGATGTTGCCGGTATGGGTGCTGATCTGTTTGAATCATATGTCGGTTCAATCATTGGTGCAATGGTTCTCGGTGCTGTCGCCTTGCTCGCCAATGGCGCTGGTAAAGTTGAAGAATTGAGAGACATTCTGGTTATGATGCCACTGGTTTTGGCTGCACTCGGAATCGCTATCTCAATCGTTGCTACTTTCTTCGTACGCACTAAAGAAGGTGGAAACCCGCAGAACGCTCTTAACATCGGTACATTTGGTGCTGCAATCATGATGATTGGTATTTCCTATCCCGTCATTCAGCAACTCATGGGTGGAATGTCTTACAAAATGACAGCCACTGGCGCCGAATTTAATGCTATGGGTATCTGGGCCGCCATGACTTCCGGTCTGGTTGCCGGTACTTTCATCGGTATCGCCACAGAATACTACTGTGCAACAAACCGTCCCCCGGTTCATGGTATTGCTAAAGCTTCCGAAACCGGCCCTGCAACAAACATCATTGCCGGTTTGGCAATTGGTATGAAATCAACCGCTATTCCAGTCCTGCTTATCGCTGGTGCAGTCGTTTGTGCTTACACTTTCGCAGGTCTCTATGGTATCGCCATTTCCGCTCTTGGTATGCTGGCCACAACCGGTATCCAGTTGGCTGTTGATGCTTATGGCCCCGTCAGTGATAATGCTGGTGGTATTGCTGAAATGTGTGAACTTGGTAAAGAAGTACGTCTTCGTACAGACAAACTCGATGCAGTTGGTAACACCACAGCCGCCATCGGTAAAGGTTTCGCAATCGGTTCTGCTGCTCTGACAGCTTTGGCCTTGTTTGCTGCCTACATCGCAAAAATGAAAGGTGGCATTGTAGCCATCGACGTAACAGACCCCTACACCATGGCTGGTCTGTTCATTGGCGCAATGTTGCCCTTCGTATTCTCCTCAATGGCTATGACAGCAGTTGGTGAAGCTGCCCAGGCTATGATCGAGGAAGTTCGTCGTCAGTTCAAAAATATCCCTGAACTCGCTGCTGCTCTTAAAGTTATGAAAGAAGTTGGCGAAGACGGTGAAATGACTCCCGAACAGCAAAAAATCATGGACGACAGTATCGGTAAAGCCGAGCATGCCAAATGCGTTGACATTTCAACCGCAGCCGCCATTAAGAAAATGGTTCTTCCTGGCACAATGGCAGTCGTAGTTCCCGTAGTAGTCGGTCTGTTCTCGCCCATGGCTCTTGGTGGCGTGCTTGCTGGTGTAACCGTATCCGGTGTTTGCATGGCTATCTTCCAGTCCAATGCTGGTGGTGCATGGGACAACAGCAAAAAATACATCGAAGAAGGTCACCACGGCGGTAAAGGTTCCGAAGCCCATAAAGCAGCGGTTACCGGCGACACAGTAGGCGATCCCTTCAAAGACACCTCTGGTCCTTCACTGAACATCCTGATCAAACTTATGAGTGTTGTTGCAATGGTTATTGCTCCAATCTTGTACAACATCCACTTTGCTGGATAATCCTTCAGGATTAAGTTGTAATTATGAAGCCCCGGTCAGTTGACCGGGGCTTTTTCTATGCATAATCTGCAATAGCTTCCTTAAATGCTCTTATTGGCACAAACTGTTATTTCCTTCGATTCGGAATCTTTCAATCATCTGCAAAGTTGTCGTCATATACGTTAAGTTTTACGGGGAGTGGTTCATAAAATTTGGCTTCCGTATTAGATAAGTAAATATATAAGAAAATAAATATGTGCAAAATGTGTAGTAAAAACAAAAGGATATAGTTCTGCGTGAGGCTTTCGGTTGCAAATTCTCCTTGGGGGGGTATCATTTAAGCTGGTTAATTAAAATATAGGGAAGGAACAGTCATGAAAAAGCAGCATATATTTGTATTGGTTCTTGTCATTTTATTGTGCTTTGTAATGGGTTGTGATGACGACGACAAGACTGATGGGGATGTCGATACCACGGATGGTGATGTTGACATGGTCGATGGCGATGACGAAATGGAGACTGTAGATGGCGATGACGAAATGGAGACTGTAGACGGCGATGACGAAATGGAGACCGTAGACGGCGATGACGAAATGGAGACTGTAGACGGCGATGACGAAATGGAGACCGCAGACGGTGATGAAGAGATGGCAGAAGTAGACGGTGATGACGAGATGGCAGAAGTAGATGGTGATGAAGAGATGGCTGAAGTAGATGGTGATGATGAAGCCGAACAGGTACTGGAGTGCACGGGAGCATGCGCAGAAGGTGACGCTGCGTTTTGTCTGGACAGCGCCGACATATGCGTTTGTGACACACAAAACAGCGTGTGGACAACTCTTGCCTGTGGAGACGTTTGCGATGCCAATCAGATTTTAAGTGATGGTGTTTGTGAAGCAGGAGCATCCTCTGATACATGTGCTTGTCCGGTAGATTGCAATGATGCACCTGCTGTGCAATCAGTTTGCGATGCTGGAATATACGATGAATGTACCTGTTCAGCAGCCGATCCATGCACTTGGAAGGATGATGGTTCATGTGACATTATGTGTAAGGTCAGCTTTTCAAGCGATTATTTAGACGATACCACTGATTGCAGCGGAGATTGTACCAATGCAACAGAGGTTCAGGCCGCCTGTGATAACTTTGCCTACATCGACTGCACCTGTGCCGCAGCAGATCCGTGTGGCTGGAAAGATGACGGTTACTGCGACGATATTTGTGAAATGGGATTCCCAAGTGACTTCTTTGATGACAGTGTTGATTGTGCCAAATAAATAAGTAGTAATTACTACTCGGTAATAACAGGTGTGGCCCATTGAGTGGGTCGCACCTGATTTTAAAAAAGCAGCGTAAGGGTTTGGTTTTCTGACGTTTTGGTGCTGTTAGAAAAATAATTACAGGTTTGACTCTAACGAATTGAACCTTGTAGCTGTCTTTTTTGTTGAGTCTCCGAACTTGATCGCTCTGGTGCTTTATACACCGCTCCTTCCTGGTGAATATTTATTCAACAGGGATGCTTTCCTGTATAATAATTGGTGTCGGTTAGAGTTGAAACTTTCTCGAAATTCCATAATTGTATTGGCAACAGATATCTTTTATGATACCCTCCCTTGAATAAAAAATCACGCCTATTAAGCAAAAAGGGAGGGTGTTACATGAGCGAAGCAAGAGTACAAAATCAAATAACTGAAGCAAGCAAACTTTTAGACGATAATGGCGATTTAGTTCAAAAAGGATGGGCGAGTTCTCCTCTGCTGGACTATAACCCCAAAGCCATTAAACTTAGCTCTTGGTCACTGGTCAACCGAATGAGACTTAAAGAATGGGACTATTACGGTCTCACTGGTGAGGATTTCTTCTTTTCCATTTGTGTTTCTAATCTGGGTTACATTGGAATAGTGTTTGCCTACCACATAGATTTTAATACCAAGAAAGTCACCAAAAAGGTTGTCACCAGGCCTCTGGGATTTGGATGCAGGATGCCGTTGAGTAGTATGGATGGAGATATTCATTTCAGCACAACAGGTGTGGATGTCGACATTACTCAAACAGCTGAAGGAAGAAAAGTAAGTGTAGACTGGGAAAACTTCAGCGGGTGGGAACCTCTTTCTGCCAATTTTGTAATTGAGAATAATGAAGATAAAAACGCCATAGTAATGAGTACCCCAATTAGCGACAAGCGTTTCTATTATAATCACAAAATCAACTGCATGAAAACCAAAGGTGTTGTGAGTGTTGGTGATGATGATTATCAGATGATTATCAAGCCTGGATACACAACGCTTGATTGGGGACGTGGTGTTTGGGAAAAGGAAACCTTCTGGAACTGGGCCAGTGCATCTGGTGAGTTGCCAGACGGAAGAGTTTTTGGTATGAACCTTGGCACAGGTTTCGGTGATCTGAGTCAGGCCAGTGAAAACATTTTTTATCTGGATGGTGTTGCTCACAAGCTTGGCTGGCTGGATTTGCAATATGACAAAAACGATTATACAAAACCCTGGCTGTTTAAAACCGATGATGATCGGCTTGATCTGCGTTTCGAACCGTTTGTGGATAACGCGTCTTCTGAAAATAAAATATTCGTCAAGGTCGAAGGTCACCAGATGTTTGGTCGCTACTTCGGAACATTGAAAACAGACGATGGTGAAACTGTTGAATTGGATGGTTTTATTGGTTGGGCAGAAGAACATGTAGCCGAATGGTGATAAATGCTAGTTCTTCATATCTGAGACCAACTCAAGTACAGGAATCTCCGGGAGACTGTTAAGTCTTCCGGGGAATACTCCCCAGCCGATTCCTTTAGAGATAAATACCAGTTCGTTTTTCAGTGATCGCTTTAAACCGAAGGTGTAGTTTTTGTTATGCACCGGCAGGATAGGTGCTCCCAGAAAGGGTATGTTGACCTGTCCGCCATGGGTATGACCGGAAATCATCAGGTCAACTCGTTCTGAAAAGATGCTGTCTGCGCTGTCCGGATTATGTGCCAGAACTATGCGACAGGCTTCTTCCGGGATTTTCTCAAGAAAATTATCAAGTGGGATATGATCCTTGTTGAAGTCACCGGCACCGGCCAACCAGAAACTATCGTTGCCGTTTTTTATTTCAACCGTTTTTCCTCTAAGATTTTGACCACTTGTTTGCAATAATTTGAGGGATCTCTCAGAGTCTCCTTTGTGATCGCAATTGCCCAAAACAGAATAAACCCCCTGGGGGGCATGAAGCTGATTTAGCAATGACCATGCGACTTCAACCCGTTCGGGTACCTCTCTTCCCAAAACATAGTCGCCGGTGCATACCACTATATCTTTTTCTATCTTGTTGACTTTATTTATTAATCGTTTCAAAAACCATTTGGGAACCAGTGTACCATAGTGTAAATCACTGATATGAGCAATTTTGAAGCCATTAAATGATGGCGGAAGGTTGGGGACCTTGATCTTATACTTGGGGAAGCGCACTATGTAGCGTTCGATAAAAATGCTATAAAACAGGATGGCTGCAATTGCTAGTAGCATAACTGCAAGTAGTTTTAGCAAGAGGATCAGCATGTTGATTCCTTATCTGCCTTTATCCGATTCAATCTAAAACAAGATAGTATCAAAAAAATGAGATGTTTACACTGATAAGATAATGTGAATTTTAAAAAAATGAATATATTTGTACGGAATGGTCTTGAAAGGTTGATGCTATATACAATCGACTGATCCTCGATCATGTGCTATGAGCGATGGTAAATGTGTTTTTTGAAGTAAACATACCGAAAATATAAATCATTTCCATCACCTGAGAATATTTATGATTTAGCTGAATTCCTGAGCAAAAGAAACGATTAAATAACTGATTGCAGAAAGTTATCCGTCATTAGCTGTTTTTAGGATGATATCTATATTTTATATGATAATTTTGTGTGAATGTTTCGATGTTATGTAGAATTATGTAGAATTAAAATAAATTATATAATATGATGCTGAAAATTATTGTGCTTTGTTGGTGGTGTTCTGCTTGGTTGTGAGTTTGCATATCAATGCTAAAAATTGTATATTAGCTGCAACATTGGCGATTTGCCAAAGTATTTAACCCCATTTGATGAGGTTGATGTGAGTTCGAAAAGACCGATTAAAAAGAAAAAGAAACTGGATTCCAATCTGCTGAAAACAGTTACAGATGATATTCTTGTCAACAAGGAAAGAAGTGAGGATCAGACCGTTCTGATGGAGGTAAACGACATTCCTCCCATTCCAGGTGATGATGATCAACCACCTCCTTTACCGTTAAACGACACTCCTCCTCCTGTTCCGCCTATTAATGATCAGTTACAGGCAGAGGAACCGCCTCCAATGCCGGATATGCCGGATACGCCACCTGATGTACTGCCCAAGTTTTCGCCAGACGAATTACCTACATTAAACCGCACCGATGATGACATGGTTGGCGATGTTCCGAAGGACATGCTGTTATCAGAGGTTGATCAGGCTTCAGGTGATGGAAAGAAAAAGCTTTTTAAGAAGAAAATGCCACTTGGCGAAATTTTGGTCATGCATGGTGTTATCAATAAAACTCAACTGGACTATGCTCTTAAATATCAGGAAGAAAATGCCCGTGACAAACTGCTTGGAGAAATACTCTTTCAACTGGAGTTGATTCCTGAAAACAAATACAGTGCTTTGGTGCCTGCAATGATGGCACAACTTTTGGCCGATAAAGTGCATCTTGATGAGGTAGGGCAGTTTATTGATTTCGATCTTTTCAGCCGATTTAAGTTGTCACAGCTTGAAAAAGAAAGCTTTTTCCCTTTACGTATCGTCGAAAACAAAGGCATTCGAACCCTGGATGTGTTTATCGAAAACGAATCGGATCTTATCAAACTTGATGATCTGGCAGCCATTTTCAATGTAAGAAAGGTGCGCCCGGTTGGAGAGTTTGACAAGAATCTCCTAAAAGGTTTGATTTCTGAAATAAAGAAAGAAAAAGCTGCTGAAATTGCCCCTGAGGGAAGTGGAGATGTAACAAGTATAACTGTCTTATCTGCACCGGATGATGAAGATGTTGACAGCGACGCGATTCAGCGTGGTAGGGAAGATAATTATATTTCCAAGATTGCTGACAAAATTATATATGAAGGTGTGAAGCTTGGTGCCTCTGATATTCATATTGAATTCGGTGAAGTACCCCGTGTGAGATATCGTGTTGATGGTGTTTTACAGGAAGGTGGCTGGATCTCTCCGGAGGATTACCCGGCGGTTATTTCACGCTTCAAGATTATGTCCGAACTGGACATTTCCGAAAGACGTGTTCCCCAGGACGGCAATATTCGTCTTGGTATAGAAGGATTTGGTGTACTTGATTTTCGTGTAAACACCATTCCGGTCTCTTCTAGTGAGAAAATTTGCTTGCGTATTCTGGATTCCAGCAAGTTGCACAGCCTGACTCTGGACATGATTGGTTTGCCGGACGATACGCTTGAAAGTGTGATTGACAAAATTACCCGACCTCAGGGTTTGGTGCTGATCACTGGCCCGACAGGTTCCGGTAAGTCTACAACTCTATATTCCTCGCTGATTTATCTGCTGGAAACCAAGGGCAAAGAGATTAACATTTGTACCGCAGAAGATCCGATAGAATACAAACTTGAAGGTTTGAACCAGACACAGCTTGCCGAAAAAGTGGGACTGACTTTCCCCAAGATTCTGAAGGCACTTTTAAGACAGGATCCTGATGTTATTCTGGTCGGTGAAATTCGTGATCTGGAAACAGGTAGTTTGGCGATCAAGGCCAGCCAAACCGGTCACCTTGTTTTATCGACTTTACATACCAACACTGCTGTGGCCACTATTGGTCGTATGGTTAATATGGGAATCGAGCCCTACATGGTTGCTGATTCAGTTCTGGCGGTAATTAATCAGCGACTAGCGCGCAGAACCTGCAAGGCATGTATTGCGGAATATGAACCTGATAAAAAAGAGATAGCACTTTTAACTCCTGCGGAGCTTGATGCTTTTCGCTTCTTGAAGGGTGATGGTTGCAGCAAGTGCAACGGTAAGGGCTATAAAGGTCGTTTGGGATTTTATGAATATTTGCCCATGACCCGCGATTTGAAGCGTTTGATAACTGAGGCTGCATCTGAAGAAGAACTGCTTTTGCAGGCCAGACAAGAAGATTTTCTTACCTTGCGGGAATTTGGTATCGGCAAAGCCAAAGAGGGATTAACGACCCTGGAAGAAGTTCTGACCCATACCATTGATCAGTTCGAATAATTGTCTCTGCATCTCTTGCTGTTGCCTCTCTGGAGTTTAATATGTCTGTAAGAAATAAACCTAGCTATAAATCTTTTGATGAACTGGTGCAGGTTATGGCCACCTTAAGGGGTGAGAATGGTTGCCCCTGGGACAAAAAGCAAACAATGTCTACCATTAAGGACTATTTTCTGGAAGAAGTCTATGAGGCTTTAGAGGCTATCGAGTCCGGTGATGCCGAGGCCATGAAAGAAGAGTTTGGAGACGTGCTGTTTGAGGTCTGTTTCCTCTCCCGTATTGCCGAAGAACAAAAGATGTTTACGGTTCATGATGCTGTAGAAAGCATTGTCGAAAAACTGATAAGAAGACATCCACATGTGTTTGGCGATGAAAAAGTTAAGGAAGCAGAAGAAGTACCCGGACGATGGGCCAAGTTAAAAGCAGCAGAAAAGAAGAAAAAACAAAGTCGAGAATCGATTCTTGACGGCGTGCCAAAGAGCCTGCCATCTTTGTTGCAGGCCTTGAGGATTTCCGAGCGTGCTGTGGCGGTTGGTTTTGAATGGGAAGACGTTGGTGGTGTGCTGGACAAAGTTGATGAAGAAATTCAGGAACTTAAAGATGCGATTGCCGATGGTGAAGCCAAAGAGAGACTGGAAGACGAGCTTGGTGATATCCTCTTTACGCTGGTTAATGTAGGTCGCAAACTCTCTATAAGCCCCCACGATTCTTTAATGCGTACCATGAAAAAGTTTCGACGAAGATTTGGCGAGATTGAAAAAAGGCTTAGAAATGATGGTGTTGAGCTTGAATCCGCCGGTTTTGAAAAACTGGAAGAGCTATGGCAAGCTGTAAAAAAAGATGAAATCTAGTCATTAAGTGCAATAAACCCCAAAAAAAGTAAAAAATTGCAGGTTTTAGCCTGAATCTCTTGACAAGAATGCCAAGAATATATATTAACTGTATCGCTGTGTAGTATTGGCTATATAACTAGTGGGGAAACCCGGTCTACTAACTTAATTGGGAGAATGTTGAAATGAAAAAATTATCTTTGCTTATGTTGATCTTTTGTCTTGGTTTCGTAATGGCTATTACCGCTTGTGGTGGTGATGATGACAATAACACCGATGGCGACACCACCGACGGCGATAACACTACCGATGGTGATGACAGCACCGACGGCGACGATTCCACAGACGGCGACACCAACGATCCTTTCGGCGATTACAATTGTGACGGCAGCAGCACCGATACATGTGAAATGGCTGCATGTGCCTTTAAAACCGGTTATGAATCCTGTGTTCAGACCGGAACCGACTGCAGCTACTACAACACTTGCGTAAAAGACTACATGGATTGTCTTTGCCCCGGTGGCAACTACGACCTGAACGGTGCTGTAACATGTGCCGATTCATACCAGACCTGCATCAACGATGCTATGGGTCTGTAATTTTCGTAAGTAACAAGTTTTAATGCGGAATCCTCGTTTTTACGGGGATTTTGCTTTTTTATGGTTTACTTAATGTTATATAATGATTTCCCCAAATTAAGTTAAGTGGAAACTTATGTTTTATCTGGAATGATAAATTATGCTCCACATAACAAAACTTTCCCCACATCCCTTTCTATCCATATCGGATTATCTCAAGCGATTTGCTTCATGACTATATTTAAAGACATTTGGAGGACATTTTCACGATTTGTTTAAAGAATACTGTGATTTAACCGAAATTCTAGGTCTGATACATCTTTTGACTAAAAGTGAAGGAATGCAGATTATGTCGCTATTCATGAAGTGGATGCATAATGTTTTTACTCCGTTTTTCTTATTGTTTCTGAATGTTGTTCTAGTTTCATCATGTGCCAATGGCAGTGATCCCGGATTGTTGAACATGGATGGGGATGTGGCAGAAGCAGAAATAATTGAGCCTGATGGTGATTTGGAAGGCGAAATAATTATTGATGGTGATGAAGAGCCGGAATGCGCTGGTTGCATGATAAATGGAACCTGTTTGCCAGCAGGTGCGGAAGACAGCGAAAATCTCTGTGGCATATGTAACCCTGAGAAGAATAAATCCGGATGGTCTGCCAGAGTTGGAACTTTCGAATGTCGTCCCAGTGCCGGTGAATGCGATCTGGCCGAATATTGTGATGGCTACAACTTAGCATGTCCCACAGACATATTTAAAGAAGTAGATATTCGTTGTGGCGATTCTGCAACAGAATGCTCTGATACTGATACCTGCGATGGCGCAGGGGTTTGCCTTGCTAACGATTTTGATGCCAATACTACCTGTGGTGATGATGGTGACGATTGCGTCAATCAGGATATGTGTGATGGTGCAGGTGGTTGCGTTGACAAAGGTTTTGTGGCAAGTGATACTAACTGCGGAGACGCTGCAACAGAATGTTCTGCACAGGATACCTGTGATGGCGCAGGTGTCTGCCTTGAAAATCATCTGGAATTCAATACCACTTGCGGTGATGCTGCAACTGAATGCTCGGCGCAGGATACCTGCAATGGTCGAGGTGTTTGCATGAGAAATGATCTCGGAACAGATACATCTTGTGGCATAACTGATGAATGTTCCAAGCAGGATATGTGTGATGGCAATGGCTCTTGTGAAGATAAAGGTTGGGCAGAAACAGGTAAAGCCTGTGGTGATGGCGATCAATGCCTAAATGGTGCTTGTGTTGATTGTTGGGATGATTCGGGTTGTACTGACCTTGAATGGGGCGATCATTCCGATGCTTGTGCAGATCGTGTATGTGGAGATAATTCAACTTGTGTGTTCAGCAATGAAACTGATGGTACAGCCTGCGGTGATAATGACCAGTGTGTTGCAGGTGTCTGTGCTGATTGCTATAACGAGTCCGGTTGTTCTGATATTGATTGGGGCAACAGCGTGGAAGGTTGCGCCTATCCCATTTGTAATGATAATAATACCTGTGAATTGCACAAGCTCTGGAGCGGTTATTCCTGTGGAGATAATCTTGAAAATCAGTGCGATGATGGTGTTTGTCTGGATTGTGTAGATGAAGATGGCTGCAAAGACCTCCCCTGGAGTGGGCGTGATGATCAGTGTTCCAGCCGAACCTGCGGAGATGATAATACCTGTGGATTTACAGATGAAGCCGATGGAACCGCTTGTCTCTGGGACGACCAGTGTGTAGCTGGAGCATGTGTGGATTGTTTTGATGAAGCCGGATGCGTAGATTTATACTGGGATGGGCGTGAAGAAGAATGTTCAAACCGTGTTTGTGGAGCAGACAACACATGCGAATTTGCAGATGAAGCTGATGGTACAGTCTGCAATGATGACGACCAATGCGATACTGGTGTCTGTAAAGATTGCTTCAACGCAGATGGATGTTCTGACTATCAGCAAGATGAAAGTCAGTGCACTGATTTAAGCTGTGTAGATAATGCGTGTAAAGATGTGGCCAATGATAATAATTTATGTGACCTGGGTCACGCCTGTTCTGAAGATCGTTGTGAAAATGGCTGGTGTGTTGTGGAAACCGTAACAAGTGGTTGCCTGATAAATGATCAATGTATTGCCGAGGGAGAATCTGAAGATGCAGATGGTTGTATTATCTGTGATCCATCCGACAGCAATCGTAGGTGGTCATGGAATAATGGTGCCATTTGCGCTGTAACTTCTCCTGGAACTACATGTGCGGATAATGTTTGTTTAAATGGTGAATGTATTTTCACACCAAATAATGACTATACCTGTGAGGACGAGTTTGGTTGCACGGATACAATCTGTTATGACGGTGGCTGCTATGCAGTGGAAGTCAACACTGGTTGTTTCATGGCAAATGAAGAGGCATGTTTTCCGGAAGGTGCCATGAAGGCGGACAGTGGTGATGACTCCTGTTATACCTGTGATACTGATCGCACTACCTTTGGCTGGGCGTATAGGTATTTTGAGTCTTGTGATGATGCCGACTTATGTACATTCGATGATGCATGCCAATATGATTTTGAAACTTATGAAAGTTCCTGCTCTGGTACAACATACAGTTGTAATGACCATGGTTCTTGTAATGGTGATGGTACCTGTGCCTGTGATACAGGATTCGGTGGTGACTATTGCGACCAATGTTCGGATACTTATGAAGGCTATCCGAACTGTCAGCCAGCGATTCAGCCTATGATAAAAGTTGCTGCAGGGCTTATGCATACCTGCGGGATTTCAAATAACGGTGTGGCCAAATGTTGGGGATACAATGGAGCGATGCAGGTTGGTCATGATACTGCTCTATTCTTCCAATCTACACCAATTGGTGTGGATAACCTAAGTTCTGGTGTGCTTGACTTTGCTCTCGGAAATTCTCATTCATGTGCTCTTACAGATACAGGTTCCGTTAAGTGTTGGGGAACGAATCAGGATGGACAGCTTGGAGATGGTACAGTCGAAACTAGAAATGCACCGGTGGACGTTGCTGGCTTGAATTCTGGTGTTGTAAAAGTTGCATCAAGATATCACAGTAGTTGTGCTCTAAAAGATAATGGTTCAGTAAAATGTTGGGGTAAAAACAATTATGGACAATTGGGAGATGGTACAACAGAAAACAGGATGGAACCAGTAGACGTTATCGGGCTTGATTCTGGTGTTGCTGACATTGGTGTTGGAACAAATCATGCTTGTGCATTAAGCGATTCTGGTGGTGTTAAATGTTGGGGTAGTAATCACAGTGGAGCCGTTGGAAATGATTCAACACAAAACCAATTGTCGCCGGTAGATGTTGTTGGTTTAACTTCGGGTGTCAGTTCAATATTTATTGGAAGATTTACCAGTTGTGCAATACTCGATGATAATTCTGTAAAATGCTGGGGTGGCAATTATTATGGTCAGCTTGGTGATGGTACGAATGAAAGCAAAAAAGTGCCGGTAGATATAGCGATACTGGGAACCAGTGTTGTCTCTATAGTCTCGGGGGATTCTCACACATGTGCCCTGTTTGCAGGAGGAGCTGTAAAGTGTTGGGGAAATAATGACAGTGGGCAGCTTGGTGATGGTACAACTGATTCCAGTCTGGTGCCTGTGGATGTTTTGAGACTTGATTCCGGAGTTACAGAAATTACTACGGCTGAAAAACATAGCTGTGCTTTAACTAGTGGTGGCTATGCTAAATGTTGGGGAGCAAACGTTTTTGGATATCTTGGTGATGGTACAGCCAATCAGGCGAATTCTCCTGTAAGTGTGAAAAATTACGAACTGTAGTTAGAAACTATAAAACAACGAAAAAACAACGGCGACTTTTTAACGAGGTCGTCGTTTTTTTGTTTAAATTTGCTGTTGTTTCAAACAACTGAAAAAATGAATTGACGCAACAATATAGAGGGGATACAACTATAACGAGCGATGTTTTACAAAAAGAAATATTTACGAGGAAAATATAAATGAAAAGCGATCTTTTGCGAGAAGACGGAACCCCGGCCTTTGGACTCTACACTGGTGAAATAGCTGATGTTACCCTCAATGAGTATCCCAAACTGAGCTCGTTTTTAAAACCGATCCGCTCGAAAAAATGGCGCTTTTCCGGGATATTTTCTCCTGAAATAGTGTGTGGTGTTGCGGTTGTGGATGCAGGTTATGTGGGTTCCTGTTTCGCCTATGCATTTGATATGGAAACCAGACAGCTCAGTGAATATAGGGCGACCAGTCCATTTTCTCTGGCTTCTCGCATCAGCGACAATACTTTGGTTGGAGAAGCCGTATACAAACATGGTCTGGGTCAGGTTGCACTTAAATATGGTCTTGAAGATGGAAAATACAGCAACATTGAAGTTATGGCACCGACAGCGGATGGTCAGCTTGAAATTAACGCCAGAATGGACGATACCAAAGAAGGTTCTGTGCCTCATCAGGTAGTTTTTGCAACTCCAAAGGGAAGCTTCGCTTTTACTCATAAAACTGCCGGCATGACCGTAAGCGGTCAGGTTAAAGTTGGCGACAAGGTTTACGATCTCGATTCTGCTACCACTTTTGGCGGGGTGGATCATACTGCCGGATATCATGATTATAGATGGGAATGGCGTTGGGCCTCACTTGGCGGGCTTTCCAAATGTGGTAAAAGGGTAGGGCTGAATCTGGTTGACCCGATTCATCACCCGACAATTCAGGAAAACGCTTTATGGATTGATGGAGAGCGGTTCCCCCTTGGTCGTGCCGAGTTTATTTTTGATCGACAATCCATTCTTGATCCCTGGGAAGTTTCTACCACTTCCGGTATTGTTAAACTGCATTTTAAGCCACTTGGTCAAAGGTCTGAAACCCTTAATGCCGGCATTATCAAAAGCCAGTTTGCCCAGCCGGTAGGTTTGTATTCCGGCGAAATACATTTACCAGACAGAGAACCTATTGTGCTGGAAAATATCCCTGGTGTTGTGGAAAATCATGATGCCAAGTGGTAAGAGCTGAATTCTGAACAGCTTATCTTTTAAGCTAAACTATATTCTTTTGCTATTACTTAGAGTTGTCCCCAATTGTTTTAGGGGACTACCGCTAGAGGCTCTCGCCTTGTTTTGTGTATCACGATAATTGGTAGCCAAAATACGGATTATTAGAAATCTGTTAGTTATACCACCGCGTCTTGATTTTTATCCAGATTCAAAATACTGTGCAGTCGCATTGATAATGGTTTGATAGATTACTGATCAACGTTATCCATATTGTAGAATAATCCTATTACAGGAGGTTGCCGTGAAAAGAAATTCATTGATGGTTTTGTTTGCTTTATTTGCTGTTCTGCTATTTGTTGCCTGTGGCAACTCTGATGATGTTGATGGTGATATTGATGGTGATGATGAAACTATAACTGATGGTGATACTGGCGAATCTGACGATATGGATGGAGATATTGAAGATTTTGAATCAGACTATAGTAAGGACGGCGATATAGACGGTGATGAAGAAGAGGTCGAAGCCGGAGAACCTTTCCGCTTTTTAGTGATTTCCGATACTCACATACGTTTGCCGGGAAGACCTGATGATGGCCTTTATGATAATCAGGGAAACATTGACAATCTGGAAGCCTCTGTCAGTCGCATAAATGATGAGTTTTCAGAGGCCGATTTTGTTGCTGTTACAGGAGATTTGGTTGGTTGTTTGTACTCTGAAGACCCTGATGATTATGGCATAGGTGGTGAAAATACCGCCGAAACCTTTAAAAGCACTATGGATGATCTGACTATGCCATATCATGTCACTTTGGGTAATCACGATTATCAGAAAGACTACGATTCAGATATTGACGAAGGCATCACCACCGATAATATCGAAAACATTGAGGCCGTGTGGAAAAAAGTTCTGGGCATCGATCCATATTATTCCATTGTACACAATGGTGTGCGGATGATTTTTCTGAATGCAAACAGGGGAGTACATAACGGTATTCTTTGTGGTGGCTGCACAGTTGAGGCATTTTGTACAGGTTCCTTTGATGATGCACAGATAGAATGGCTGGAAGATGAGCTGGCAGAAGATGAGTCTTCAATTATTTTTGTACATCACCCGCCTGTAAGCGATGATCCCGATGCGATGTTTTCCATGTTGACATCATTTGCAATTGAAACTGAAGAGGCATTTTATGATGTGATTGAGTCTGGTTCGGACAAAGTTATTGCCATCTTTGCGGGCCATGGTCACATCTGGGAGCGTGACACAATGTTTGATACGATTCAGGTGTTTGAGACATGTTCGACCGGAGATACAAACGGAAATGGTGATAATATTCATATAGTTGACGTTGTGCCAGCGGAAAAGAGCATTGTTGTTTCACATGGCAGAGACGGTGAGTCCGTGTACTGGGGCGAATGGAAATAATTTCAGCATACACATAAAGAAACACGATAGCCGGACTTGTTACAGTTTAGCTATCGTGTTTTTAATTTATGTCAGATTAAAAGGTGTAAACTGTGTAACCATTATCAATATATTGGCTCATGGAAGGGTGTCCAGTCATATCATTGCCCATTTTCAAGCCTTGTTCAATGGCACTTTCTTTGGAACCCATTTTATTGGCACAGGCCATACAAACGCAGTCTATCAGACCTTCGTCTCTTGCTTTCAGATACAATTTTGCAAATGGTAAGTCCGGGTCGTCGTTAAAGGTCTTAACAAGCTTGGTAGCAGAACCTTCAATGATTACAGTAACATCCCAGCCTTTTTCTTTCATGTCAAAAGCATTGAGCAGAACATGCACAAAACACATTGGTTCGCCATTAAATGCAAATAACGCAGCTTTCATTTCTACCTCCATATTTGTAGCACAGTTTTTTATTTTCCACGCTTATCAATATAAGTCTTCCATGTGTCTTTCTGCCAGAAAAAAATCAACTTAATTGTGAAAAGCTTATAATTTCCCTTGCCTTTTTGCCTCAGGCGATGTAGGAATCTCAGGTTTGTAATGGGGAGACTATTATTAATATATGTCAGGTCAGGTAATGCTTGTAGAACTAAACCAAACAAATCCGCAACCGAGAGAAATCAACCGTATCGTGCAATCTCTGGAACGTGGCGGAATTATTGTTTATCCAACGGATACCACATATGCCATAGGTTGTGATATTGAGAATCGTAAAGCTGCCCAGAAGATTAAAGCAATTAAACAAATCCCAAAGGAAAAACTGCTTTCATTGATTTGTCCTGATTTGCAGACTGTCAGTCAGTATGGTTATTTGGGTAATCAGGCATACAAGCTTATGAAGCATTGTCTGCCCGGCGCATATACTTTTATCTTAAAGGCTACCAAGCTTGTTCCCAAAGTCATGATGACCAAACGGAAAACTATTGGTGTACGTATTCCTGATAATGTTATTGCCCAGTCAATTGTTGAAGCTCTGGGTCGTCCCATGGTTACCGCCTCTGTCAGGATTAGTGGTGAGGAAATCATGTCCGATCCTGAAGAAATTTTCAACAGTTTGGGTCATCAGCTTGATTATGTTATTGATGCGGGAATGCTCTATCCTGATCCCTCATCGGTTATTGATCTCTGCGAAGAACCTCCTGTCATCATAAGAGAAGGAAAAGGCGATATCTCGTTTATTGCTGAGGCATAACAAAACGGATATCAGTCGAAATGGAGTACACAGTGTCTGACTCGTCAACGATCTCAACAACAAATACACAGCAGAACATAAATTGTCTTTCGGCATACGATTATCATTTGCCTGCGGAATTAATTGCGCAACATCCGGCAGAAAGGCGTGATTTAAGTCGTTTGATGCATATTACGCGCAATGACAGCGCTGTGATAAATCGCCATTTTAAAGATCTGCCAGACCTGTTAAACAAAGGTGACTTGCTGATTGTCAATGATACACGTGTGATACCTGCCAGACTTGTTGGTAAGAAAGATAGCGGTGGCAAGGTCGAAGTGTTTTTATCGAAGCGCGTTGGCGAATGTGAATGGGAAGCCATGATTCGCATGGCCAGCGGTAAGGCCAGGGAGCAACTGGAAGTTTATCTTGAAGGTGGCAAGGTTGTTTTGGAGAACAAACTGGATGACTATCTCTGGAAGGTAAATATTGATACCGCAGGCGACGTTATTGAGTGGATCGAACAGGTTGGTGGCATTCCTTTACCCCCGTACATAAAACGGGAATCTGTTGAAGATAATAGAACTGAAGATAAGCAGCGATACCAGACTGTCTACGCAAATGAACCTGGTGCGGTGGCTGCACCGACTGCAGGTTTGCATTTTACCGATAATATTCTAAATCAGCTTGAAGAGAAAGGTGTAAGGCGTGCTTTTGTAACCTTGCATGTTGGTCTTGGTACCTTTCAGCCGGTGCGTGAAGAAGATCTTGATAAGGTCAAACTGCATTCCGAGACTTACCGGATAAGTGAAGAAACACTTAAGCTGATTGACGAAACAAAAAAAAGCGGCAAACGTGTGATTGCCGTTGGTACAACAAGTGTCAGAGTGCTGGAACATGTGGCTCATAGCGAGCAGTGGCATCCGCATTCTGGTGATACAACCCTGTTTTTAAAGCCGGGATCTGAATTTAAAGTTGTCGATGCAATGATAACAAATTTTCATTTGCCGAAATCATCTCTTTTAATGCTGGTTGCAGCTTTAGCTTCCAAGCCTCTTATGGACAAAGCCTATCAACAGGCCGTTGCCGAAGGTTACAAATTTTACAGCTACGGCGATGCAATGTTTATCGAGTGAGAAAATATGTCAGCCCTTGAATTTGAATTAATCAAAAAAGATCAAAGCAGCATGGCCCGCCGTGGCCGGATAAAACTTGCCCATGGCAGTATCGAAACTCCCGTGTTTATGCCGGTGGGAACCAGAGGTACCGTCAAGGCCATGACCCCTGATGAGCTTGAAGGATTGGGTGCCGAGATTATTCTGGGTAATACATATCACTTGCATCTGAGACCCGGAGAAGAGCTTATTAAAAATGCTGGTGGTCTGCATAAATTCAGCAACTGGAACAGACCGATTCTGACTGACTCTGGTGGCTATCAGGTTTTTTCTCTGGCAGATTCACGCAAAATATCAGAAGAGGGTGTTAAGTTTCAGTCTCACATTGATGGCTCGTACCACATGTTAGGGCCGGAGAGTGCAGTTATGATTCAGCAGGCTTTGGGTTCAGACATCATGATGTCATTTGATGAATGTCCGGCTGCCGACAAGCCTCGTGACTATGTTGCCAACTCGATGGACCTCACCACTCGATGGGCCAAACGCTGTCTGGATGCAAGAACCAGCCAGACACAAGCTCTTTTCGGTATTGTCCAAGGTGGTGTTTTCGAGGATTTACGTATTCAACATGCTGAACAATTAACCGCGATGCCTTTTGATGGCTACTCTATCGGCGGTTTGTCCGTTGGAGAAGCCACCGAGGATATGTATCGCATAACAGAAGCAACCACACCACATTTACCGGAAGACAAACCACGCTATCTGATGGGAGTCGGAACACCGCACAACCTGATAGAAGGAGTGGCCCGTGGTATCGACATGTTTGATTGTGTAATGCCCACCAGACACGCCCGCAACGGCTATCTCTTTACCAGAAAGGGCAGGGTGGTTATCAAGCAGGCCAGATACAAAGATGATTTTGGCCCCCTGGATGAAGAATGTAATTGCTACACTTGCAGGAATTACTCCAGAGCGTATTTGCGTCATTTGTATATTTCAAAAGAAATACTTTCCATGCGCTTGAATACGATACACAACCTGCATTTTTATCTGGAGCTGATGCGACAGATTCGCGCCTCTATCGAAGCTGGAACTTTTGCCGAATTCAGAAAGTCATATTTGAGTGATGAGTGCACCTGATTAAAAGGTGTTTAATTAGTTCATCTCAATAATACGAATTTTTTTGATGCTTACTTCCTCGACAGGTTTGTCTCTGGAATCTCTCGGCACTCGTGCGATGGCGTTGACAACTTCCATGCCTTCTACAACTTCACCAAAAATGGTGTGTTTGCCATTTAAATGAGGTAGTGGAACTTCTGTGATAAAGAATTGGCTGCTGTTGGTATCCTTTCCGGAATTTGCCATTGCCAAAAGTCCCGGGCGATCAAATTTTAAATCATCGACAATCTCGTCTGCAAATCTGTAGCCTGCATTGCCTGTTCCATTGCCTTTGGGGTCGCCGGTCTGAATCATGAATTTTGGAATAACCCTGTGGAAAATCAGGCCATCGTAAAATGGTGTATGTTTTCTCTCCAGTGTTTTGTAGTCAATCCATTCTCTGGTGCCTTTTGCCAGACCAACAAAATTCTTAACTGTTTCCGGGGCTTTATTAGGGTAAAGCAATATCTTCATGCTTCCCATACTGGTAACTATAACTGCGGCAATCTTTTCTTCTTTGACAACCTTGGCAGTGAATTTTTCAGTTGTGTTTTCGGTGGGTTCAGATGAACTACATGCGCATAATGAAAAGGCAAACATCATTAGCAAAACTGTAATTGTTTTATGCATGGTTATTTCTTCCTGTTTCTTAATAGATTCTCAATAGTTTCTGTTAAATCTTCAAAAATGTAGGGCTTCTCCAGAATTCTCGTAGTGGATTTGTCAAGGTTCTTTTTATCCACATTGAAAGCTTGTCCAGTTGAGATAATTATCAATGTGTCAGGATTAATTTGACGGATTTTTTTGGCTGTTGTTACGCCATCCATTTCCGGCATTACCATATCCATCACGATGATGTCAATCTCTCTTTTGAAGGCATGGAACATCTCTAATGCCTGCAGGCCGTTGTGAGCAGTCAAGACCCTGAAACCTTCATATTGCAGCGATTCTGCGGTCAGGGTGCAGATGTCTGTATCATCATCTACAAACAAGATGGTGAACTCGTCGTTCAAGTCATGGTCTACTGGCTGGGCAATCATTTCGCTGGTGCCACCTTTGGCTGGCATGCAAATGGTGAAGATGGTTCCACCTTTTTCCGCCGTCTCAACGCTGATAACTCCACCATGATTCTTGATTATGCCATAGACCGTGGAAAGCCCCAGTCCGGTTCCTTTGCCGTTTTTCTTGGTGGTAAAAAACGGATCGAAGATACGGGTTTGGATATCTTCGGGGATGCCTGTGCCGTTATCCTTTACTCGGATAATAACGTATCTGCCTTGCCCCGGTGTATTTAAAGGAGTGGGGCTATATTCTTCTGCAAGAATGTCCGATGTTTCAATGAGTATTCTGCCACCGTTAGGCATCGCATCTCTGGCATTAATCAGCAGATTCATAAACACTTGATCGAATTGCCCCGAGTCTCCTTCGATCTTTTGTTTGGATTTGATATCAGTGCTGATTGTTAGATTATCTGGCGAGCTTCTGCCAATCAGACCGGTGACTCTTTCTATGCTTTCGGTGATGTCAAATACTTCGTTGTGTTTTTCCTGTGATGCGGCAAAAGACAGAAGTTGTTTTACAAATCTTGTGGCCCGTTTGATAATTGCTTCGACAGATTCAGCATCGTTTTTAACTTCATTGGATGTACTTGCGTTTCTTTTAATCCTCCTGGTAAAACCGATAATTTCCTGAAACAGGTTGTTAAAGTCATGGGCCAGCCCACTTGCTAGAAGACCAACGCTTTCCATGCGCTCTGTATAGGCCAACCATTCTTCCATTTTTTTCTGATCGGTTACATCTCTGACAACAAGTACAGAACCGGTAACTCCGCCGTCTATATCACTTAAAAGGCTAAGGTTTCCGGAAAGGGTGCGGAAATTACCATCCATTCCTTTGTGACGGAATTCGATTTTGGAAATGTTTATTTTTTCCTGTATTGCCTGTTGGTATAAATGGTCAAATCGTTTCTGGTCATCGGGATGCATACCTTTCGAGTAATGTTGCCCCAGAAAGAGTTGCTTGTTTTCTTTAATATATCTGTCCCATGCCGGATTGATGTAGGTGAAGTTGCCTTTTAAATCCAGCGAGATGATAATGTCATCCATGCTTTCCATAAGCGTTCGGTGTTTGTTCTCGGACTCTATTAATGCTTCAGTTTTGTTGTTGACCATCCATTCAAGATGGGTGGTGTATTCTTCAAGTCGGGCTTCGAGAATTTTGCGTTCCTGAATATCCCTGAAAAATAGCATGGTTAGCGGTTTGTCACCTGTAACCACATTTTGTGTATACATTTCATATGGCAGATTCTGTCCGGTGGAATTCAGCAGTTCCAGTTCTATGAAACCACCAGGACTTTCTTTCTCTTTCCATTCAGCAATCTGTTTTTGATATTCTTCGGAAAACAAAAAGTCAGATGTCCGTTTAAGTAAGTTTTCAGCAGCATATCCGGTTGCAGTTATCATGTTTTCATTTGTGTAAACAATTATGTGTGTACCGGGTTTCTTTTCTTCAGTAACCAGAACTGGATTTTCAGAAACATCGAGTATGCTTCTGGCAAACTTTAAAAAGTTTTCTGTGCTGTCCAACTCAAAATCGCCAGATTGCCGGCTTTTGGAGGTCAGGCTTAACAATATCCAGACGAAAATCAGGCAAAATATCGTGGATACAATGAAATCAAGAGAAGCCAGTATGTGTAATTCATTTCCTATTACAAAATACAAAGCCAGTCTTAGTACATTTACAAGAATAATCAATAAGAACAGAAACCATTTGGTTTTAGGTGATGCAAGCAGATTCCAGAATTTATTTTTATCCATTTTTAGTCTCACGATGAGAGTGATTTGCTGTACATAACCAGCAAACGAAGCGATTTATTTCCTGTTCCAAAGTAAAGCTGAAGATATAACGGTATCCCAACTTGATAGTTCATAGCTTTTGAAGTCAGGTATTACATCGCATAATTTTGCGAAAATGTCCAATTCTGTCTGATCATATTTTAAAAGATTGAAGTGAACCACTTTTCTGTCGTGTGACATATTAGGGCATTCATCTTCTAAAATTATTCCTGTTTTTGGATCTTCGATCTTTATGCCTTGAAATCTGCAAATTGATGGTCGATTCCGGTAAATTTTGCATAGACCATTTTTATCCAGCAAAGGGCAGGGAGTTGATTCGAGTGATGTGTTGTCAATTTGATCCTCAACGTCTTCTATTTGATAATAAAAGTGTGGAAAATTCCAACCGCTTTTTGATAATGAATTACTAAAAAGCTTCGCTTTTTCAATGGTTTCGCTATCTGGGTGTAATTTTGTTGTTGCATCCATCACCAGGAGTGCATCAAGCAGTGAAATTTCAAAGGAACCTTTGCAGCAGTCGCAGCATCCTTTAGAGCAAGCCAGGTCTTCCGGGTACTCTTCCATATGTTTTTTAAAAGTATTTCCAATAGAATTCAGTAACTTGCGATATTCTTGCAGTATATCAGAAATTTGTTGGCTGTTTATCATTTTTTTAAAAATTTCTGATGTTATCATTTTTTGGTGCCTTGTGGGTTGGTAGCAAGTGAAGGAGTTTACTTGATAAAATTTTATTTTACAAACATTCAAAGCAATAGAGGTCAGAAAAAACCAAAAAAGATAAATATAATGAAAAATAATGGCGTTTTCCATGGTCAATGGCCTGTTTTTTGCATGTTCTATATATAGGAAGTGTGAGGTGTTTGATTGAATCATGCTAAAATGAGATTAAAAATAGTGGAAATTGTTCGGTTTTAGCTGTATTATCAAGCCCATATAATCGAGGTTGTAGATTTTGTTGTATGGTTTTAAAATTTACAGGGTAGATTGTTTGCTGAATTTATATCGCAAATGTTTTAGTTGCTATGAAAAAAATGCATATAGAGATAGATTTGCTTTTTTACAGGTTTAACAAACCCACAAGCATGTTTGAGGTGATATCATGAGAAGAACATTCGAGAGTTTCATAATACTGACCGCCCTATTAGGGCTATCCTTTCTCGGATGGAACGATGCCATGGCTGCATGTACTGATCATGCCAATCAGGACTGGGAACCGGCCAATGGTTCCATTATCGGTGGGCACCATTGTAATATTGCTACATTCACAATTAGGGCCGGATACAGGGTTTTTGTTGAATACGATGGTATCAGAATCAGTGCAACTGACATTGTGATTGCTGGTGAGTTGAATGCCGATTACAAGGGAAAGCGTGGTGGTAATCCCGGTGGAGTAATGCCCGTTAAGCAGTATGGTGGATTGCCGGGTTATGTCGGTGGTAGTGGAGCATATTCTTCGGGAGGCAGGCCAGCTATATATCGTGGTGGTAATGGTCGTGGTAGAGGCTGTCACCTGTCAGATCCATGTGAAATAATTCGAATCGATCTTTTTGGACTCATTCCGGATATTACTTTCCTGCTTCGTGAAGGTCATCAGTGTGGTGGCGGTGGAGCAGGTGGTGGTGGTGGCGGTGGTTATGGTTCTGCTGGATGTTCCGGTGAAACCGGTGATACGGCCTGGTCTAATCACCACATAAGTGATGGTCATGCTTTTCCAAGATATTTCGATTGTGACGGTGGAGATGGCTCCACCGGTGGTTATGGTGGATCTAAATCCAGTACTGTTGCAGTGGATTTCGGAGCCGGTGGTGCCGGAGCCGGTGGTGGTGGTGCTGGTGGAAGCGCCAGTTCAGCAGGTTATAGAGGCGGTTATGGTGGTGGTAGAATAATTCTCGAAGCCAAGAACAACTTTACCAAAAAAATTAATGCACTTATTACCGCCAATGGTGAAAATGGAAACGTCGGCGGTAATAGAGGATATGCTACGATTGCCAATGACTATTACTGTGACTGGTCCTTATGTTTGCTGAGATTGTTCGGTAAATGCCTCGTGCGCATTAGCAAAAGTGGTTGGTGCCAGACTCAATGGTATGACGGTGGAGATGGAGGTTCCTCAGGTGCTGGTTCCGGTGGTGGTATTCTAATCAATGCATATTCAATTAATATCGAAGATGAAAACAGGATTAGAGCCAACGGTGGTTCGGGATATTTAGGCTCTTCCAATGGACGTGGTGGTGCCGGTAAAGTTATTTTTCAATATGATGATGCTGGAGGCTGTGTTGGCTGCAATACTGCTACGCAACTTCAAGGCTGCAATGTAAATCCTTCAGATCCAGATCCACCAGATGAGGGCGAGTCTCATATGGTTTCAATTGTGGCCGAGGATGATGATGGTAACTCTGTAAGTGGTTTGAATTTTTGGATAGATGGTGCAGACTATGTGGCTCCGGTTGCAATGGTTAAAGGGCTTTCCTATAACTTCAGCACTTTGAATACACAAGTTGCAGATGATGGCGAGATATATTACTTCACCAGATGGGAAAACTTTGGCTCAACCAGCCTGTCTTATGACTGGACTGTTCCAATGTCTAATCCGGCAAGTACAGTTACCGCTGTGTTTGAAAAGGTTGATGGTATATGGGTGTGGACTGGTGCAGAAGATGAGGATTGGAACAATAACGGAAACTGGCTTGTGGTTAACGATAGCAACGCTGAGATTCCAATTTCATCACCAACATTAGCCGCACAGGTATTTATTGATGTATCTTACGAGGGATCTCTTATACCAAATGAGCCCGTTTTGTATGGTGTTGATCCTATGTGCAAGGATTTGACTATTAGAAGTGGTGCA
>Ga0209692_10001200_pt1 | contig 38280 bp, 39 predicted proteins | sample tdDd472_FD_187129 | JGI IMG/M metagenome (GOLD analysis project Ga0209692, IMG submission 187129) | Marine sediment microbial communities from the Atlantic coast under amendment with organic carbon and nitrate - tdDd47.2 (SPAdes)... | ecosystem: Environmental > Aquatic > Marine > Coastal >...
TCAGTCCCTCGACATTTTCTTTTAGCAGTTCTTCATCAATTCGCGGACGGTAGTAAAATCCCTCGGTATAGGCTTTTGATACAAGATACATGAGATTTCTATATCCCGTTTCATTTTTACAGTAGAGTACCAGGTGATTGTTTTTTCCTGCAGCGGAACTCTTATTCAATCTCGAAGTTCCAGAAACATAAACTTCACATCCCACTATGGGGTTTATCCCTTCAGAACGGCAAGCCTGTTCAAATCGCAAGGCACCGAATAGACTGCCGTGATCGGTCAGCCCCAGGTGTTTCATCCCCAATTCCTTTGCTTTTTTTACATACCATGCTATTGGCACGGCTCCATCGAGCAAAGAATAATCTGAATGATTATGAAGATGTACGAAATCGGGCAAATGTTCCTCCTGAGAAATGGATTTTTATGGTACTAAAAATTATCCTGATCAGCAATAGGATCTGATATCTTTTCAATGAATTGATTGGTGAGGGCAATTGCTCTTGCCGTTGTAAAATCTGTTTCATTGAGACTTTGAAAAACATCTGATATCTTATTGTTCAAGTAGGAGATCTCTTTTCTTGTGAGGGGAAGTCTTCTCCCGATCAAATCCGCCTCTATCTCTCTGTTTCTGACAATCCTCTCTTTTGAAGTGCTGAAACAAATTCTGAAGTCTGTAATGACATATTTATCTGTACTGGCCAGTCCTGCAAAAACCAGGGGTGATGAGAGGCTGCCCGTTTTTGTGTAACTCTGATATTCCCAATTTTCATTGGGAATTCGTATTCTTGTGAGAATCTCTCCTGGAGACATATTCACTTTCCCTTCACTATCGATAAATCTCGCTGCGGCAATCCATTTGGAATCACCTTTTAATAAGCGACGGGGTGAGCGAAGATCTTTCTGTCTTTTCAGCTCCAATTGGGCATCATGAAGATTCAGAATCGGAAATAAATCCATTTTCCTGTTGGAAACACATATGTTTCCACCAATTGTGGCCATATTCCTGATCTGCGGTGGGCCGAGCTGCCTCAGGGCTTGGTATAGAGCTTTCGGTACTACTGATTTTCCAAGCTCAAGTATTCTGCTGATTGACACCGTCGCTCCCAATTCAAGGTATCGGTCTGTCCTGTTGATCTTTTTCAATTCATCAACTGTCATAATATTGATTACAGAACCTTTCAAATTGAAATTATCACTTTCTTTGTTGAGTAGAGACCATGTTCCTCCTGCATAGATCACAGCATCTTTATTGAGATTGTATATTCTGAGAAGATCCTGAAGGGATGATGGGCTGTATATTACAGGAGGTCTGTTTATCTTAGCCATTGGTTTTTCTCTTGCTGTATTGGAGTGATGCCTGAATAATGCCCTGTTTTAATAGTGAAAAACTGCTGCATCTGCATTGAACTGATGAAATATTGTCATTAATCTGATCTACTGTGGGCACTATGTGTTTCCTGAGCATATAAGCAGTAGAAAGGACTCTGGCCGGAGCACAGTATGTACAAAGGTGAACTCCCGCTTCTTTGAAACCGGTCAGTATGTCGCTGAATTCTTTGGTCTGTGAGAATCCCTCAATAGTTATAATATTTTTATGCCGTGCGGCAAATGCCGGAATGATACATGATGATACAAGTTGATCATCCATTAAAACGACACAATTCCCACAGTGTCCATTACTGCATCCTTTTCTCAGGCCTTTCAAATTCAGATCGTCGCGGAGCAGAGCCGATAACCTTTTATCGGGACGGGAATCAACGGAGACCTCTTTTCCATTGAGGTTGAAAGTTATATTCATTTATCCTCCAGAGCACTGAAGACCTGATTGGGCAGAATGGGGATTGATGTGAATTCGAATCCTGTAGCCTGGCTGACGGCGCTGCAGTAAGCCGCCGGTAGTGAGTTTAGTACCAGGCTGCCCAGCCCTTTCGCTGTTTTATTATTGCTTTCTAAAAAGTCTATGGATATTTCAGGCTGTTCATAGATACCGGGGATCACATAAGTGGAAATGTCAGCACTGGTTATACTGTTTCCCTTAAAGGGAAGATCTTCAACAGAACACCAGCCGATTGCCTGCATGATTTCACTTTCCACTTCAGCATGGGCCGAATTGCGATTGAGCACAAAACCACAGTCCAGTACAAGCCAGACTTTTCTTATTTTCGGCATAAAAGTTTTTTCATTAATTTCCACTTCAACCGCACAGGCACCCCAGGAAAGTTCTGTAAAAGGGAGTCCTGAGTAAGAGTCCGTATCCCATTTTCTCGAAGCACTGAATTTAAAGGTCTTTTTAACTTCAAGGGGCAGAGGATCTCTAAATCGTTTCTTTTTTATATGTTCACAGCATTGTATGAGCAATCTCATGGTTATTGTTATGTTTCTGGATAGAGTTGTTGGTCCTGAAAGAGGAATTCTGTTCTCTTCATCACTGACAATTTCGATTTTATCTTCTTCAATTGATAGTATTTCCGACACTATCTGTTTCCACAGTTTAAAGAGAACAAAATTATTTGGAAGAGTAGGGGTAATGATTGTCAGTTTTCCCTCTTTGTCCAGTTTGCTGATTACAGATGAAGAGAATAATCCCCTGTCTCTCCGCAGGAAATTACTGCCCATATAAGATGTGGAGATTCCGATTCCCCGTCTCCCTGTCGGTTTGCTTCTGAATCTGTCATTGTTCTGCAGAGCGTTGGAATAAGCTGCATATTTTCTTGTAAAATCTGATTTTTTTAACAGTTTATCAAGAAGTATATTTGAAGGGGGTGTTTTTTTCAGTTTACCGCCGCTTAAATATGTATTTCCACGGATAAGAAAATTATTTTTCCGCCAGATAGCGGGATCCGTTGTAGTCCGGCTCCTTGCCGACTTTAGTTTAGTTTCATCTCCGAGTCCGATAGCCTCATCAATTAACCTGGCAATTTCATTCTTCTGAATTTTGATCAGTCTTTCCGAAATTATTGTTGCCATTCTCTCAGAAGCAAAAAAAGCCTGAGAGAGACCAAATCCTGAGAATGCACCCATAGGAGCTTTATTGGAGGTGTAGGCTTTTCCTGTAACTTTTATGTTTCTACACTGATAGATCCCCGCGGCACCCATACATATTCTATCCAGTATCTCATCGGTCAGCATTTTGCTACTGCCCGTATCGATTAATATTGAAATAATGAGTCCTGTCAGTTTTCCGCTTTCATCAATTGCAGCTTTATATTGAAATGAAGCAGGTATCCGTTTGGGAGAACATAAGAAATCTTCATGAGCCGAATAAATCAGTCTCACAGGTTTCTTGCTTTTCACCGAAAGAAGTGTCGCATAAGCCGCTACAATAGTGGGCATCCAAATTTTACTATCGAGAGATTTTCCAGCGGGATTGGTTTTGACCGTGATATTTTTTTTTGCAATCCCTGTAACAGCGGCTACATTTTGTATCACATTTGAAGGCCATTGAGTTGAACTGCTGATAATGATTTTCTGACCATCAATTCTGACATAAGCACTCAAAAGGGGAGTGGAAAGATGTTCCTGAGAGGGAGTTTCCAGCTGTGAGTGAAAGACTTGCCAACCTTGTTTCACGGCTCCTTCGGGATCACCTTTTACAATCAGTCTTTCAGAAACAAAATCTTTGCGTTGCCCCGGCTCTTCCAGTTCTTCGAGTTTTTCATATTCTATGGTTATATTGCTGATAAACTCAGCAAGTTCCATTTCATCGGGACCGGCTACGAGCAGAATAGCTTCCCCTTTATACATAACTTTCCCATCGGCCAGTAAAGGGAGAGAACCTCCGGGCACAGTAATTTTATTCGTTCCCTTAATATCTTCAGCTCTTATCACCTCAATATTTTCAGGAATTTCAGGAATGGCAATATTCTTTATTAATCCATGGGTTACAGTTGATCGGATAACTTTCGCAGTAATAGTTCTCTTACTACTTATGTCTTCAGGAAATCGGACTCTACCTGCCAGCTTATCCTTGAAGCGTTTCATCTCAATCATTGATCATTCCCGCTGTATTTCAACCCGATCTCTTTTATCGTTGAAATTACTCTGGATACCTGGTCTTCTGTCATTCCGGGAAACAGTGGAATACTAATGCTCTGTTTGTATTTTCTGTATGATTCGGGGAAGTCATCCTTTTTCAGATCATAGAGTTTTTGGTAATAAGGCATGATGTGAAGGGGGATATAGTGAACCGATGTTCCGATCCCCGCCTTTTTTAATTCTTCAATAAATCGATCGCGATTTATGGTAAGTCTATTTTCATTGAGACGGATAATATAGAGGTGCCAGGAATTATCCCCTCCCTGATAGGGTCGTTCAATAAAATCCATATCTTTGAACGCGTCATTGTACTTTCTGGCGATATAAGCCCTCTGTTCGTAGAAGCTATGAGCTTTTTTCAGCTGTTCCCTGCCGATTGCAGCGGCAATATCTGTCATATTGTATTTGAATCCCGCTTCGACCACTGCATATTTCCATGAGCCTTTGGAAGATGTATAACGGTCGTACACATCCCGGTCGATTCCATGAAGTCTCATTATTGAAATTCTTTTTGCCAGATTGTCATTGTCCGTAACTACCATTCCACCTTCTCCGGTTGTGATGGTTTTATTAGCGTAAAAAGAATACACTCCCGCATCGCCAATGGTGCCTGAATATCCCCTTTCTGTATTTACGGGGAAGCTATGAGCGGCATCTTCGATTATTTTCAGGTCAAATTTTTCGGCGATGGCACATATTTCATCCATACGGCAGTTGAGTCCTCCCATATGGACAGGAAGCACGGCTTTTATTTTTCCTTTGTGTTTTATAATGGTTTTTTCCAGTTTTACCGGATCTATATTCCAGGAATCTTCCTCAATATCCACATAAACCGGATCAGCTCCGAGATAGCGGATCACCTCTGAAGTAGCGGTAAATGTATAAGGAGTTGTGGCTACCAGATCGCCTCTTTTAATTCCCATAGCTTCCAGAGCCAGATGAAGTCCCGATGTAGCGGAATTGACTGCCAGGGCATGTTTTGCTCCGACATAGGCGGCGAATTCTTTTTCAAATTCTTTCACTTCAATCCCACTTGTGAGCCAGCCGCTTCGAATAACTCTGACCGCGGCATTTTCCTCTTCAATTCCTGTGACAGGTTTGGAGAAAGGTATAAAATCAGTATTTGGGCTCATTGGAAGGAACCTCCACAGTGGGGATGTATCGATTAATAGATTTTCTCAGCTCTATTCTATTTCTGAACAGCTCATTGTTGTCCCCTTTAGGGAAACAAATCCATGATAGTTCTGAAAGAAATTCTTCCAGTTCCTCATTGCTGAAGCAACTCTTTCTGCCGAGATTCATAATCTTGGAGAACTCTGTCTGAACAGGATTTTCTTCCTTAGTCCACAGCGTTTCGTGGATCTTCTCTCCCGGTCTCATCCCGATAAACGAGATGGGAATATCCTTTTCACCAAAGCCGTAAAAACGAATCATCTGTCTGGCAATTTCAAGAATTTTCAGTGGCTCTCCCATATCGAGAATATAGAGATTTCCTCCTATACCCACTCCACCCGCTCTGAGCACAAGCGTAGCTGCCTCGGGTATAGTCATAAAAAAACGACTTGTTTCGGGGTGGGTCAGAGTTACCGGTCCACCAGACAGAATCTGCTCTTTAAAGAGGGGAACAATCGATCCTCTTGAACCGAGTACATTTCCGAAACGGACAACCATAAAATCACCTGAAGGATTTTTACTGTTGAGTACAATGCTTTCGGCAATCTTTTTAGAAGCGCCGTATACACAGGACGGTTTGACTGCTTTGTCTGTTGATATCAGTACAAATCTTTCAACTTCCGAATCTATTGCCGCATCGACGACATTTTTTGTTCCGAATATATTATTTTTAATAGCTTCTATGGGATTGTATTCCATCATGGGAACATGTTTATAGGCTGCACAGTGAAAAATCACATCGGCTTTGAGTCTTTTGAGGATAAAAAACATATAGTCCCTATCCTGCAATTCTCCGATTATGGGAACAATTGTCGCTTTGTCTCCGACTCCTCCCGCTTGTAACTTGCGCAGTTCTTTATCAATTTTATATATGCTGTTTTCACCATGTCCGAAGAGATAGAGACGCTCGGCTCCTCCCGATAGGAGCTGGCGGCATAACTCACTTCCGATACTTCCTCCGGCTCCGGTTATCAGGACTCGTTTCCCTCTCAGGTAAGAGAGACTCTCTTTTAAATCGATTGAAACAGGAGTTCTGCCGAGAAGGTCCTGAGGGTCGATATCTCTGGTTTGTATAAAATGGGCATCTCCGCTTATTATCTGTGAAATAGCCGGTACAATTCTGATTCTTTTAAACTCAGCCTTTCGGAGAATATCGTATATCTCTTTCAGCTTTTCTGTTGATGCCCTGGGGATTGCAATAAGAGCTTCCGCATTTTGAGGATTACTCAGTAAACCGGCACAAGATGCTATGGGGCCGAGAATGGGAATATCATCGATAGAAGTTCCGATTTTTTCGATATCATCATCTATAAAAGCAGCTACTTCGCCGGCTGCGTTATTACTGATTATTTCATGGGCAATTGTCTTCCCGGCGAAACCGGCACCGATTATGAAAATCCTGTTGTCTTTACTTGTACTCATTACTAGATGTTAACACTAAATTATTCATTAGTTAATAGATGTTTTTAAAAACAGAACTTTTGGAAAAGAGTAAAAAATGATTTCCATATGCCGATAACAGAAACAACGATTCGCTGTACTCAGGGAGATCGTGATAATACGATGGAGATCAAAAAATATGAAAAAAATAATGATACTGCTATTTTTAATACCGATTTTACATTTATCGGCATCAACAATAATCATAAATTCAATTTATAATAAAGATATAAATCCCGAAGCCGCAACTGCCGCCGCTGCAGTAGAAGATGGATTGATGGAATCTCTTTTTGATTATGGATTCATCATGTTTTCAACGGTTAATTCCAAAACCTATCAGGTGGAAGGGGCTAAAGACGCCAGATATATGATCAGTATTGAGCCCCTGATTGAAGATGACTGTGTCTCTTTCAAGATTCAAGCTACTATAAACGGAATGATTATAGATTCCGGTATTATTGATTCGGGCAATATTTCCGATGAATCAGGTTTCGATAGTGGAAAATTTTATTATCTTTTAGGTGAAGAAGTAGCTGAACAATTAATGAAGTTTTTGTAAATGCCGATGATTGGAAGTGAGGTTTTATAAATGAAACGGATATGTTTGGTTTTTATATTAATATTTGCAGCAGCTCAGCTTTCAGCCCAATCTGTCTGGACAGGAAATGCCGCTGTTTCCAGTGAGAAGGAATTTGAATCCTATTATAGTGAAGACAGTTCCACGGGAAGATACCTGGGAGCATCAAATTCTTTTCCGGGAAGCACAGAAGTAACGATTACCAATCCCAGAAATGGGAAAACTGTTTCAGTCTCTATTGTAAAAAGGCTCAGTCAGCCGGGATTGTTTCTGGTTCTTTCTCCTGAAGCGGGAGAAGCTATCGAACTGCCCGATGATGATATTCTAAATGTGGAAGTTGTCGTCAAGCGTAAAAATGAAGAAATATTCAGTTCCTATTCTGATGACAGGCCTTATAGTGAAGATCCGGATCTCAATCCTTCAGCTGAATTGTCAGCAGAATCGCCTGTAGACAGCTCCTCTTCAGATACTGATATTGTAAGTACAACTGCAGTTGTTGAAGAAGCGGAACCTGAAATTGAACCACCTGTCGAAACAGGTGTAAATGAATTTATTCCACCGGTTGTTTTGGATAGTGAGGGCCTGGCTTATGAAGAGGGGTACGATCCTCTGGTTGTACTCGAAGATACTGAAGAAAGCTCTGAACCGGGTGAAGTCGTTGAAATCATCGATGATCCCCTTGTCCTCGCCCAGACGATCACAGGATCTGTTTCAGAACCGGAAATACCCCTGCCGGAAACATATGATTCAACAGATCTTCCCGACTCATATGAACCGGAACTTGTTGAAGATACTGTAATAAATACATCGCCGGAAGTTGTGGGAATTACCCCTGAAAGTGATAAATACAGCAATACTCTCGATGATCGTATTGTCTTGGCGGAACCGGAACTTCTTGATTCGGAATTAGTTGAATCGGGAATAATTGAACCGGAGAATCTCGATAGTGAATTCATGGATGCAGACATAGACGATCTGCTTATCTCGGAACCTGCTGTTAAAGAGCCGGAACTCGAAGATGTTATAATTTCAGATATTGTAATCAGTGAACCTGAACTCGATGAAAGTGAATTTGAAGCACCGGTTATTGATGAGCCGGAACCGGTAGTAATAGAACCTGTTGTTGAAGAAATAATTGTGGCCAAGCCCGAGATCGAGGCGGAGCCTTTAGAGATAGAACCTGTTGTTGAAGAAGTTGTCGTGGCTGAACCAGAGCCGGAACCGGAAAATGTTATCTATTTTCTCACTCCCGGAGATTTCAGACCACCTCCTCAAAGCGAAGAGAAAGAAAAAGAAAAAGAGAAAGAAAAAATAAAAGAGAAAACAATTGTGGCTCTGCCTGTAGAGAGGTCGGAGTTGGAAAGTATGATTGTTACCGAGCTGCGAAATGGAGGATCATATCTGCAACTGGGAACCTATGGGTCAGTTGATGTTTTATATGATCAGATAGAGCAGATAGATGATTTTTATCCTTCCATTGTTCTGACCATGGGAAATGAAGAGAACCGGTTGTACAAATTGCTTATAGGTCCCATTAGCAGAGATGAGAAAGGTATAATTATGACCAGATTCAGAAGTCTTGGTTATCTCGATGCTTTTCTTTACAGCCCGAGGTAGTGTAGTGTAAAATCAAACCGTGAACTATAGACGTTCACGGTTTTTTTATTACTTATAAAAAAAGGAAATCTGATGTTTTTAAAAAATCTATTTCAAAAAAAGAAAGTTAGAAGAGATACCCTGATTGAAATCATTGATAATCAGTTGGAAGATAATGATCCCGAGGGAATTATTGAAGTTTTTGAATCATTAAAAGCAAAAGGCTATTCAGTAAATGAAGTGAAAGAGATGTTTTCTGCAGTATTTGAAGGAGAGATCTATAAATTAAACAACGGGCGCAATAAAGAATTCAATCGTGAGTTTTACCTCAATGCCTTGAAAGCTATTAAATAGGATTATCCATGAACAAAAGTGAGAAGGAAACACTCAGTCTCCTGGCGAGACAATACAATACCATACAGAAAGCAAGTACAGAAGTCATCAACCTCAGCGCTATACTGAATCTTCCCAAAGGAACAGAGCATTTTCTCTCAGATATTCACGGCGAAGCTGAAGCGTTCCTTCATGTACTGAAGAATGGATCAGGTTCGGTTAGAAGAAAAATTGAAGAAGTTTTTTCCGGTACTCTGATGGAAGAAGATAAACGGCACCTGGCGTCTCTTATCTTTTATCCCGAACAGAGAGTCCCTTTGATGTTGAACAGAGTTGAGGACAAAAATGAGTTTTTTAAAATAACTTTGTTCAGGCTGATAAAAATATGCCGGATTGTAACATCTAAATACACCAGGTCCAAAGTGCGGAAAGCTCTGCCAGAAGCCTATGCCTATATAATTGAAGAGCTGCTTCACGAGCAGGAAAGCGTAATTAATAAACACGACTATTACAACAGCATAATTGAATCCATTGTCTCCACAGGCAGGGCTCACTCATTTGTTGTCTCAATTTGCCACCTCATTTATAAATTGACTGTAGATCACCTTCACATCATTGGTGATATCTATGATAGAGGTCCCGGGGCACATATTATCATGGATGCGCTTATTGATTACCACACTGTCGATATTCAGTGGGGGAACCACGACATTCTCTGGATGGGTGCAGCATCAGGATCTGCTGCCTGTATTGCCAATGTTCTCCGAATCTCTCTCCGTTATGGAAATCTTGCGACACTTGAAGATGCTTATGGAATCAGCCTCCTCCCCCTTGCGAGGTTTGCCATGGAAACCTATGGTGATGATCCCTGTAAAAATTTCTTCCCTAAAAACACCAGTGATATAGATATGGATTACAACGAAGAACAGATGATTGCCAGAATGCATAAAGCGATAACTATAATACAACTTAAAGTCGAGGGTCAGATTATAGAAAGACGGAAACACTTTCAAATGGGTAATCGCATTATAATCAAATCACTTGATCCGGAAAAGAGAACAGCTGTCATTGATGGAAAAACCTTTGAAGTCAATGATTCCAATTTCCCTACTTTTGATAAAGAAAATCCTCTCCAGCTCACTTTGAAAGAGCAGGAGATAATTGAGAAGCTTACCAATTCATTCAAAAGCAGTACCAATTTGCGAAAACATGTTCGTTTTTTATATGAAAAGGGAAGCATGTATCTTATTCACAACAATAATCTCCTCTATCACGGATGTATTTCCATGAAAGAGGACGGATCATTTGACGGTTTTGAGGTCGATGGGAAAATCTATTCGGGAAAATCGTTTATGGACCGCGTCGAGCGATTGGCCCGTCAGGGGTATTTCGGTTCAGAAGGTGATGAATCAAAGCTCTATGGAATGGATGCTATCTGGTACCTGTGGAGCGGCCGTCAGTCTCCTCTATACGGGAAAGATAAAATGGCAACATTTGAAAGATATTTCCTCAATGATGTTTCAACCCATTTAGAGAATAAAAATCCCTATTACATATTTCGCGATAATGATGAAACGGCTAGAAAAATACTCAAAGAATTCGGCCTGGATCCCGAGTTTGCTCACATTATTAACGGTCATGTACCTGTAGCTGTCAAAAAAGGGGAGAATCCCGTTAAAGGAGAAGGCCGCCTTATTGTCATTGACGGGGGATTTTCCAAAGCCTATCAGCCTCATACGGGAATAGCCGGTTACACCCTTGTTTACAATTCTCATGGTATGTATCTTGTCTCTCACAAGGGATTCAGTTCCACACGGCTCGCCGTTGAAGAGGAGCAGGATATTCTGACAGAAGATATACTTCTCGAGAGTGTTGTCGAAAGGTTGAGAGTCAAGGATACTGATAAAGGCAGGAAAATACAGGAGCACATCAATCAGCTCAACAAGCTTCTTAAAGCCTATCAGGATGGTGATATCAAAGAGGGAGAAGCCGCTTACTGATAGTAGTTTGTATCCGGTGTATCAAACCAGTCTGATTCGGGTATCGCTTCAGGCAGATTCTCAAATGTAAAGAGGTTGTCCATAAAAAGGCTCTCAATAAAATAACTGTTTTCCTCATTCACAAGCTTTTTTGCCTGGTATCTGGAATAACTCAGGTTAACTGTGAATGGGATTAGAAATACTAAAGCCGCAGCTGCCGCAAGCAAGGGCAGCTTTTTCCTTTTTTTCCTTTTTTCATTAGGGAATCGGAATAGAAGTTCTCTTTTGCCGGCTTCTACCTCCATCATACTTTTAAGATTTTCGTAGAAATCTGTTAAATCTTTCATATTTTCCCTCCCAGTATAAGTGATAATTTCTCCCGGCTTCTATGCAATCTGGATTTTACTGTACCTATGGGCAATCTCATAATCTTTGACACTTCATTTAAAGGTAACTGTTCAATATCTTTTAGGAGTATAAGCATTCGCTCTTTTTCCTTTAATGTTGACAGGGCTTTAAACAGTTCCTCTTTTTTTTCATTTCTCAGGAACAGGTCTTCAGGATCAGAATTGTTCTTCACAATATTAAAAGTGTCCTTTTTCAATTGTTCTCTATTTTCTCTTTTGTAAAAGTCTACAGCTTTATTGCGGCAGATTCTGTATAACCATGTCGAAAATGATGAACGAAAGCGGAAGTTTTTCAATCCATGGAAGATGCTGATCAATATCTCCTGCTCGATATCTTCAATATAGGAATGTTGTGCGGAACAGAGAACTGTGAAGATTATTTTACGAATCATGACTTTGTGCCTTTCCACCAACTGTGTAAAGGCATCATAGTCGTTATTATCTATAAAGAGCCGGATCAATTCTTCATCACCGGGATTTTTCACTTCCAATTTTATGATTGATCCTGCATTCGGGCTCTTTCCTCTTTCTGTGACTGCAGCAGTCTTCTCCAGCGGGCTTCACCTAGAAGTTTTCTGGCTTCAACTCTCATCTTTATATTGGCGATTTCCATTTTCAGGCGCCATTCCAGTGATTCTTTCATTTTCTGCTCAATAGCTCTTATATCTGCATCGGGGGGGAATAGTAGTTTTTCCAGTTGTGCCTTGATCAGATTCTGTTCCATCTGTGCTTCTTTGACAATATTCTCTCTTTCAATCTGCAATTCTTCCAGCTCTTCCACTTCACTATCAGTCAATTCGAGAAACCTGATGACTCTCTGGCTTGTGTAGTCTTGAGAGTAGACAAAGGTGGCTGCAAAACATGCCATTAAAATAAAAATTATACTGCGTTTCATAATAAACTCCTGTATTTTTTACTTGTTAGTCTATTAATTCTGACAAAAGTTCCATTTTCTCCACAATTTTCAAAAATCATTTCCATAAGTTTATGTCCTTATGATATAAAACATGATAATATGTTCTGAATATATCAAGGAGACAATTAAGGTGTTGGATATTTCTCTTAAACAGGAAGTAATTGAAATAGTATCTGCGTCATTTAAGGCTGATCAGATAAATGAAATTGGAATTATTATATTTAAAAAATTTGACCTGCATCAGATCTCCGGCAAACGGTCAATAGAAACACTTTCATCAAGAAAAGCTGCGGGAATCCTCATAGACTACTGTATAGAAAAACACAAAGAAAAAATTCTTCTGGAATTTTTGATTGAGATTGATGACAGTTTTTTTCTCGGGAAACAAGTTGCTCTCGAGGGAATGGAGTCCTTCCTTCTGAAGCTTTCGTTAATAGGTTATTCATATAGTCCGTTAAAACGAAAAATTATCCATGGCAAAGAAGATCCTATGGATCAGAAGAACTGGGGTGCTCTAAAAGAGGGAAAAGCTTACAATATGACAGTTCTCAGTCTCGACATTGTTGAGAACTCCAGACTTGTTAAGAATTACGGATCTAAAAAAATGAAAAAATTATACGCTTCTCTCTGGATATTTCTCAGGGAAAGGCTCTCTTCTTATAATGGACGGATCTGGACATGGGCAGGAGATGGAGGGCTTATAGCGTTCGCCACAAAAAACCACCTGATAAATGGTGTGAAATTTGCCCTGGAAATTCAAAATCTTATGATTCTTTTCAATTATGATCCCTCTTATCCGATAAAAGAACCTATAAAACTCCGCATTGGGCTGGACTCGGGAAAAGTCCCTTTTTCTCATTCTACAGGTCAGATTGTATCTGAAGTCATTAATTGTGCAGCTCACCTGGAAAAGGGGATATGTAATCCCGGATTTATTGCTGTTTCATCGAGAGTCTATGATGGTATGGGTAAAGGATATGCTGATTTTTTTGAAAACAGGGGAGAATTTGAAGGCGATCTGTCTTATTCCTCAATCATGGAAACACTGAAACTTAAATGCCCTGTATAACACATTCTCAATTAATATATAGACGGTTCTGAAAGGAACCGTTTTTTTTCTTTAAAATTAATAATACAAGCAGTAATTATTAATATAATTAATTAAACGTCTATGAAAAATCAATAAAATCAATAAAAAATGAAGAAAAACTTGACAATATTAATAATAATACTATATTGATATTAAGGAGAGACAATATGAAACATGATTGGCAGCAGTTGATGAATATGAGCGGCGGGAGAAACATTGTGATAGAAAAAGCATATATTCCCGATCTTGACATTCATATCGAAGGGAATTTCTCCATGCCCGAACTTATGACGTTGAGTTCAGATGATCAGATTTTTGCAGCCAGATTTATAAAGTCCGGAGGCTCAATTAAAGAAATGGAGAAAATTTTCGGGATCAGTTATCCCACAGTAAAAAACAGACTGAAAAATATTGCAGCAGCTTTAGGTGGGATGGATATCGAAATGGAATACAGGCAGCCGGCGATGTCCGTACTCGATAAACTGGAGAGTGGAGAGATTTCTGTTGAGGAAGCTATGGAGGAATTGAAATGATGCTCCCCAATATAATCAGAATAAAAGTTCGGAGCAAAGAGAGCAGAGGGATTAATTTATACATACCGATGATTCTTATCTATCTGTTATTGCTGCCTCTTTTAGTCTTATTTATACCTCTGTGGTTATTGGTTTCACTATTTACTGCAGGCACTCCAAAAGGATATATGATAGTGAAAATAGTACCGGCATTTTACAAACTGCTTTGTGCGACCAGAGGCACAGAAGTCAATGTTCTGGATAAAGATTCAGAAGTAATATTAAAAATATTCTAGAAGGAGATAATTATGAATGAAGAGAGAATGAAAATTTTAAACATGTTGAGTGAAGGAAAGATTTCTGCTGAAGAGGCTGATAAATTAATAGCTGCTATCAGTGAACAGAATGAGGTTGCCAATCCCGTAGGGAGCAATGGATTACCCAAGTATTTATTTGTCCATGTCAATAGCCTCGATGGGAGCAAAAAAGAAAATGTAAATATCAAAGTTCCCATGGCACTGTTAAAAGCCGGTGTAAATATTGCCTCGTTAATGCCTGATGATGTTCAGGGTGAAATCGATAATGCGATGGATGAAAAAGGAATAAAATTCAATCTATCAGATATTAAAAAGGAGAATTTAGATGAATTCATTTTGGCTCTCAGAGAACTGGAAGTTAATGTCGACGGAGAAAATGAAAGAGTACGGATTTACTGCAGCTGAAAAATACAGCCTGATACATTATGAAGAAGGAAAGTCCCGCTGCAGCAAATCGCCAAACTTAAATACAGCGGAACACAAATAGTTAAAAAGCTTCGTGGAAATTAATTCCACGGGGCGTTTTATTCATTTTACAAGAAAAATCTATTGCACGCCATAAAAATAACTGAGCAAAAGAACGGAAAAATTGTAAATTCCGTGTACAATTGCAATGATATGAATATTTCTTTTCCACAAAAAAATAACTGAGAAAAAGCAACCGAGGATAAAAGCATTGATTCCACCGGCATAACCCTCGTAAAAGTGACCAAGGGAAAATATCAAATTGACTGTGATTATAATATGCAGTTTACTGAATTTTAAATCTTCGAGGTTTGTATAGAGGTAACTTCTAAAAAATAATTCTTCTGAGTAACCCGTCAGTATAGAGCTAATCAGGATAAGAGGAATAACCTTTCTGTTGTGCAGATTCCATAAAAATAGGTCTTCACCGGTTATGGATGAAGGGAGCAGTGTAAATATTATCTGAATTATACCGATAATAATTAGCAGAGCAGCAGCTGTCAGCGCTATATAGGGTATATCCTTCAAATAGAGCCTTTTGACACCGAAATCATTAAAGTCTTTTTGATCATTCCTATAGATTAAATAAAGGATTAATGATATTTGAGGAATATAAGTTATCCATAGCTGTAAATTAAATAGTGGTTCATTAAATACTGATGGATCACCAATTGTATTTTGAAATAGATAAGCCGGTAAATAGAAGAGAGAAAATAGAATAGATAATTCTAATATTATTTTCCTATTGTGATTCTTTGTTCCCATATTTATCGCTTATATAGTAATATCAGTTTATAGTCTATGAAATTGTAACTTTTTTTAGAAATTGAGCTGCTGCAACAGGTGTAAATATGTGGATTGTATTATTTTTACTATTGATTATTATTATTCTCTCTGTGATATTCCTTGCCGGTAACGGGAAGAAGTGGAGAGAATTTTATGTTAACGGTACCGATGCCGGATTCAGCCTCGGTGAAATGAGAATGCTGAAAAAAGCTGCCGAGCAGGCGGGGCTTGAAAATCCGACCTCTATCTTTTTCTCAATAGATCAACTCGATCACAGTATCTCCGTTCTCAGTGATTTTGTAGATGAAAACGGTATCGATTACACTCCCGAAGAAAGTGAATTACTGAAAAAATTATATGACTATAGAAAAACAATAGAGTTCAATAAACCGCGATACAAGAATGGAATCAAGCATACTCTGGAATTGAAAGAAGGACAGGAAATCAGGATTGCCCTCGGGAGTTCAGGTTTGTTTTATTCGGAAATACTCGAAATTGATGAGAAATTCCTGACAATCAGTTATCCCTCGGGCAATACTCTGCCGCAAGGTGTTACATGGCGCGGTCAGAATCTCAGAGTCTATTTTCAAAAGCCAAATGATGCCAGTTATTATTTTGAGACACAGGTTAAAGATGATTATTATGACCGGTCTTTCAAGCTATTGCATATTGCCCATTCGGGATCAATTTTGCGCAGCCAGAGACGCAAATCTATCAGGACTAAAGCGGGATTTCCAGTGACTATCTTTCCGCTGGAAGACCTCAGTCAGGTTGACAATCTCATATTGACGGAAGGTGGTTTTCGCGGAGAACTGCAGGATCTATCCGAAGATGGCGCATCTCTTGTAATCGGAGGAAAGGGTAAAGAAGGATTACTGTTGAAAATGCAGTTTCAAATGGAAAACAGCATTCTCGTTATTTGTGGCGTCATCCGTTATTTCGATTACCTTGCTGAAGTCGACAGGTCGGTTCTCCATTTACAGTTCATGCGTCCCGATGATGAAACTCGAAATAAAATTCTCTCATATGTTTATGATGTGCATCGGAAAAATGAAGCAGCCGGGCAAAATGTTGATGAAGCAATGCCATACAAAGAATCTCTTGATGATGATGTGGAAGAAGCTGAACTGCTTGATATGATTGAAGAAGATGAAGAAGAAATAGACTTTACGGAATAAATTTCAAATACAATTCCAAATATGATTGATTTTTCTCCTCCCAACCTGTAAGAATTATAATATACCGATTAATTAAGAAGGGAAAATATATGAGAAAAATAATATTGCTTTTATCAGCTGCTTTTATAATTCTTTTCAGTTGTGCTACGACTACTCCTGAAGTTGCAGATACAGAGACTGAAGAAAAAATAGCAGAACCTGTAGAAGAGAAGGTTGTTCAAACTGTTATTATAGATGTTTATCTTGTTTCTATGGAAACTCAGAGTGCTTCAGACAGTATTGTTGATGGATATAAAGAGTATCAATACGACGAGAAAGGTAATTTATTAGAGAAAAGGGAACTTGATGGTGAGAAAAAGCTCCTGAACCGAATGGTAAATGAAGTTTCCCGTAATCAGATTATTAAATCTCAGTGGTTTTCCGGAGAAGAGAATGAGCCGGGTAATTATTTAATCAAAGAATACGATGGTGATAATCTTATAAAAGAAACATCTTTCGATATAGAGGATATCCCCCAGTCCATATCAACCTATGAATACAATAACAATGAGATGGTTAAATGGACTGTCAGCAGCGGTGACAATGTACCGATGATGGTTACGGATTACGAATATACAAATGGAATGAAAAGCAAGGCTACATTCCTGACTCCTCTTGGTGAGATGGAGGGATATATAAAATACTCCTGGAATGGCGAATTGATCGAATCGGAAAAGACATTTGATGAAAATGATGATCTTGAGAAATCAATAGAATACGAATATGATGATGGAAATCTGATTAGGGAAATCTTCTATAAAAAGACTGTAGTCGATCATACAATAGAATATGAACTTGATGAGAATGGAAATGCCATCACTTCAAAATATCTATATAGAAGCGGAAACTTGAAATCTCAGATAGCTTATGAATATATTTCAGTTAAAAGAGAGGTTCAGCAGTAATGAGTAACGAAAGAACAGGTAGAGTATCCAAAATTATTATTATCTCATCTCTTTTGATGATAATCTCAGTTATCTCTCTCTCAGCAAGTGATAAATCGGAAGTCTGGAAAAGAATGTATAACCGGGCTTTTACTATAGATCAGCAATTTGCCATTATGCAGAATATTGTTGCCATGGACGATCCGGCACTGATCGAATTGCTCGATTCTGCACTGGCAGAACAGATTAACTCTTTAGAAATCCAGATGGATCGAAGCGAAAGAGAAAAAAAAGATCAATTGATGAGAATGATGGTCAATGAGTTGTCTTCATTAAAAGCTGAAGAATCTTCAGGTACAATTTTTACTTTGTACAATGCTGTGGATAATCATATTCTCAAGGCAGATTGTCTGGTCGCACTCGGTCAGATCCGTGCCGTTGAATTTGTGCCTCAGGTCAGCACCATTTTAAGAAATCTGAGTTTTAATGCCTCAGATGATTCTTCTGTAGCGGAAATCCTTGCCTACGCAGCTATTGTCTCGCTGGAGAGAATGAGAGATGTCCGTGGATTTGAGCAGGTATTTTACGCTTCACAGGGATGGTATAGCAGAAGAGTGAAAGATAAAGCAACATCGGTACTGAAAGTAATCTCTGACGATCCCACTGAACCTATTCTGGAAATTATCGGTGGTGAAAGTGATTATGATGTAAAACTGATCGCTCTGAATATCGAAAATGATTCAAATGCCGGCAGGGAAAATAAAAATAAAGTTGCAGTACTGAGTTTGAAAGAGGGGCTTCGCTATTCACCTAATGACAAAATGGAAGCTGATCAGCTTGCCAGATTGAGGTTAGCTGCTGTTAATGCTCTTATTTTAAATGAATATAAAAACGATGATGTCGTAAGTGATCTCATCTCCAGCCATAACGCTACAAATGATATTAATGAAAAAATAATTATCATTCAGGCTCTTGGCGTCAATGGATCAGATAAAGCTGTATTGTGGTTAAGTGATGAGCTAGGCGAATACAATAGCAGACAGCTGAGTGGGTTATCTGCAAACAGGACAGAATTGATTTATATAAAACAGCTTATTAGTGCTCTTTCAATCAGTGCCAATGTAAATGGGAAACCAGTTCTTCTTGAAGTACAATATTCTGATTATACCCCGGCGATCGTCAGATTTGTTAAAGAAGCATTAGCTACCTTTGAATAATCATATAATTTGAAAAGTAGAGGCTATCCCCCGTGGATAGCCTTTTTTTTGTTTAACTCAAGTATCACATCGATTCTTTCAGTATAAGAGATATGGAGATTAAAGAAATTCCAGTCAGGCTCAATAGCGCTCTTAATTTTTTTGTACTTTCACTGATCGTTATTTTTTACTTTTTGGAATCTTTTTATCTTTTTCTTCCCCTGATTATATTGTTATGGATAAAAAACAGAAAAATTACGGCACTTTTTTTATTTTTCGGTTTTATGGCAGGTCTGTTTTTTCATATCAATTTTTTATTAGAAGATCAATCTGCCGGACTGGGTCTTCATAAAGATAGAATTGACAATATTACTGTGGAGTTAATTGAAGACTCCTTTCTGTCATCAAAAGGAAAATCCATATATAAAGGCCAATTGATTTCCGTATCATCTGGAAAAACCGTTCACTGTTCTTCTACGGGCGTCACATTGATAATTGGAAGTGATACAAAACAACAGTATTATTGGGGAGAGGTCATTAGTTTTGATGGTTCTATTGATGAAATGACTGACAGCCGAGAGTTTCCTTTTATCAGCTTTGTTAAAGGGGACATCTTTGCTATTTCCTGGAAATCCCCTTTATTTCAATTAAGAAAGTCAGTGAAGATGAAAATAGAGAGGCATATGGGGATTTTCTCCGAAGATGTCTCTTCCCTTTTTAATGCACTCTTTACCGGAAATGATGAGAATCTCACTAATGATATTAAAGATCTTTTTCGTCGCAGTGGCGTTCCTCATCTTCTGGCTCTTTCCGGTTTTCATGTAGCCATTATCGTTCTCGTACTTACATATCTGCTGAAACAGATATTTGGAAGGATCTCAGCAATATTAATCAGTTTCCCTTTTCTTTTGGCCTATCTGTTTCTGACCGGTCCTTCTCCGTCCCTGTTAAGAGCTGTACTCATGTATTTTATCAGTGGAATTTCTCTGGTTTTTCAAAAAGAGATTTCAATTATTCAGGTCCTGCTTCTGACGTGCATAGGCCAATTGATCATATCTCCCGTTCAGGGATTCAGTCTTTCTTTTCAGTTATCTTATCTGGCTCTTGTGGGGATTCTTATTCTTGGAAAGAAAATATTTTTCCGTCTTCAGCAATGGCTTCCCACCTTCCTGTCTATTCCCCTGTCCGCCTCATTGGGTGCGCATATTCTGACAGCTCCGCTACTTATCTTTGTTTTCGGGGAGCTTTATCCTATAGGTCTCATCTCCTCTCTGGTTTTAACTCCCTTTATTACTCTGTTTATGTGGAGTACTTTGATAATTTATCTCCTGTCTTTTATAAAAGTCTTTGAAGTATTTGTAGATGAGTGCAACTTTTTTTTAGACCGCTTATTCCAGTTAACCATTGATACAGCGCTCTGGTTTTCTAAAACTCCGGCTCTTAGGTTTTCATCATTTAGTGATATCATCTTCTATTTATCAATGATCTCGATTATTGTACTATCTTTATATATAGATATCTGGAGAATAAATGGAAGAAGAACGAATTCTGAATTTAAATTACGATTCACCATCGGAAATACGGTCATTGCTGGCAATCATGGGATTGGGCCCAAGAAAAAAATGGAGCCAGAATTTCCTGATTAACAGAGGAGCCAGAGAGAAACTGGTCAATTCCATTTCAATAGAAGAAGGAGATTCTATCTGGGAGATCGGTCCGGGATTGGGCGCCATAACCCGAATCCTTCTTGATCGGGGAGTCAATTTGACAACTTTTGAAATTGATCCCGGTTATATTGAATACCTCAACCTTTCATTCAAGGAAGATAAAAACTTCACTATTGTAAAAGGGGATGTAATTAAAACCTGGAAATCAGTTTATGAAAAAGAAGGAAAACCTGCTGGTGTTGTCGGTAATCTTCCCTATAATGCAGCATCGGCTATAATTGCTTCATTTATCGAAAACAACTCCTTTCCAGAACAGATGGCTGCAATAGTCCAGAGTGAGCTTGCAGATAGGATTACATCTAAACCGAGTACAAAAAATTATTCATCTTTTTCCATTCTCTGTCAGTATGCCTGTGATGTGAAAGATATGGGTACTCTCGGATCGGGATCATTTTATCCAAAACCCAATGTTTCTTCAAAAATCATCCGAATGGTTCCCCATAATAGATTCGAAAACCTGATTGATCAGAAATTATTTTTTATTCTGGTCCGTGATTGTTTTTCCTCCAGACGCAAAACCCTTCAGAATAATCTGAAAAACGCTGCGGGACGGCGACTACAAAAATACGGCAGTGAGCTGCTGGTTAAAGCTTTTCAATCAGAAGGGATAAAGTTGTCCGCCAGGGCTGAAGAGCTGACAGTAGATCAATATGTATCTATAGCCAATAGAATCAGTCTTTTATATCGAGAAAATGAATCATAACTGTATAATTTGTACATCTCCAACATATCTGGATACTGATCAGAAGGGGAGGATTTTCCACTTTTGTCCGAAGTGCCGGTTTATCTCGCTTGATCATTCATTTCATCTGACACCTTCAGAAGAAAAAAAACGATATGATCTGCACAACAATAGTTCTGATAATCCAGGTTATATTCAATGGTTGAGTAGATTTGCAGAAATTGCTGTTATTCCATATGTAACCACTGATAAACGGATTCTGGATTTTGGCAGTGGTCCGAATCCCCTGTTGAAAGAACTACTTGAATTAAAGGGGTATTCTGTCGATATATACGATAGGTATTTTCATGATTATCCCTATAGCGGATGTTATGATATGATAATATCAACTGAAGTGATCGAACATTTGAAATCACCGCTTAAGATATTGGAAAGTCTGAAGGAATCTTTAAATGAGGGGGGGTACCTCTCTTTGAAAACGGCATTTCATCCAGATGAGGACAGTGCTTTTCTTAAATGGTGGTACAAGGAGGATTCAACACATATCAGTTTTTTTTCGATGAAAACTTTTGAATATATTTCTGGAAAAACAGGTCTGAAAATGCATTTTTGCGACAGAGATTCTATCATGTTATTTAAAAATTAACTTTTATTGTTACTTTGTTTTTTTCAGCTATAATTAGTAATAGGAGACTGCGTAAGTTGTTATGATCATGAAGCGACATCTGAGAACACTCTCGATAAATAGCCTTACTGAAGCTTTGGATATCAAAACCATGCTAAATGTTGCCAATCTACTAATGTCCGGTTACGACTCGGAATATGTCTATAACAGAACCGGATTTCCACGAAATATGCCCATGCCTCCGAGGGAAGTGGCGCGACAGATAATTGAAGATATTAATTCTCTGGATCTCTATCTCGACTTTGTCACAATATTAATTCAAATGCAGGAACAGGGACTGAAGGGTAGGTCTTACAGAATCCCTTATTTAAGGGAAATGCTCAATGACATTCTTGAACAGGGATTTGTTTATGAACCTTCTAGAAAGATGTTTATCGAAGATCCTGAAGTCCGCAGGACTCCCAATTGGGGAGTTTTGAAGCTCAACGAAGAGTATACAATCTCATTTTTGAGAGTTGATATTGTTGGAAACACAGATCTTGTCAGAAAATACCCCTCTGATGTAATAAGATCAACTTATGCCGATTTCAAAAATATCGTCACAACCATTTCTGAAAAGAGGAATGCCAGAATCTGGAACTGGGAAGGCGACGGCGGATTGGCCGCATTCTATTTCGGCTCAAATGTTCATCAATCAGCAGTTTTAAGCGGTATGGAGATTCTTCACGAATTACTCATATACAACAGACTGCACAGCAGTCTCGACGAGGCGCTCAATATACGAATTGCAGTACATAGCGGCCCCTGTAATTTTTTTGTCAATCCCAGCGAACTCGACCGAAATGAAACGATAATTACGATTAAAGATCTTGAACAGAATAATACAGAAACAGATTCCCTTTCCATCAGCAGGACTGTCTTTGTAATGCTCGATCCATTGATAGCAAAGCAGTTTACCACAATCAAACGCAATGAGAAAACCGAATGTTATAATTACCGCATTCGCTGGGAGGGTAGTGATCGATGATTGTAGCAGTATTTTCCTCTTTCAGTGATATCCATATGTTTTTCAAAGAGCTTGAAGCATCTATGGAGCACTCTATCTACTACCTCGGCTGGGAAAATTATGAAGATCAAATCAGGAAAATGCCTGCCGATACGCTCTTTTATGTAGATATCAGGAATTTCAAAAAAGATAAAATCTCAGAACTGATTGATTGCTTCTCTCTTCTTGAAGAAAAAAATTATGGAGTAATTGATCCCGACGGCTTTATTCATGACATCGGGCGCTTATTTCACAATGGCGCTGTTGATTATATCGGGAAGAATATTTTTGAATACGGATTTTCCTCAATTCGACTGAAAATAGTAAACCGGTATATTCTCGCAAGAGAATATGATCCGGAACCTGTTATGGAGATTTTTGATGAGAATGCCGAACTCAGTGGCGATAATTGGACAAGTGTTGTTACGGGAAAAAATTATACTTTCGGAATGTTATTTGCAGAAGTCGATGATCACCAACAGTGGAAACTGAAGCTTGGAAGTGAAAAATATGAACACTTTATGAGAAGTTTTTACAATATTCTCAATAGCATTGTAGAACCTATAATGGGGCGTTTCTGGATGTGGTCTGATACGGGTGGGATTGTTCTATTCCCTTTTAACGGCAGAAATTGTGAAATTATAAAATCTACATTCAAATTGTTTTTGAATCGTCATTTGATATCAATTGAAAATCCCGATTTTGACATTGGCATGACTTATCATTTTGTCATACATATCGGTGAAACTATCTATGAAGATAGGGGTTTTACAAGTGAACTTATTTCCGACTCGGTGAACTCAATATTTCATATAGGAAATCAATTTGCAGAAAGAGACAGCCTTTATCTGACGGAGGAGGCTGAGAAGTTTATCCCTCTCAGGTTAAGAGAGTTTTTTGAAGATCAAGGAATGTTCGAAGATCGCCATATTAAAAGAATGAAAACTGTTCATTTATGAAATTCGCAGTATGTAGTAACAGGTCGCGACCTGTTACTACATACCATCGCACATACTTTGTGTTTATAACAATCCCTGTTGTTTCAGAACTGCTTGCAGTTTTTCTCTGTTTCCCTCAGAAAGAGGACATAAAGGCAGTCTGTATACTTCCTCTAACATTCCTGTAATAGCCATTGCTGATTTAACGGGGATGGGATTTGTTTCCAGAGACATTGACTGAAAAAGTGGTAGCAGACTGTAGTGAATGCTTTTTGCATTCTCAACGTTCCCTTTTAATGCAGCTCCTATCATCTCTTCCATTTTTCGCGGGATAAGATTACTGGCGACTGAAATCACTCCGCTACCACCCATAAGAGTTATTGGCATGGCTATATTGTCATCACCTGAAAGAAGAACAAAATCCTTCGGTTTTTTATTTAACACATCCATCATCTGCCCGAAGTTTCCGCTAGCTTCTTTCACAGCTACAATATTCGGATGACTAGCCAGACGCAAAAGAGTCTCTGTTTCAATATTGACTCCCGAACGGCCCTGGATGTTGTAAACAACAAGCGGAAGATCTATCTTGTCAGCAATTGTCATAAAGTGGCGATAGAGTCCTTCCTGACTTGGTTTATTGTAGTATGGAGCAACCTGAAGACTGGCATCAGCTCCAATGTCTTTTGCGGCTTTTGTCATTTCCAGTGCTTCGCTTGTACAGTTGGAACCAGTACCGGCTATAACCTTCTTTCGTCCATCGGACTGTTTTACTACCAGTTCAATCACTTCAATATTTTCATGTATTGAAAGAGTAGGGCTCTCTCCAGTCGTTCCCACTGGAACCAGGCCGGATATTCCCTCAGTTATTTGAAAATCCACTATTTCTTTCAATTTCTGACTATCAAACTCACCATTTTGTGTAAATGGGGTCACTAATGCGGTATAAACACCTGAAAACATATATTACTCCTCTAACGACTATATTCGGGTCCTGAAGCTTACGCTTCTCAGGTTGCATAGACGAGCAGCAGGCTACGCCTGCGACCAGTCCCCCGAAATATCTTTATTGCGACTATATTCGGGTCCTGAAGCTTACGCTTCCCCCGAAATATCTTTATTGCGACTATATTCGGGTCCTGAAGCTTACGCTTCCCCCGAAATATCTTTATCCAAAAAGATCACTGATATAATCTTCTACTCTATAAAAACCTTTTTTACCGGACAGCCAACTGGCCGCCAGAACTGAACCGAGAGCAAAACCCTTTCTATTTCTTGCTCTATGGGTAATCTCAATAGTATCAGCTATGCTGTCGAGTATAACCGAATGAGTTCCATGCACATATCCGCCCCGTAAAGAAGCAACATGCAGTTCGTGCTCTTCAATTTGTCGATTGAGAGCATCTTTTATAATTGATGTTTTGCGATTATTATTTTTAATTATTTTTTCAGCAGTCGTCAGGGCTGTTCCCGATGGAGAATCCACCTTTTTATTGTGGTGAATTTCCGACATAAATATATCGTATTCCGGTAGTGGATTTATCATGGCAGCCGCTTTCTCAACAATGGAAAAAAACATGTGAGCCCCGATTGAAAAATTTGATCCGTAGAGATAGGCGGAATCATTGGTTTCCACTAATTTTTTTACTTCATCAATCTGGTCATTCCAGCCGGTGGTACCTATCACAACAGGAATCTTCAGACTACTGCATATTCGGGCATTTTCTACAACACAGTCTCTACCGGCGAATTCAATCACTGCATCCGGTTTATATCGTATCAGAATTTCTTTTGTAAGGGATTTATAATCCCCTGTACCACCAAAATCTATTCTGGCAGACACTGTATCTCCTCTTTCAAGAAGAATTGATTCGATCTCCCGTCCCATTCGTCCATAACCGTTAATAATAATATTCATATTCTTACTATATAGATTGATGGAATGTTTTCAAGAACAAAATGAAGCATATAAAAAAATTGTAGAGACAGGTCGCGGCCTGTCTCTACATTATCAATCTTCAACCTGGGTCATTGTAACGGCGCATGTATTCACTATATCTTCAATGGAACATCCACGTGAAAGGTCGGAAATAGGCTTGGCAAATCCCTGAAGAAAGGGACCATAAGCACCGGCATTTCCAAATCTCTGGGCCAGCTTGTAGCCGATATTTCCAGACTGAAGATCGGGGAATATCAGGGTATTTGCTTTTCCCGCCACTTTTGAACCGGGAGCTTTTTTCTCCCCGACAGAACCGACAATTGCAGCATCTAGTTGAAGTTCACCGTCAATAAGCAGCTCGGGAGCTTTGTTCTGTACAATAGCAAGAGCATCAGTCACTTTCTCAACGCTTGAATGCTTGGCAGAACCTTTTGTAGAAAACGATAACATTGCTGTTATAGGTTCTGTTTGAAGAAATGTTCTACATGATTGTGATGCCTGCATGGCTATTTCTGCGAGCTGTTCTGTTGTAGGATCGGGAATAGTGGCACAGTCGGAAAAAATCATCATACCCTCTTTTCCCCATTTTTTATCGGGGAAGTCCATTACAAAACATGAAGAAGCTGATTTCACACCTGGTGAAGTTTTAATAATAGTGAATCCTGCTACGAGTACTTTACCTGTCGGATTATCGGCACCTGCAACCATTGCATGTGCATCTCCGAGCCTGACCATCATGGCTCCCCATTTCAAGGGATCCTTTATTCCACGGACAGCATCTTCTTTACTAAGTCCCTTATGTTTTCTCAATAAATAGTATTCTTTTCCATAAGCGCTGAGTCTGTCTGAAGTTTCGGGATCTGATATGGTAATTCCACTCAGATTTATACCTAGTGATTCAGCGGCTTTTTCAATCTCATTTCCGGAACCTACGAGAATTACCTCAGATGCAATCTTTTCATCTTTGATAATTCTGGCTGCTTCTATCGTTCTGGGTTCTATACCCTCAGGCAGAACCAGCTTTTTACCCATACGGACAGCTTTTGCTTTCATTTCTTCAACGAATGACATCGAAATCTCCTATATATCAATAATTATTTTTATAATAGTTTCAGAATTTAAATATAGACAATTCCCCAAGCTGTGTACAACTGTTTCAGCTTTAAAAATAAATATTTATATAATTCTAAAGAACTGTTCAGAAAGAATATTTTATTGTAATATAGGCAACAATATGATTATTGGAATTTATGGTCTTGGAAGATTCGGAACTTTCTGGGCTACAGCTTTGAGTAAAATAGCAGATGTTCAGGCATATTCCCGAAACAGCAAAGTCCCGGATGGGGTAAGAGCTGTTTCAGAAGATGAATTATGCAAAAGTGATATTCTTTTTCTATGTAATTCTATATCCTCGATGGATGAAGTCTGTAAGAGAATTTCCCCTAAGCTTAAGAAGGGTACTGTCGTTGCAGATACCTGTTCTGTGAAAGTTTATCCCATTAGAATGATGATGGAAAACCTTCCCGATTATGTACAGATTGTTGGAACGCATCCCATGTTCGGTCCCGATTCAGGGCGCAATGGTTTAACCGGATTACCCGTTGCAGTATGCCCCGGCAGGATAGAGCGGGATCAACTTGAAAATGTCTTATCACTGTTCAGTAAAATGAAATTGCGAATTGAGCAGCTTACAGCAGAAGAACATGATCATGAAGCGGCATACTCTCAGGGAATAACTCATTTCATCGGAAGAACTCTCGATCTTTTAAAACTCAAGCCCAGTAGAATATCTACAACGGGATATGAAGATCTGCTCGATATAATGCAGCAGACATGTAATGATCAATGGCAGCTTTTTGTAGATTTGCAGAAATTTAATCCTTATACTGAAGAAATGAGAAAAAAACTTCATTCATCAATAGAGGAAATGCTGTTAAAATTAGATTCCATAGACAGTATAGGAGAAAATTAAATGGCTGAGATCCATTCAAAACGTATAGATGAAAAAAAACTTGATACGGTTCTGGCTGATGATATTAGCTTTGAAGGTGATGTTTCTTTTTCCAAACCTTTAATGATAAAAGGATTGTTCAGTGGTAGTATCAATGCTACTGGTGACTTATTTATTGACAAAGATGCTGTAGTTAATGCTGAGATAAAAGCCTCTTCAGTTGTTGTCCGGGGGAAGGTTAAAGGAAATATCACGGCTGACTCAAAAGTTGAATTACAGGGGACAGCTGAAGTCATTGGTGATATTACAGCTCCGAGAATAGTCATGGAGCCCGGTTGTTTATTTGACGGAATAAGTAGAATGCGTCCGGTTGAAGAGGGTTAAAAATGAAAAAAATACTACTAATCTCAATTTTACTGATATTTACTGCATTGCAGACGTTTGGGCAGGATCAAAGAGATGCTCTGATGAATTTTCGAAATGGAAATTATAAGGAAGCAATTGAAATTACTCTCGATGAGATCCAGAATCTACCTGATAGCAGTCTCCGTGCGAAAATGGATTCCTATACAGTTCTTCTCTGGTCATTGATTGAAGAAAAAAACTATGACGATGCAATCTCCTATGGAAGTGATGCCAGAAGGCTGTCTCCTTATGACAGCAGGATTACAGAGGCTATGGGTGAGGCCTATTATTACAAAGGTGATAGCAGTAATGCGCTGGAATACTTTGAATTATATACAGTTCAGGCACCTCTCGGTGATAGAATCGCCCGAGTCTATAATTTTATGGGAGAGATCTATATAAAGCAGGCAAAATATAATCATGCCGATATCTCTATTTCCACAGCTTTATATCACGCTCCGACTGTAACCAGATGGTGGTATCGCTTGGGATACTCAAGAGAACTCGCATCTGATTTTGATGGTGCTGAGACTGCATATAGAAAAGCACTTGAATTAAATTCGTCTTTTGCTGAAGCAACAAGAGCTCTTAACAGAATCAGGAACAACTGATATGAAAGCAGCATTTTTTACACTGGGCTGCAAATTGAATCAGGTTGAAACAGAAGCACTGGTCTCGGCGTTTAATGAACAGGGAGTCTCAATAGTCTCACCTGAAAATGAAGCTGATATCTATGTTGTCAATACATGTACCGTTACATCGAAAAGCGAACAGAAAGCCAGAAGAATGATCCGGAAATTTTCCCGGGAAAAGAATTCATCCTTAGTAATTGCCACAGGTTGTTATGTTCAGATGGAAGAGGAAGAGGTTCTTTCCCTCGGAGATAATGTAGTGACAGTGTCTCTAGATGACAAAGATACAATTCTCGATCTGGCGGCTTTTATCGGATCGTATAATTTCTCATTAGATGAATTAAAAAGCAGGACAATTCATTGGCTTCAGGAACATTTGTCATCTTCAACGGGCGATGATTCAGATCGATTCCGCTATTCTCCCGCTGATTTTAATTTCCACTCCCGTGCATTTCTCAAAATTCAGGATGGTTGTGATAATCAGTGTGCCTATTGCAGAGTGACAATAGCCAGGGGAGCATCTGTAAGTCTCAATGCTGATGAGATTATTAAAAGATTGAATAATCTTTCTTCTAAAGGATACAGGGAAATTGTTCTCACCGGGATCAATATTGATTCTTATCAGTCTGAAAATCTGGATCTTGGTGGACTGTTAGAGCGCATCCTGAATGAAACTTCCGGTTTCAGGATACGCTTATCCTCACTTGAACCCGATACCCTTACAGAACAAATGTGTGAGGTTCTGGCTCACAAAAGGATTTGTCCCCATTTTCATTTATCTGTGCAGTCAGGTTCTGACAAAGTACTCAAATTGATGAAAAGACATTACAATTCTGAAACGATAAGAAATGCAGTCAAACAGTTAAGGCTTGTAAAAGATGATCCTTTTATTGCAGCTGATATAATTGCAGGTTTTCCCGGAGAAACCGAAGACGATCTGGCAGAATCCATGAAAATCATCACAGAATTGAATTTTGCCAGAGCTCATGTTTTTCCCTTTTCTCCCAGACCCGGTACGGAAGCCTTTGATATGACACCTAAAGTTCCCGAACGGGTAACTGCTGTGAGAGCCGGGAAACTGAGGCAGGCATCAAAAAAATCCTATGAGTCCTATGTGAGCAGATCTATAGGGAAAGAGGTGGAGATTCTCCTGGAGCATAGAGATGAACAAGACCTCTGGCATGGCTTTTCTGAAAGTTATGTCCGGTTCAGAATAACCGGTATAGAGGAGAAATTTCATTCAGGAGAAATGGTAATTTGTAAAATAGACAGCCTGTCTGAAGGGTCAGGGACTGCAGTATTTCTCAAAAAGTTGTGAATTGAATAAATTTTTATCGTGTTTTCTCTATATTTATCGAATTCTAGTTTTAATTAAGCAATTGGCGGTATATATTGGTAAATACATCTATTAAAAAAAGTAATTCCTTAATACTAAAGAAAAAATAGGAGGAATATTAATGAAAAAATTAATGATGGTTATATCCATTGCTTTAATTATATTGTTAATTAATTCTTGTAATGGCAATCCGTTTATGGTCAATCTGTTCAGTGGAATAGATAATTATGACTTGCCCGACTCTTTCGAGAGTGCTGAAGACATTCTCAATGTTCCAGCTGACGACCTTCTTGAAGCTCTCAGTGATGACGATGTTGATCAGGGATTTATTGATGATGTAGTGGCTTTACTCGAAGGTGAACTGGATACACCTCCGGCAGCAGCTACTGCAGATGACCAGGAAGCCGCATTGCTTCTTGCTGATGTTCACCTGGCGACAACCGATGCTGATGATACGATTAATAATGTAAACGACTTGCTTGTCGATGCAATAAGCGATCCCGAAACTCTTGATTTTGATAGTCCCGAAGGTATTATGACTGATTTGTTCGCACTTGATGAAACTCTTACTGATGAGCAGAATGAATCTATTGTAGAAGCCCAGTTAATGGCTTTTCTCGGTGCTGCCGATGCTCTTGAGTACTATGGTGATACAATGCTTGCCGGTCAGGATCCAAGTCCTGAAGCAAATGCAGGAGAAACAGCGGCAACCGCAATGATTGCGGGAATGACTTCTTATCTGATAGGAAATGCTGTTGTCGATAGTACGGCAAATCCTGTTGTGCCAATGACTGAAGAACAGGCAATTGCCGCAATCGCCGCATCTATAGTAACTGGTTCAGATATGCCTGACATGGCCTCTGACCCTGATGTTGATAACGCAGAAACAACTGAAGATATGTTTAATGCAATGCTCGGTAATGGTTTGACAGAAGTCGTTAGTGATGGATTTGACCTTAGTGCATTCGAAGATATGGGAGCTTAATTTATGAGAAAAATATCATTACTTTTAATACTTAGCGCATTCTTTATTTTCTCCCTGTCAGCAGAAGCAAAATATAACTATGATAATCCTTTTGGCTGGCAGAGTCCTACGATTATGGCACAGGGCGGTTCTTTTACAGCAATTGCCAGTGGCTTTGACTCTCTTATGACTAATCCTGCTGGTTTTGCTATGAGTAAGACCTACAAATATATAGAATCAGAAGACGAGAATGGTGAGAGAGTTGTTGAGAAGAAAGAAAGGGGTGAAGTTACCATCCTCGGAATTCTTCCCTATGCAATGATAAACCCGTTCACGTTTATGGACGATTTATCGTCAAGTTCAGAAATCTCAACTGAAACAATCACTGATGCAATATTAAATCAGAGTTCTACCAATGGTATCGGTGCCGGAATGCAGATGGGATTTGGATATGTTGGGCACGGTTTCGGCTTCGGTATCGTATCAACGCTGGACATGATGTTTCCTCAAACTGACAATATCCTCGGAATCAATGGTGATGTGACAGTAACTACTGCATTTATTGGTGGATATGCCTATAAATTCGATATTGGCCCAGTCAGTCTTTCCGTTGGTGCTGATGTTAGGCCCATGTGGAGAATTAAAGCCAGAGACATTGATATCAATACTGTTTTGGGAATTGCCGGACTTGGTGGATCCGGCGATATTGATATGTCTGCTATAGATATTCTTACGGGATTTGCCATTGGTTTTGACCTGGGTGCTATTGCAGAATGGAAAATGCTTTCATTCGGATTATCTGTCAGAGATATCGGTCATACGAGATATTTATATCAGCAGAGCAATGGCTATGATATACAGATTGATCCCTTTTCCGGAACTGAGTATACAGGGCTGGATTATATCACCCCAATGACAATGCGACTGGGGGTTGGTGTTCATCCCGATCTCGGTTCTCTGAAGAAGTTTGTTGATCCCAAAGTTCATATTGAATATGTCATCCCGATGATTAATGATAATAGTGTTGCAGGATATGATAATGCATCTTTCTGGGTTAATCTCAATGCCGGTGCCGAAGTAAAACTTCTCAGTTTTCTTTCTCTCCGGGCAGGATATTCTTCAGGATATCTCTCAGCAGGCTTGGGGCTTGATTTATTCATAGCAGAGCTTAATGCGGCTCTCTATTCTCAGGAGACAGGAACTCATTCAGGCAGCAATCAGCAGATGGGTGCTTCAGTAGAACTTGCTTTCCGCTTCTAATCCTTATTATACTTATAGTGAGATATGATGAAAATCTATCTCCCTATAAGGAAATTAGGATATGAAATCTTTTTTCAGAGTTTGCCTGATAATACTTCTCTCTATTCTCTATTTTTCCTGTGAAGCTTTTTTTACAAGCAATTGGTTTCAGGGGGCTGCAGATATTTCAAATATAACAGCTGAAGAAGCTCTTAATTCTGGCGATCCAGAAATTATGCAACAGGTATTTGATCAGTTGGTGATTGAAGCTGCAGATGCAACTGGTACAGAAGCGTCTGAATTATATCTTCAGGCGGCAGATCTGGCATTGGGGATTTCCGGGCTGAGTGATCCCGCAATCCTCTTTGAAGCTCCGGAGTTATTGAGTGGTGGTGATGGCAGCGTCGGTGATATGTTTGCCATTCTTACAGAAACGAATCTTGACCTCGATGCATTGGAAGATGTCGGAGTGATGATAGCTAATGCTGAAGGATCCGATCCCGGTTCCGTTCCCGGTGATATGTGGCTTTTTGCTGCAGCTGGAAATGGCGCAGCAGTTGTCAATGATGCTGCCGATGCCGGTAAAAATGTCACAGAATTTCTCGATGGTTATGCCGATCCTCTGGACAATACTGATGCTAAAGCAGCTGTTCAATCATTAGTTTATGCTCTCGATGTATTGCCCGATGATCTGGCTTCGGAAATTCTTGATAATCAGGCTGATCTTATTGGTAAAGGGATTATTTTTCCATGATCGATAAAAGCAGCTTCAGACTTTTCATCGTGTTTCATCTTTTCCTCATTTTTATTTCTATTCCCCTGGTTGCGCAGAACAGTAAATTCTCAATCAGTAATGCCAGGAACTCTGCCATAGGCGGTCCCCATGCCGCATTGACAGATCAATTTTCCACAATTTTTAATAATGCAGCTGGATATCGCGATGTTAAAAGCGACTTCACTGTCTCAGAGATGACTTTCAAAATAACCGGTCCTGTTTCGACAATGGTCCTCGCTGCACAGGGCGGTGATATTCAGGAAATGCTCGGCCAATTGGGCTCGACTAGTATCGGCCTTGAATTGATAGGACCGATCAGTATTGGAAGGATAAATAATAATTTTGCCTGGGGTGTTTACAGTATCATTGATACAGATGTGTTTATACCCAGTCTGACACAGGATGCTGAAGTGAAGGGCCGCTTTGATTTGGGAGGCGTTTTCGGTTATTCCTTCGGTATAGATCTTATAGGTACTGAAAGCAAACTCGATTTCGGATTTTTAACAAAACTTTTCTTTCGGAGTGAGACTGTTGTTACAAAGTCATTCACCGATATTATGGCTGCTATTAGTGACATTTCAATCCTTTTGTCACCTGACGCAATACCCCTCAGTTTCGGATTCGGAATCGGTCTTGATCTTGGAATGAAATACGTATGGAAGGATACTCTTTCTGTGGGGCTGGCAGTGCGTGATATCTATACGCCTTTGTTTATGTTTAATTATGATTCTCTCACTACTCTTATTGGTGGAGGCTCTCCTCTGTTTGTATACAGTACACTTTCTCCTGATTATTCTCTTGGAATAATGTATACCCCTGGTGTTACACTTCTTAACGGATTGCTGGGAAATATCAGAATCATGTTGGATTATAATGATATTTTTGATTTTGCATTAAATCCTGAAACCAGGAGACATATACTGCTTCATTTTGGATTAGGTGTTGAATTTACTGTTTTTGATATACTGGCAATAAGAATGGGATTGTATGAAGGTCTACCGACAGCAGGTCTTGGTCTGGATCTTCATATTTTTAAATTTAACTTTGCAATGTTCGGTAGTGAGTTGAGTACACAGCCTGGATTAATGTCTGTATATAACTTGATGGCGAGTATAGAATTTTCATATTAATTTCTATTAAATGATTGACACTTTTTTCAGGAATTGGTACATTCCTCAAGGTCAGTGAATCAGCAGCTATGTTGTTGCTCAACTGGAAATTATGTCTCCTTCGTCTAGGGGTTAGGACACCGGGTTTTCATCCCGGCAACAGGGGTTCGATTCCCCTAGGAGATGATAAGATGTTTGCAGCATCTTTAAAACTGCAAGAGATTGCGGGCTGGTCGCAAGTGTACTTGCTGCTCGCCCCTGCAACCTTGGGCCGCTAGCTCAGCTGGCAGAGCAACGCCCTTTTAAGGCGTGGGTCACTGGTTCGAACCCAGTGCGGCTCATATCAAGTCTCCTTCGTCTAGGGGTTAGGACACCGGGTTTTCATCCCGGCAACAGGGGTTCGATTCCCCTAGGAGATGATAAGATGTTTGCAGCATCTATAAAACTGTAATAAATCCGGGCCGCTAGCTCAGCTGGCAGAGCAACGCCCTTTTAAGGCGTGGGTCACTGGTTCGAACCCAGTGCGGCTCATTTATGGAAAGCAACTCTTTGGAGTTGCTTTTTTTTGTATTTGAAAAATATACCAACAAAGATTATCCTTAAAAACATATTATTGAAAAGAGGCAATAGATGAACAAAAAAGCTATTATTTTTTTACTTGTATTAATACTACCTTTTGTACTAAGTGGGCAATCTTCAGTAAAGGGAAGCAGTATTAACGGAAGTACAGGTATTATAACTTCACCAACAGCGAGGATAGGCTGGGAGTATTCAGATTTTGGAATGGATTTCGGTTATTCATTTCTATATAATGGCTCAATGGACCATGTTCCTACTGTCAATTTCAGTATTCTCAGAAAAGCTGAAATAGGGGCTGCTTTTGCAATTCACGACAATAATACCTTTGATCTATTAATCAATGGAAAATTCCAGTTTTATAAAGAAGGTGCCTCTGCTGTAGCAATGGGCGTGAATGTAGATATAGCTGATATTGGTGGTACCAGCGGTTTTAATATGAGACCGTATCTGGTTGCTTCCTATGGTGGTAATTTTTTCAAATGGCCAGCAGTCACATCTATGATGTTTGGCTGGAATATGATCGAAAATGGATCAATATCTTCCAATTTCGCCTTTTCAATGGGATTTGAGCTTTCTCTATTCCCGAAGACATTTAAAAATTACATATACTGGATAACGGATTTCGGTAATTACTCATATGCTACAAGTTCGATAATTGCTGAAGACAAAGGTACATTTAATACAGGTATCAGGATTGATCCTGTGAAAAACGGCAAGTTCAAGTTTGTTATTGATGTAGTCGGGACGGATCTTCTCGATGCCAGCAGAGGTTTTATGGCATCTGCTGCATTTGGATTTGGATTCTGATAATAAAGCTAGATTATACCCGGTTGAGTAAGCCGGGTATTTTTTTTCTATAGAACGAAAATTGGCAATGTGGTAAGATTAAATAATTTGAAATTTCCGGAGTTTTCAATTGAGTAACAAAATCATATTAAAAGCAGCAGATCTTGAAGGTTTTTTGACAGATGAGGATAACGACAATATTAAGTTGATGAACGATCTTTATGATGAAGCCATGGAATCGTATAAAACGTTATCCGCAGGAAAAACTAATCCCTCTCTGGTTAAAAGAGAAACTGACAATATCATAGGTTTATATGATCGCATGGGAGCGCTTATGCAGGAAGTTACTGCAAAAGATGGTGCCATTAAAGTTTATTCTTTTAAAATGCCCCAAGCTTCCCATGGTGAGGTTTCCCGATTGATTGCCAAACTCAGAGATACGAGAACTGCTCATGATGAGTTTGTTTATTATGTTCAGAGGGCTTTTGAGCTTTTATTTAATCTTGCTTACGGAAGCGGAGCATCAGTAAGTAAAAATCATCTTATTGTGAAGACTCCAGTGACTCAGCCGGTTCAGAACTATGCTGTTCACAAAATCCCTGATGTTGACGATTCAATCAAAGACTCTGTTATGTGCGTAATGCTGAGAGGAGCGCTTCTTCCTTCAATGATCATGTCTAAAGAAGTTCAAGAATATTCTTCTACAGGTTATGTTACGCCTTTTGCTCTCTTTAAAATAAAAAGGGATGATAGCAAGATGAAGGATAATATGGAATATATTCTGGATCTCGATAAATCCTTTTTTGATCTAAAGAGTCTTGATGGAAAAGATTTGATTTTTGCCGATCCAATGAACGCTACAGGTGGGAGCCTGGTAACGATAGTAAAATATCTCTTGGAACAGGGAGTGAAACCTAAATCAATTAAAGTTTTTAATGTTATTTCTGCATTAAAGGGTACGCTGCAGATAGTGAGATCGATTGAGAATGTAACATGTTATACATTGTGGATGGATCCTGTCTTAAATGATGCCGCCTATATCCTTCCCGGTTTGGGAGATGCTGGAGATCGACTCAATGGTGAAGACCTGGATGATTCTCCTCGAAATATAATCCAGCTGATTGCAGATTATGGCTCTAATCTTGCATCATTATATAGATCTCAGGTTCGAGAAATAGAGCAGACAGTTTTAGGTTGATTTCTTGAAAATAATATTTCCATTGATATTCATCTTGTTGATTCTCGGCTGCAGTACTGTCTCTCAAAATATATCTTCTGAATATTATAATGTCGGTAATGCTTATTATGATGTGGGCAATTTTGAAAAAGCTATTGAATACTTCAAAAAAGCGATAGAAGAGGATGACTCCTCAGTTAATCGAATTCGTTATAATCTCGCCATTGCCTATTCCGAATCTGGTAGAGTAGAAGAAGGATTAAAGCATTTTTTCATTTTGCTTGATGATGATCCTGAAAATCTCCAGGTTTTGCAGTCTGTAGCTTATGCTTATTATTTAAATGAAAATACTGAAGATGCATTGCTTACTTATAATAAAATTCTTTCAATCTTTGAGTACGACTCTACCGCTTTGTATAACAAAGCTATGATATTGATTGAGAAAGGTGATCGAGAAGCTGCGAAAGTCCTGCTTGAGAAGTTGTATGAAGTTGATACTTCGCTTGAAGTTGTTCATCAACTTGGATCTCTTTATCGAGAGTTTGAGATGTCGGAATCATATGTATATTTATTTGAGACCGCATTGATTGATAATAAAAAAGATCTGGAGATTCTTACAGGTTTGGTTGAGTATTATGAAACAGAAGAAATGTATTTTAAAGTTCTGGAGTTTATTGATGTTGTTCTGGATCTTGAAGAACTTGAAGACTCAACGGAACTTCTATTCAAAAAAGGTTCTATATTGATACTGGAGTTGAATGACTATAATAATGGTTTTTTGAATTTGAAAAATGCAGTGGAATCCGGATATAAGGATATGGAGCAGATTAAACTATTACTGGAAGATGAAAAGCTATTTCAGGCTGATGAATTGATCGCTTATTTTAAATCGAATGAACTCTATTGATTTTCAACTGAAGTATCACTGTTGTCAGCACAATCCGAAGAACAGTAGTTTTCAGAATATCCTTCTTTAGAATTAAAAAAAGAGCCGCAATTCTGACATTGAGAAAAAATTGATGAACAGGCCAATGAGCAGTATTTATTTTTATATGTATCTTCGGCTAGTAGATATTTTCCGCAAGTATAACAGCGTTTATATTCCGATTCGTTATTTTCTGACATATCGGTAGTTTATAAAAGAAGACCTCAATGGTCAATGAATACCTATCTCATTGCCTCTTTTGGTGGTAGAAAAGATTTGTTTTTTTTTATATGTAAAATCATTCCAATTATTCTTCGAAAAAAAATATAAATAAAGGGTAAACTGTTGACTTTATTTTCTATTAATATTACCTTCATCAAGCACTCAAACAGTATGTTGTTTGTGAGTTCTTTAACATAGTTTTTGACGATGAAGCGCAATGCTTTAAGTCGTTGATAATGTATATCAGGGAAGGGAAGAGAATACGAAACAAAAGTGATCTTTTGAGTTTCAAATTATTTGTGATAAT
>Ga0209692_10001203_pt1 | contig 38254 bp, 51 predicted proteins | sample tdDd472_FD_187129 | JGI IMG/M metagenome (GOLD analysis project Ga0209692, IMG submission 187129) | Marine sediment microbial communities from the Atlantic coast under amendment with organic carbon and nitrate - tdDd47.2 (SPAdes)... | ecosystem: Environmental > Aquatic > Marine > Coastal >...
AACACCAAATGCATCACCCATGGCATAATCCGGATCAAAGTAACGCCACATCGAAACCAGATCATCGACAACAATTTGATCATCAACTCCGGCGTGCCAGGTTTTACAATAAATTGGTACGACATGGTTACCAAGCATTTCACCGACCACTAACGCAGGTTTCGACGCTGTTTCACTTTCACCATGGCCACTAGCATCCCAACCGAAACTGATTAATCCTTTTTTCTTATACTGTTGCCCTGGCATAGGTTCTTCAATTTGGATTCTTGCCTTAATAGCGGTTTGAATCGCCAACCTTAAATACTTTTCCCAAATCAAGTTTTTTGCCGAAACATTTTTACACAGCAACTGGCGAATATATTCATCGTGAGGTAACTGATCGCGCATATCTAATATGTACTGCTCATTCAATATGCCCATTTCCATGCCCAGATAACAATCGACCACGGGTAACTGGTGATACTTTCCACTCGCCACCATGCCTGCTAAAGTATCGGCACCTTTGAAAACACCGGTTATGCGAATTTGCGGATCGTTTTTGGACTCTTTACTGGCACCCAAGCGGCGAGTGGATCCCATCATTAACAAAAATCGAGAATACAAACGATCGGATGGCATATCATCGACCTCTTCAAGACTGGCCCAAGTCAAATCGCCACCGTCCACCTGACTCATAATGCCATAACTTCTGGCCAAGCTTTTATTGGCAAATTGGTAATAGGTATCGCTTAATTGTTTGCGTCCGCTTTTATAGTTAATATAATTTTCCAGCATCGGGCTGCGCCGAATCGCATCGGTATGATATCCCAGGTTAACCTGGGCCTGCGCTTCTCTCGGTGCAACCACACCCCCTTCTTGATCAGTATTTGTCGCATTAAACTCGAGTAGGTACAGTTCTTTCACCGCAGTTTTACCGGTTCGGCGACTGGAAAAATCAAGCGAGTTGCCATGCTCGTCCATTTCAATCATTTTTAAAACCTGCATGGGATCAAGTTCCACATTGTGAACATGTTTATGCCACAACAAATGATCCCCGGCGAATTCCATCACCGCTTTTTCGGCCACATTATTAATTTCAATGCGTTGTTTTGCTGTTAAGCGTTCAGACATTCAACACCTTGATTTTAAATGGCTGGCATACCAGGCCTTCGGCATTATCGGCATCATCATATAAAATAATATTCGCCTGGTATTTTCCCTCTACTAATAAAGCATTCGCTAAATCGATTTTGACAACCCAATTAGCATCCGGTAATTCGATGTAAGGACTAGGATCATCTGAATAAAAAACTAACTTGGTCGCCCCTCTTGAAATCGCGATCCCGACACGCGTAATGGTTGTGGCATTTTCAGTGGGTACTTGACCATTCAGCAAAATCTCTCGCTCAATTGTGTTGGCTTTACCAGGGTAAACTAACTCCTCGTTTTTTCGCATCCCCAGGCCTCCTATGAATAAGTTTTAGTGAGTGTTCGGTTATCCCAAACCGGTGAAACGCTGCGCGTAGCGAGCTCGGCATCAGCGGGCATATAACTTAAAACTGCACCATTAATTCCAGGCGTAAAAACAACGTCGTTTGAAGGTATTAATGCTGGCACTATTGCTGGCGCGTCTCCCCGGATAATGTTGGGTTGATATACTTGGGTGTTTGAAACAATTAAACCAGGTTCTATCGATGGTCCCGATGCACTGATGGTTGGTGTATAAACCGTTTCGACCGCCTCAATTAATGCAGGCGAAATCGCGGGCGCATCACCAGGTGAAATGGTTGGGTCAAAGATAACTGCAGCACTTACAATTAAAGGTGGAAATATTTCATTCGCGGCCTGCTGCGAAATTGTTGGTGAAAATACGATGGCTGACGAGGCGATCAGCGTTGGTGTGATAGTCGGCGCATCACCTGGTGAAACAGTCGGTTGAAAAATCTGCCCGGTAGCAGCAATTAGAGCTGGCTGAATTGCAGGCGCTTCACCAGCAGTAAGTGTTGGCGCGTATACCGACGATACTGATTCTATTCTGGCGGGCGATATGGCCGGTGCGTCACCAGGTGAAACAGTCGGATTAAACACTTGCCCACTGGCGGCAATAAGCAATGGCGAAATAGCTGGCGCATCACCTGCTGACACCGTTGGTGAAAAAACTTGTCCACCTGGCGCTATTAAAGGCGGGTCAATTGGTTGGTCTTCAGGACCACTGCCACTATCTTCTGGCCAACTGACTACGCTGAACCGATAGGTACGATTACCTTCATCTCGAGAGCGATACAAATTGATGACTGTCGGTGACGACACCTGAATGCCAATACGGTTTAAATGCACATCATTAGTTTTGTCCGTGTGGGCACACTCACCATAGATGGAAATCGTTGACACGTCCGCTTCAGCAGAAGAGTGAGTTTCAGTCCAGCTATCGGGATCGGTTCCTCCGCCAGCATTATCTGCACGAGTGCCTGTAATATGCTCAACAGACATATCAGGATTGCTAACAAGCCACACCACCACGGCCTGGCCAGTGTTAATTTCATTCGATAAAAAGCTAAGTTCTGTCGCACTCGAAAACCAGACTTCAAACCCGGAATAGTCCGGACCACCATTATTTTGTGAGTAACGAGATTGCGCGTGAAAATAAGCATTAGTAATAGCACCAACGCTCGAAACGGATTCGGTTTCAGTTGTAGCAGCAGCCGCAAAAATGTGCTCTATTCGTTGAACGGTCCAGTTAGAGCCAGTGTATTCACGTACCGAAATACTGACGTCACCATTTCGCGTTGTATTATCCTGTGTTCCTCTGGCAATATTCGACGCACTAACAAATTCCCAGGTTAAACGGCCAGCGCCAGACTCTGAACGGCCAGAGTTATCTGCAGCTTTGTGTCCTGTTGTTAATACAACAATTTTCGATGCATCAGCAACGCCACTGATTACTGAGCTGTCAATGGTCGTGGTGCCAGTGTGCGTAATCGATTCAACGTGGCGAAAAATTATTTCGTTCGGCCCGGCAGCGGCGCCGATATACTCGGTAATTTCAAAGAATATTCTGAGTGGGCCATTGCTGGTTGAGTTACGGGAAAAAGTAATACTGGTCAGCAGGTTTCCGGGATTGTCTATAACAACATTATTTCGTCCAGGTGTTCCCGCAAAATCATTATCCTCGACACCGGATGAGGTATGTTCGATACCGGTAATCTTAATATCCGCTTTATCAAGACCTGCTGGCGCCAGATATTCATCCGGTGAAGTAACGGTACCGACAGCGTTAATCGTAGCGGAGATGCCACCAAACGGAATATCAACATAGCCGTGTTGAATTCGGAAATCGGCCATGAGCCTACCTAAAAACGGTCACAGCTTGCGGATTGCTAACCTTTACTTCGGCAGTATTGGCAAACTCATAAATTCCAGTTGCTAGAAAGTTAATGTCACTGCGAGTCGCTACGCCATCAACAAAGTCAAAACGGTACAGCTCACCAAAAGCGTTGAACATTCGCTCTCCGGAAAACGTTGGAAAGTCATCTAACGTAATTGAAATTGTGACATTTTCGTTAACGCTGTAAGCCGTTTTATTCAGCGTCAGCGATATGACAACCCGAGGATCAGCAGGAATTTCAATCACGCCGTCATTATAGACAGGTAAATCGGCGCGTTTGTCCGCTCGCATTTGCTGCGCTTTAGTCAGATAGTCCTGGTAGAGTACTTCAGTTACCGCAACCGCATCACCAGGAACCTCAGTACCATCTGGCGCGATTCGGCTACCACGGATCGAGTTGTCTGGATTAAGGCTTAAAATATACACAGTTAGTTGCCCTAAATCTGAAAGATGCCCGAAGCATTCCAATTAATTGGAATGTTGCCGCCGTTCGGTGTGATAGGTAATCCAGGTGCCGTGTCGATAAATCCAACCAATCGACTTGTCCCTTCAACGCCGGTATCAACATAAAGCACTACGGCTTCAGCTTCGTCACCACTAACAGTGTTAAAAACAACATCGTCGCCATCAAAAACGCCATCAGCAACTACACCAATATTCGGGTTTGCTAAACCAACTTGTGCCACACGAGCCGCAGCTGGCAGGTCAGTTAAAAACTCGTGTGCCGCGTTGTAGGTATAATCTGCCAAGTCAACCAAAACACACTGAATGGTAACCGCGTCCATATCAACATCACCATTTAAAAGCGCATTTTTAAATTTTGGATAAACCAAATTAGCCATAGTTTTACTCCTCGAAGTCTAAAAATTTAATTCACAGTAATGCGAAACTGGATAATCGTCTTGGGGATTTTTAATGGTTCACCTTCTACCGTTATTGTTTCAAAAGCGCTAGGTTCAGAAAGGACACCTAACGCCTGCGCTTGAATTTGACAGGTGTATTCACCAGTCACTAAAACAGTCGTGTAGCTCGAAACATTAGCACCCAAAAACGCAAGCCGCTCATCATTGCAAAAAATATGAAACGCCTCCATTTCACCATCTAAAATTGGTGTGTTATCGGTGTACTCGGTTGGCGCAATCCATTCAAATGTTACTTCCTGATCTGCAGAAGCGACACCAATCCAACAAGCTGAAAAAAGCAGACAAATAAAAGTAAATAATCTAACAATGCGTTTCATCATGATCCTCCCGGTCAATCACTGGATTCATTGTGCTTATTGACCAACTTGATTACCTGGTTGGTGTAAGCGTTCAAAATGGTTTCTCGTTCGACAAGGCTTAAATAAGCCGAATCACTCAGACAGCTCAATGCCTGATTACTGACTACCGGTACATTCGGCTTGTTGGGTAATCGCAGTGGCGCGTGATAACTTTCAGTCGCGCAGCTGGCTATCAAAAAAATCCCGGCGACCGCGCAAATTTTCTGCATCAGCTTTTTGCACCACATCACGGATTTCATCATTTTTTTCCTGTTCAGTTTTAATGGTAAAGTCAGCCATTTCCTCTATCGCATTGGCCTTGGCATCACTCTTTTCAGCTCGCCGCTCAGCGGCTTTCTTGCCCGTCCACAAATAACGAACCAGAAATGCCAATACCGCAATAACGCCTGCAACAATCAATTTGAGTTTTGCTTTAAATTTTTCCATCGTATTGCACCACTGGTGATAAAACGTAAACCGCCAACAATTGACGCGATGATGACAAAAGCCAATCCGTAGTATTCGGCGAGTAATGCTTTAACCTCTGGCAAGTTTTCAAGAATTGGTTCCACAAACGCCAGAAGAATCGCAAACTTAATCGTTTTTGATTGATGTGGCTGTTTGTCTCCGGGGTTACTCATCGGATTCCTCCATATTCTCAAACTCTACCAACACCGGATCCTTTTTAATCCGGTCCTGACTACGTGAAATAAGCTCTCGCATATTCTCTAGCGCTTCAGTTTGTTTCTCCTGGAACTGGGTCATTTGTTCTTTGCTCTGGCTGTCAGCATCAAGATTTCCAGCCGCAATACCCTGGTCCATTTGCACTTTTGGTGTCATGTTGAGATCTGCCAGGCTGAGACTGTTTTTGCTTATCAATTCAAAAAGTGGTTTTAACAATGGATGCGCTTTAATTTCTTCAATTAACACCTTTTTTCCAGTCTCTTCATCGGTATATTTCGCCAATCGAAAATCACCATCCTTTGAAAAGCTATAAGCAGGATTTTTTAAGGTGACACCATCAGAAACGATCGAAACCAGCATGTCCTCGAACAGTGCCGACAAGCCAGCCTGGTTTGCCGCATGAATATCTTTGAGTAAGTCCGGATTGTCAGATTGCATGGCCACAAAGTGCTTCATAAATAATTCGGTACGCTTTAGGCAAGCTGGTTGCTTGCTGCAATAGTCATGGTCGACCGAACAAGTTTTACAATGTGGGTATTTACCGGGTCTGGCAGGAAATAGAATGGCCGTTTTAGCACTCGCGCCATGTTGGAGCGCATTAAACCGGGTAATCTTGGCTTCGTCTGGTGTTGGATGGCCTGATAAATTTGCGGCGGACTTTGCTTTACCTTCTGGCGTTTTGGGACCAGTCGCACATGCGTTTGCGCACAACATCCCAACTTGCCAGGCAACCTGCTCTACTTCATCCCGGCAATTTTCACAATGTGCAAAATATCGAAAGGGATGCGCGCGGTTAGGCTCCTCCTCACATCGAGTTGGAACGGCATTAAAGGTGAGCACACAACTTTTGCAGCGAAAAACCAGTTCGCTCGAATCAATTGGCTCTAAAAACTTTGCGGAATTTTTCATCCCGCCATGATCTTTTAATTTTCAATGACAAATATAGGGGCAGGTGTGTCAATAACTAATTGTTCACTGGCCCTTTTACTCGCCACACGGTTCGCTCAGAAACCTTAAAGCCAATCGCATTAAGTTCCTTAACTATATCGGCTACGGAAAGACCAAGTGAAAGCTTGTTTTTGATAAACTGGTTTCTTAAATGTTTTTTGTATTTATCAAAGCTCGGAAACGCCACGCGGAAACGGCCTGTATTTTTGGCATCGTGAACGCAATCCAGGAAGTGCCACATTAATAAAAAATTGTCGGCGCCGATTTTTTCAGCAATCTGAATTAATTCATCCCTTAGGCCAATTTCTCTGAGCTCCGAAAAAATAATGCCCGCGGATTTTTTTTCCGCGCGTAAAATTTCGGAATATATGCAGTTATCTGGGTACCCTCCCCCCCTTGGAAACCTGTCCGATCTTCTTTGCCGAGCCCCCACCTTATGACCAGGCGTGAGATCACCAGTATAAATTGAATTTGAATTACGCTTTTTATCTGTCCGAGCATTCATAACTAATTGATTCTCCTATCCCCTAAGATAATTGAATTACATCTTTTGTATATAACGTGCCCTTAAAGTAAATGCGGTAACAAATGCTTTTGGCCGTTTTAAATGAAAGTTTCCACACATCCACGAGCCCCTTAAAAGCTCAGCTAAACACATGGTCTAAGTACCGGGTATAGCGGTTCTAATGCTTAACTTGAATCCATAAGGGCCTCTTGCGCTGTGCTATTAAAATATTGTGATGTTATATATTTAGAGTAATCCTTTTTCCCTGAACTCTTTGACGAGCGGGGAAACTGGCGTATTCGTTTTACCTAGTGGATTAGACTTATCCATTAAGGTCGTCAGCTTTCTTAACGCTAACCTGGTGTATATCTTTGTGGTCTCTTCTTTGGTGTGGCCTAGTATCGTCATGATTTCTAGTGTCGATGCACTATCCTCAGCTAACTCTGAACCAACCAAGTGACGCAATGCGTGGGGGTGCGCCTGGTCTTCTGGAATACCTGCGAGCTCAGCATACTCCTTAATCATTTTCCGGATCCCTCCAGGAGTCAGCCGGCGAGATTCACCACGATGCTCAAAGCTGGGCGTGTGGTTGTTTTTTAAGTTGATAAATAAAACCTGATCACCACTAGCCAAACACCTATCACATGACTGCAATTCATCATGGCCCAGGTACGCACGTACAAGAATGGCTGACTCAGCGGGCAAAGGAATCATCCGTTCCTTGCCACCTTTCTCTCTCAGTCTCACAGCAAGGCGCTCGACACCATCATAGTCAAAAGGAATCAAATCATTTTGGTTTAAGTTCGTAACGCCGTTAATCCTGGCACCGGTTCCTATTAAAACGGAAATAATGGCGGCGTCTCGCAGCCCTTTGAAAGTTGATATATCAGGCTGCATTAAAAGTTTTTCTGAGTTCTTTAACCCCATAACAATGGGAACCTTTGATAGTTTTTTTGGATAAACTATTTTTTCAGATTCATTAGTTTGAACATGATCATTTTCATGCAACCAGGAATAGAAACCTTTTACGGCCGCAACAGCTGCCCTCCTGGAGGAAGGAGATGCACCAGCCTCATGCAAGTGAAGGCCAGTAAACTCGATCAGCTCTTCTTTAACAGCAAGCAATAAGCTTTTAGACTTGAGAAATTCAGAAAGACGTTCGACATAGTTACGATATTTATCACACGTCGACTTCGCGCAGGCTTCGCTGGCCAGCTTGTAGTCCAACCAACTATCCAAAAAAACCTTGTCTTGTTTCTGCAAAAAACCTCCCAGGGAAAACAACCCGTGGTTTCGTGGCTAGGATTTTATTTTATCATAAGCCTTTGAAATATATGTATTTTACAAACCACAATTCGCCACGTTTTTTCGTGGTGGTACCATTTTTTCCGTGGACACATTTTGTTACATTCTTAAAATCCGTGGTTTCCGTTTTTGCCTCTATATTCTCTCTCTCTTTTATAAAACAACAAGATAGATAGATATAGAGAGAAAAAGGAAAAAATCAAAAAGTGGCAATAAAACCAAAACCGTGGCAAATAAGTGCAATTCCGTGGCGAATACATACCGACCTGCGATAGCAATCCTCTAAAGAAACAAAGGCTTAACAAAATAAACGGCAAAATCCACGGATTTTTTCTGCTCCGTAGCTCGTAAATATTTTGCAAACTCGAATTGAATCGCTATCATGTCATTGCTTATCGTCTTTGGCGACAGCCGCTGCTCCTGTTACTTGTTAAGGGGTGCGGGGAAGGAAGTGAAAAAAACGGAGTTCGGTTTATGTCAAAAATCATTAAGGCCTGCGCAAGCGCAGTTGTTTTACTAATTAGCAGTTGCGCCCCGAAGGATTCGGAGGTTTTAAACGCCTGTGAGAAGCTCCAGGAGACCGGTGATGCTGTTTACCTGGTGTCAGTAGGCCTTGATCAGGTCAAAGCACAGCAAGCCATAACGGCGCTCAATTCCGATAAACGAACGGGCTCTTACGTCTCCTCTTGCCTCCAGGTCGTGAAGAACTTGCTTTGACGTAAATTTGACGTAATTGGTTGCGTATTTTTGAATAATTCTGCTGAATTCTGATAATTGGTTCCTTAGCCAAACCCCTTTAAAATAGAGCGCTTGAGCGCTTTTGAGTAATTATGAGGGGTAATTAAAAAACAGGTTACTTGCCTCTTCTGGGCACCACGAATCACAGTAATAATAAGGCCTTCAGCGCCTTTTGACGTAAATTTGACGTATCAAACTACTTGTAACAACTAATCACTACTGCTATTTTGTCTCAACCATCAAGGAAAAACGGGCAATTAAATGGCTGCGATTCGTAAGCGTGGAAATAAGTATTACGCCGAGGTTAGGCGAACAGATTTTTTCCAGGGCAAATCCTTCCCCTCTAAAAAAGCAGCTCAAGACTGGGCCAGGCGTGTCGAAACGCAGCTTGATGATGGCCACCTGGTTAAAGGAAAAAGCGGACGTACTTTTGCAGATGTGATAGACAGGTTCACTAAAGAAATTTCCCCAACTCGAGACGGTGCAAAATGGGAAGAAATCCGCGGCAAATTTTTCAAGAAGTTCAAAATTGCCAATATCCGATTAAATGATCTCACATCCCGTCATTTTGCTGATTATCGTGATGAACGCTTAAATAAGGTTAAACCAGCGAGCGTTAGACGCGAACTTAACTTTATGAGCTCTATGCTCAGCACAGCGATGCGAGATTGGGAATGGATTGGTCACAACCCAGTTGAAAAGATTTCCAAGCCTAAAGCGTCACCGCCTCGAGATAGACGTGTTAGTCAAAGTGAAATCAAACTATTAATGCGAGAATTGAAATATTCGGAAAATGGCCAAGTACTGCTAAAGAAACAACAAACCGCTACGCTCTTTTTGTTAGCGATAGAAACTGCCATGCGTTGTAAAGAAATGACCACTTTATCCTGGAGCCAGATTCACCTGGATAAAAAATACATCCAACTTCTCAAAAGTAAAAATGGCGATCGCAGACAAGTCCCTTTATCCACAAGAGCAATCGAACTAATTAGAAAGTTTGAAGGCCTTCATCCGGATAACATGTGCACAGTCACTGAAGGAACAGCGAGCTCCATGTTTTACAAAGCTAAAACCAATGCAGAATTGAACGATTTGAATTTTCATGACAGCAGGCGAGAAGCATGCAGCCGGTTGGCTAAAAAACTGGATGTCATGGACTTGGCAAAAATGAGCGGTCACCGAGATATAAAAACGCTCCTTAATGTTTACTATAAACCAAGCGCAGGTGATATTGCGGACCTTTTAGGGTGACGCTACGTGAATCTTTCTTAAATTGCAGAGTAAAAGCTAGCCAAAGATTTGCGTAGGTGCGTATAAAAAGCCGCTTTACAGCGGCTTTTGTTAGGCTACTTTTGTGAAGTCCACAAAGAACTCCTGACCAGGCCTAATCTTGCCGGCTAAATCAGGATTGCTTACGTAGAGTTCAACCGAACCAGAAGGAGTAAACCGCGCGAAAGTATTATTTTCGTCACTACCATCTTCCGGATAGGAGTTTGCACAGACTGGACTCATTTTCAAAGTTTCACCCGTCTCATGAACCTCAACCGAATTGACTTTCATTTTTGCTCTCATCATTTTTTGTTTCCTCACACCGTCAAAGGTGGTGCATACCTATAAAATTATTTTTTTCTTAAAACTCTCAATCTACAAAAATGCTGTAGAAGCGAGAAGCAACGATAACCTGCTCTCTAATCGTTTTTGTGTGTCCTGCTATCCCTGAGCCCATTACAACTTCTCTAAATATATAACCTTTAGGCTCCTTAACTAATTTATAACGTGGCACATAAGTTTTTACATCGACTTTGCTTGTGAAAACTTTTCCGGAATATTCTCCAGCTTTTCCAAGCGCGAAAATTCTATCGATATTTTCTTTCTTAATTAAGTTACCGCCTTTTATAGTGTGTTTAACTGTGATCCTATTCATATATCACTTCCTATTTATTCATCAATTTCGGGCTATGTTTTGTATGCCCCCAAAGCTTCAAAAACGCACCAACCAACGACCAAACAGATTGAGTTCGACGATTAAAACTAAGTACTTGACCTTGTCGACCTTCCTTACCGGTATACTCTGCGAACAATCGTCCTTTGTAATTACCTGTGTTCTTGTTTCCAGAGCAATCATTTGAAATATCCATAATGCCAAGCTTGCGCGGCTTTCCAATACCACCAGGTATTAGTTCAACAGTGATTCTGATCATATTTTTTTTACCCCTCAAAGCTCATCAATAAAACTCAGCTGTTCCTCATCAGAAACAGGAATATCCCTAATCGAACTTTGCCAAGTTAAAGCGTTAAACCGCGCAAAAGCTTCATTCCATTCATCCAGGAGCGCTTTGGTTCCCTCGAGTGGACTGCCAGCTTCATCAGCAGCGTCAACAAACTCCTGGAGCTCCTGGGACATTCTTTCAGCTATTTCCACCAGGTCGTCCTGGTTCACTGGCTTATCTTGTTGTATCCCCATTAGGCAGCCCTCCATCGTAATCCCCAGTTGATGATCTCTTTTGGATACCAGCGAGTCGTTGAAGCAATAACGCCTGGTGTTTTTTCATAAGGTATATTTATGGGCGTTGGAAAGTTTGGGTTTTTACGGTAACGGTCAACGGTCCCCATGCTTACTCCAAAATATTCAGCAATTGCTTTACGGTCCCACAGCGTCTGTTCTTTCTTAAGCTCATCGCGAACAACTTCTTTTAGCCGCTCCAGGAGCTCATTGTATTGCTCAGCTTCTAACATCGCTTACCTCTCTCATCGGCGTTAAATGGTGAATTTTTCCAAACGGAGTGTGATGAATTTTTACCGGCCCAGTTCTCGCAACAAATTGATGCAAAATCATCGCTTGCAGTTGCTTTTCTTGATGTTCGTTGAGAATGACGGAATACATATCCTCATTTCCATCCATTAGCACCAGCTGAAACTTGGCTGGCTTTAACCTGGTTGGCTTACCCATTGGCCACCTCCTTGCGCTTGGCGAACGTGGCCACTTCCAGCTCTGCAATTGCACGAACCGCAGGCTTTAGCTCATCAGGTTGTTCAGCATGATTTTTTCGGTTTAGGTGAAGGTGGAGTGCACGACTTACCAGCTCAAGGTTGGAGATATCACAATTCAGCTTATCACCATCTTTAAATCGTAAGATCATATCGTCAGGAATTGGAGCGTTGTGTTGCTCCCAAACTACGTGGTGCTTAGGACGGTACCAGCCTCTATATCCGGTGTATGGATTCACCTCGTCCACCTTAACTAAAACGTATCCATCCTTACTACAAATACGCTCATCACCAAACGTTTTTAAATTCGCTGGTACATGCCCTTTTTTAAAACTAGTAGAGCTTGGTTTGCATACTCCTTTAGTGCCCGTATTCCATGGCATGTGACCTTTAGAAAAATGTCCTGTTCGTCCGCTGTCTATCTTATGGTTATGTACAAAATATTTAATCTGCGAAACTTTTAACGTTAAATTAAATTTCTTATTTAATGCAGCGGTAAGGTCCTTTACAGATAAATTCACATACTCCCTTTTGATAAACTCAACATGCTCATCATTCAAATATTTATACTTACCCGTTTGGCCGTTACCTTTTCTGCAGCATACAAACCCGTGGTTAGTTAATGCGCTTTTAATTGCTAAGCGGCTTTTATCGGAATTGAATGACTCATTGAATGCGACTGTTAACTCTGGCACCTGGAGCTCTCGATATCCTAACCACAAAAACAGTAGTTGTTCTTGAGTATACTTACGCATCCTTACTGCCCTCGATCATTTTAGGTAGCTCACCAACTTGACCTTCGCGGTGTAACTTCTCCGCTTGTAGAGCAAGATCCGCATTTGCTACAACCTGGTTAGCCAGTTGGGCTACTGCCTTTGAACGATTAATTTCATTCTTAAGATCTTCACCTTTTAAATCTTCATCGTTGATTCGTTCTAACTGCAGAAATAGGTGGTTGTTTAAATCGATCAGTTTGTTTTTCATTTTCCACCTCCCGACAGAATGTATCTTTTTTGGTATGCTTCGCTCATCGCTTGCTATCCTCTTTTATAATTTACTCTTAAGCTGCAGGAACCACTTCATAGCCTTCTGCAAGTTCATTCTTCCCCTGGTTGTTGACAACCAGACCCTGGTCATACATCCACAAAATACATTTTGAGCGTTCACGACGGCCGTAAATCAACCGACCATTTTGGCGAACCTCCCAGCTAGAATTTGCGAATTTTGATTGACTCGATTGTTTTTCCACGTTCTACCTCCTTCATTAATTCATCACGTTCGTACTCGTGCTCTAAGACTAACGGCCCACACTCATCACCTGCGTGGTACCAGATAACTGTTTTATCTTCACCTTCAATGGCAATGTCAAAGCCGTACATGGTTACATCATCAAGCGTTAACCACTCTCGCTTTCTGAACTTTTTAACTATCATTACTCCCCCAAAACCGCACACAGCATAAAACGATGATTCAAATCTATAGGCGTTTTTTCATCTAACATACTTTGCAAAGTAACTGCAGCGACGCCTGTCATTAAAGCGAGCTCCAGCAATTGCCCTTTCTCCTTTGCCACTTTGACCGCCTGACGTATTTCTTCATCAGTTAACTGACTTTCGACATACATTTAAAATCTCCTTGAGTCGGGATCCCCATTTCCGGACGCGCAACAAACAGCCCGAAACTTTCCAGCTTTTCCAGATTAAGCGCGAGCATGTGCGGTACTCTTTGTCGACCAATACGCCGCTCTACATCATCCCGTTCTACTACCCCGGCGCGAATCAATTGCTGCTTTAAAATTCGGTCACTTTTAACGGGTAAAGCGTTATATTTTTCTTTCAGTGCAGGGGTTTGCGACAGGTGCTGCATGATGTGGCTAGCGCGGATCATTAAACACATCTTTCCTGATTTATCTTCAATATCAATAATGAAGGGATACTTGAGCTGGTTGGAGTCAATCTCGCCCAGGATAATTTCTAGTATCCAGACCCAAGGCTGACGGCTTGCCTTAGTTTGTTTAATGTGCAAATTCATTTCTGTGACCAAATCTTTAACGAAGTCACCCGTTTTCACATCAATTCCGGCGAAATCACAAATCAATCGCCAGGCTGTTAACATGGCCGTATAGTTCATAACAATTCGATCGGCACCTGGGTCGCTGCTGTCTGCCATACATTGTTCTAGCATTTGCGTTTTTGTTTCTTCAAAAACAGACTTAACCTGTGGTTTGTCCAAATCCGCCAAAAATTCCAGCCATTGCCGCATTGGCCAACGAGGCAAATCATCCGGCATCAAGGGCCCCATCCGGCTGTTAATATCAGAGCGGACTGTTTTGCCCAAAATGGTATCCACGGGAACATCTTCACCAGCCAAAAGTACCGGCGCCGAATTTAAATATTCCGTCATGTCGGTGCCTCGTCGTGTCACGGAAAATCCATAACACTCCTGAAGCAACGACATCGCTTTGTCGATAATATCTTTGCGCCTGGCGCTAATCTCCTCCCAACCAACGGGATGTGAAGTGTGTGAAATGCTGGTTAGTAAACGGAATTCAGTTTGCAAGGACTGGCCTGAAAATACCGTAAAAGTGATAGTGCGCATTAACCGATCGAGTAGCGTTGTTTTGCCGCTGCCTTTGTCAGCCTGAAGGATCATGTGCGGCCAAAATCCCAGGTAGACTTTGAGATGAGCGCCTACTCCCCAGGCTAGCAACATCATGGCCGCGTTATCCTTAAACGTCTCCTGGTAGGATTTAACAACGGTCCGTGCATCGCCCTTATAGCCATTATGAAAAACGAGATTATGATAGGGGCACTGCTTGACAGGATCCTGAAAATAGCAATCGGTACCATCGTTAACAGTCGGTCGCCCATCTTTGAAAGCCAGGCCAACAAAGTTCATCGCATTACGCTCGCCAATGTGCACCGCACGTTCCCAAATATTTAACAGCCTGCTCATATTTGCAGGTTTATAAATTGGCCCAAACTTTCGCCACTGGTCAATGTTGTGCACTTGCTCGTCGGTTAAGACTTTTCGCTGAAGCACTGACCCGTGCCGCGGCGTTTGCACTGCTGCTGCAAATAATTTAGTCGGTTGCGCATCTTGTTCGCCGCTGGTTGTCGCGGTAGCGCTTTGAATCGTTATCCTGGACAATCCTGCAACACGAAAGCCACACACGGATTCAGAAATAATGCTTTCTTCACCGTCACTATTCCTACTGATTTTTTGAAATTGCGTCATGTCTGGCTGAGCGTGAAACCGCCAGTAATCTTTAAAATCATAGGTAGGTAAATAGATACGTCGACGATAAAACCGATCAATATCATCTTTACCGACCAGCCCTGGTATGGCCCACAGCTCGATTTTGTTAAGCGCCTTGTTGACCGCTTCGACTCCCTCGGCGATTAATAAATCATCAACGTCATTCACTTCCCAATCTTGCTGGTCGACAAATAGCGCACTGACGTTTGCCGCCAAGGATTCTTCGTGGTACCGCCAGGCGGCCTCCGGACCAGGCCTGTATCCTTTCTCATTCGGCTCATCATTATCCATACAAAAATAAACTTTTTTACCGAGTAAGATGGTCCAGTCAATGCCTTTATTGTTCGTCCCTTTTGTAGCCACGGCAGCGACTCCACGGCGGCTTTCAAAAGCAGTCATGACCGCCAGGGCATTAATAGGTGATTCAACAACGTAAACCGTGTGCGCCTGCTTCAGAGCATACGGATCGGGAATATATAGAAAGCCATTCTTCTCACCCTGGCTTTGCGTTTTAAGGCCACCGTTAATCTCCGGATCCAGGTACCGCATATCGACACCAACAACCCGGTTACTATTAGGGCAACGAGAAATAAATGCCGGCCCAGGACCACCATGACCAACCTGGCCAGATGGAACATTGGCACTAGTGTAGGTATTAAAACCCAGGGTTTTGCGCTTTATACAATGAGCAATTACGGTTTTACTGATCGCGCGTTCGCTGTGCAAATAATCAGTGCACTCAGCAGGGTTTTCCAGGCATCGGTCAGCAATGTATTCAATGGTCGACTTGTGAACGCCTTTATTTGATTTGGTTTCTTTTTCTATACCGTACATTTCGTGCAGCTCATCTACTGCATCTGGCAGTTCAATTCCTCTGACATACATCACCAGGTCAACGCAGCTTCCACCTTCCCCACTGGAAAAATCTTTCCAATAGCCCTGGTCAGATTTAATTGATAACGAAGGGTTTTTGTCTGGGTGATGCGGCGAATGATAATTGGCGTTGTTGCCTTTGCCTTTTTTTAATCCCAGCCGTTCTGCCAGGTCATCCAAATTAATATCTTGTTTTAATTGGTCAATGCTTGCCATCGAGAATGTTTCCGTTATCGTCTATTGTTATTATCACTTGCCCGTTAAGCTTTTTTCGCAGAAAGACCACTTGCGGATCTTGTAAAGCTTCAGCCAGTCCGGGCGCTTCACTTTGAATTCTTGCCCACCACTTTTTTCGCTGCTGAGAATCAAGGTGAGTAAGATTGACTTTTCTAACCAACGGCTTTAGGCCTGCGTGTCGGATTTATTTTTTCCACTTCAACCAAAGGTTGCTCGTAATTGTCAGAAATCGGAACAATATTAATACCGGACATGGGATACATTTCTGGTAAGGCGCGACCACCTGGGTCACCGTTCACGCATACCAGACCATAAACTCCGAATGGGCCAGCGGTTTTGCCTCGAGTATGCATGGCAGCAATTTTTGATAAATGACCTTCCACCGTTTTAATGTCAGGTGTTTGTTTTAAAAGCTTGGCCACTTCTCGATCGTTAAACTTGCTCGGATCGACTTCGACAATCATTTTCTTTGTCATCTTGACTTCAATTTCATAGCGTTCTTTTAGCACTAGTTTTTCTCCCTTAAAGTAAGCAATTGGGGTTTCTGTAAAGTTGTAGTCTCCAAAGCAGATTTCACATATCCGCGTCTCGGCGTTAACTGAGTAACACTGGCAGAAGAAACATTTGATGTTGGGTTGTTTAAATTCCGGTTCACTGCACATATTCTTAGAGTCCTGTAGGTCCATTCTTGTGGTGTCACCACCAACCATTTTTCATTGTAAAATCGTGTTCTTAGAAAGGTGCCAGGCACCCAATCATTTTGAAATCGCATCCAGACGCGCGAATATTTTTTAGGTAAGCGCATTAGTTCCACTCCCTATATTCCCACCAGTCAGGCGTATACTTTTTCGCTTTGCAATCGAAGTACTCACCTTTCAGAAACCAACCCGGTATTTTTTTCTTACCCACATAAATCCAGATATGGCTATAGTCTTTAGGTGTTCTAGCTGGCATTAATCATCATCTCCTTGATGGACTCTTTATCGGGTTTGGTGTAAATCGCGGTGGTTTTTAAATCGCTATGGCCAAGTAGCTGCTGAACGGCCAGCAGCGCTTTGGCACTATCGCCATTTTTTGCCAGCAATCTTTTGGCAAAGGTATGTCGTAGCCAATGTATGGAGCCCCGGGGCAATCCGCTTTCTTTAATCCAGAATTCAAAGCGTTTTTGAAAAGCGCGTATGGTTAGTGCGCAATGTTTTCGACTGATTATCAGTGGCCGATCGTATTCGTCCAGGTCGCTTTCAAGGTTCGCTTTTCGGTGCAACTTGAGTAGTGTTTTTAAATGGCGGCGCGCTTCTTTAACCAGAAAAATAGATTGTGCTTTTTCGCGTTTATTCCACTGCCCAATTTGCAGATAACCGCTATCGAGTGCAGTAACGGCATCACCAACGGTTAACTTAGAGAGTGGCTGTATGCGAATGCCGGTTAAACGGATCAATCGAATCCAGGCCAGGTCGCGTTCGGCAATTTCGCCTTTAACGCGTTTTATTGCTCGCAAAAGTTGGCGTTCTTCAGCTTCCGTAAAATATTTATCAAACGTCTCCATACGATTCACCGAGGGCTAATGCCAACAAGGTCCAACCCATCCTGAATTTTGCACATCGCAAATTGCATACGGTGTGCCTCTTCAACATCTACCGCACAGCTCGCAACGTCATTGAAATACAGTCGCTTGCAAAATTGGGCCAGGTCCCAGGCTTCTTGTTCAGATAGTTCTACTTCCAGTTTTACTTTTTTGGATTTGTGCATTTTTCACCTCGAGGGCTTTTTATCGAGACTACGAAGTAACTGCGTAGCTCTCGCTTTTATTAATTTGCAAAAAACGGGATCGTTCATCGCGGCATCAAAGTTATTTGGCTTAAACGGAGACTTTGAAAAACGGCAGTATGCAACTCGTTCCATATCCGCATGCTGGCGCTCTTCTATTTTTTTCAGTCCGATATCCAGTTGCTTCATATCACTTCACCAGGAGCCCTTCGACTCGCTGCATAAATGCATGAAATGCGGCAATGGTTTCCATCCCTTCTCGCATGATGTAGGCGTACTCTTTATGCGTTACCTGAGAGTCTTCAAAGGCTTTTAATACCGCTTTAGCTACATCACCGTTTTCTTTTTGCCAGGTCGCATACGCGGTTAACACTTCAATATCACTACACCCTTCAAATTTACGGTTTGGAATTAAGGTGTAACCGGTGATTTGTGCAATCGCGATTAACAGAGCGGGATTTTCGGTGATCTTCATCAGCCGAACGGCATCAATTAAGCCAAGCTTATGAGAGGGCGCGTCGGATTTAACTTCGTGATTTAACGAGCTGGGACGTTTGTGGATTTGTGGCGCTAAAACTTCAGCACCGCCTTTGTGACTATGGACCAAACCATAGATACTGATATCTAAGGAATTCAGTTCATAGTCTGTTAAAACATCCGAATTAATTTTGGAACAAGCCGACTGTGCCATGGCAATTTCTCCATAATTGCGCGTGTCAATTCAGTGGCTTTCGCGTTAGCATAAATCCCTGCTACTATTTGCAGCAGGTAGTTATAGTGTCCGAGCTAGGCGAAAGCCGCTACCTAAGGCACCGGTGCGGTAACACCGGTGCCACCTTCACTGCCTAAGAGGCAGCCTGCAGCTGAACTTTTACCAAGCCACCTTCACGCAAAACATAGCCTTCTTGAATCGCGGCTAACCCTAATTCCATTATCAAAGCTGACTGAGTTGGGACCGTTCGCTTTTCCTGTTCGGCAATTGCTTCGATCTTCTGCCGTTGCTTTTGCCCGAGTGGTACTTGTACCCTTTTAATTTCTGAACTGTCGCCCATGTAAACGCTCCTTTGGTCGCTATATCAGATTACTGTGTCGAGATTCACGAGAAAAAACGCGAAAATCTGATATAATTTAAGTCAAATTAACTAAAAACCTCACATTACTGACCTAATGTGATTCAAAGCCGATAATAGATCACAATACTGATCAAAACAAGGGTTCTTTGATGAATAGTTCACTATCGAAAACACTGCTTACTATATTGGATGATAGAAAGCGCACCGAATGGGCACTTGGTTTAGGAATACCAAAGGCAACAAACTCAAACATGTTTAACAAAGGGATCTACCCTTCCGATAAACATTTACGCCGAATCATGCTGGCCGAAAACGCGTCGATGAGCGCATTGTGGGGAGCCTCTTCAGCGCCGTTTATGATTCATCGCACAAGCTCTGCGCATGAAACTTATGCGACGTTAGAGGCACATCTGGATGATCACAACTGGGACATTCACGTAATAACTGGTGATGAATTCCCGGTATTCGTTTTATCCACTTTAGCCATGCAAGAAATCGATAACCAGGAATTTAAATATACCCACATAGAAGTTATCTGCGGCCCCGTAGACCATACTGTGGCCAATCTATTCCGGAATAAATCCGTTAAACATAAACAACTACCCGAAAACGAAGCGCATTTATTAGCTACCGGATATAAGGGAACTTACTTTCTATTTGGCAAAGAAACTTTGTTGGATGCTAAAGAGATTGATCAGGTGGAGGTCAACCGAATTTGCCGTGAACCGTCCGAACGCAATGCTGCACTCTTAAAAAGAGTGATGGAAATACTGGATGAAACAGTTATTCAGGAAGGAATTGAAGTCAACGCACAAGAGCGCCGCAAGCTCGTCAGTGAGTTATACACTTACGCAATAGAAGAAGGATTGCTTTCGGAAGATGTAAGCCCAAACCTCGCCCATTCAATGCTGCGAGTCATTTAAACTAACTTATTTGGGATGGGTTGTTTCTTTTATTTCTCGTAAGTTTTTAATTAGGCTCAGCTCTTCTTTTACATCACTCTGAAATTCACCTACTTTTTCCAAAAACTCCTGGTGCATTTTATGATAAACATCGGCTTTTAACTGCCACTGAGCCTTTCGGCGAAGACGTTCAATATTATCTTCAATATCATTAATTCGAGCCAATTCAGCCTGTAAACGGACTGAGTCGGTGCGGAGCTTTTCAATATACTCATTCCGGGCGTTCAGTTCTTGGCCGTTGGCTACTACCTCTAAAACAGGTTTTGTCTGCGCTTTTTCATAAGACAAATTTCTAACAATGACTTTATAGCCCACTATGCCAAGCGGGACCATTAGCCCTATTCCCAAACTGATTAAAATCGCTATATTTGACTTAACTGCGATCGCGATACTGGTGGCTGTTAAACCGACCAATACCCATGCTAACCATTTTTTCACTAAACGCATCCTTTAGAGCTTTAAGCCCTGAAAATCCTGGTACAACTAAAGCGATTACTGCCACGCTGAGCATTAACCGACAAATATCATCATAGTACTGTGATGTGGCCCTACCATACCCAGCTAACGCTGAGCCCAGCTGGCCTATATCCACAACAATTAAAACAATGGCGACACCAGTAACAACTGATTCCTGGCGTAATTCTTCTGTTTTTAACCCTTGCGGGACTATTCTCATTTTTATTGCGAAATAGGCGGTAGTTTGATCAAGATAATTAATAAATAGGATCATTGACCCTTGTAGTACAACCCAGTAAGGAAACCAGAGATATCTGGCAATTGGGGCATTGTAGAAATCTTCATAGTAGCTGAAGCTTATCCCCCAAATCAGAATGACATATCCAATTAAAACTCTACGTCTTAGATTACCGACACAAAGGAAAAAGCCTGCAATCATTACAAAAACGCACAGCCCAACCCAAGTCTGGTGGCCGTGCGATTTTATGGCTTCAAGTAATGATTCAATCAAATTCCCTTAATCCTTATCCATCTGTCTGGTCGCAAATGCCGGCTGGGCATCCACCACCACCACTTTGCGGTTGTACTACAGGTGCCGTTTTCTGTTCTTCTGTGTTGAGTTGGTCAACAGCTTCAGCACCACCAAATAGCAAAATCAAATACAAGTATACTTTCTTCAACATATCTCGCTCCGTTATATTAACAATGGTTTTTAAAAAACGCTATGCACTCCAGGCACAAAGCGTGAGGTTTTATGTAAATTTATTTATTTTTATCTCGATAAAGCGATTTAAAATTACGCAGTCAGGTAATTTTGGCTAATAAATCTTTGAAAAGCAGGCACAAATCGAGACAAACAGAGTATCAATTTTTGTGCCCTCGTGGGTATTCTTGATTCGCATAACGTTAATTTACTGGCATTATGTTTTCTGTTCAGCTTCCCGAATGACCACATCACCCTTGGCCAAGGCAATCATTAATTGCATGCCATATTGGTATAGCTTCGCGTTCCGACCATCATCACCGGCCAGCAGCGAAGGTCTGTTAACGGGTTGATCCATAATCTGGATAATATTATTGGCCAGCTGGGCGTTTTGCTGGTCAATCTGTTTTTGCTCTTCAGGTGAAGGTGCCGTTTTGTTTGTTTTAGCTTTCGGTTTTCTAGCCATGGTAAATCCTCTTATAAAAATTAAGGGTATTGTTTAACTGTTACATTCACCTGGTCCATCGTGCCGGCCAACGGCCCCAGATTAACGATCGTATAGTCATAGGTTCCAGCCCCAGGCTGGTCGCTTAAAATGCGGCTACCAGTATTCACAAAGTAGTCATTATTGGAGCCGTTAGGCTCAAAGTCATTCAATACCACGGTTATAGTGGCCACGGCACTGCCATCACGTCTCAGTTCATAGGTTTGCGTCTGGCCAATCAAATTAGTCGCACCACTTTCGTTGTGAACAATTGAAACAATGAATTCCAATAAACCGCCATTGGTGTCGTAGTTGGAAATTGATACTGAGCTTTGATTGAGAAACGGTCCAAATATCTGGCTTTGCATCGTCGGCGCAGCTTTCACTTTGGTAATGGTGTAAACCTTATCGATGACCAGCGAACCGAATGTAGCCCTAAAAGTGGCGGTTCCGGTGTCCGCACTCATCGAGTTCACCGTATAAACACCTGTGCTCGCATTGATAGTAACATCCACGCCAGTTTCATTGGCCACGCTATAAACGATGCCATTACCAGTGGTAATATCGTTGGCACCCTGTGAAATTTTAAAAGTGCCTCCCGCATTAGAAAAGTCCCCACCGTTGCCGTTCTGATCAGTGGTTACTGAATGATTATCATTGGTTAAAGAACCAAAAATAGCATCAGCACCATCAAGTCTGGCGTTTTCCCAGGGAATAATAATCGTGCCATCCTGGCCTCGTTTAGCAGTGGTCATATACAGCGGATCATCTCCGGCGGGCGGCGTATCAAACCAGCCCGCGGCAATCAGTTCGGCGTTCTGGTCGGTAGCAGCCGGTATCGCTGGCGCCGTTGTCGAACGTTGAAACCAGTAATCGTAATAATCACCTTGCTGGCCATTTTCACCAGCAATTAAAAAAGGATCTCCCCAGGTAACCACACCCGCAGAATCCCGGGTGCCTATCCGGGCGTATTTATCACCTGGTTGAAACGTGTCGTGCCAATCTGGATCGGCCATGTATCACCTCAAATTAACTCGGTACTCGGCGTACAATGCGGGAACCATCCGAGTCGGTTGATGCAACTTCGGAATTCACAACAACCGCCACATTGTTGTCAGCGTCATTTCGCAGGCCGACATTTAAACGGATGATATCCATGTCCGGGTTGTTGGTCAGAAAGTCATTTACCGCAGTATCAATTGCAGTATTCAATGTATCTTGTGCAGTTTTTACTTGGTCCATGGTAGACATAATTTTTTCCTCTTTGTCAGGGTTAAATAAAATGGGTATCGCTAAACACCGTAATAAGAAAGTGACCAGCCAACGGTCACCGATTCAATTTTTGCAGGATCAGTCGGATGGCGAACGTCTATGGTTAAAGTGCCGGTAAAATCCCCCTCCTGACCTTGTAGTCCATCGGCTTCCAGGGAAACGCTATTATTTGTCAGCCCCCAGGAAGTCGAGCCAAAAGGCATAGTCACATCGCTGGCATTTCGGCCGACTGGCCAGGTATCAACGTTGAATGAATAACGCTTTTCGGCCACGTCATTCATATTCAGTCCGAATCCTAAATTCCAATCAATGCCCATGGTCCAGGTGACCACCATGGTTGCCGGTGCGCTCGTTGTATTTCGCTCGTCAGATTTTCCACCGGGCACATCTTCAAAATACAAAGTAGTCGCGCTGCCAATCAGGTCACCCATTTCAATCGGTGGTGACGTTGGTACACCAGCATTTTCAACAATATCGGGCACGTAACCACCGCCCCTTAAAAACAAATCTAAATCGTTGGGTAGTCCGTCATGGCCAAAGAAAGCCTCAATATCAGAAAAGTCGAACGGCGCAGCAAAGTCAGCAAAGATAATTTCGCCGGTATCTGGCCCGGCCTTGGTGGAAGCAACTAAACTATCTGACATGCCGCCAATAGTTAGTGTAATAGTTTTGCTCTGACCATAATCAGGCGCAGAGTCATAACGAACGCGAACCGCTTGACCATTAACCGCAGTCTGACTTGCGAGCCAACCATTTTGGCCAGTACCCACCAACGCCTCACCATTGGTTACGCTCACCGAGACTGTAGTGTTTACACCGGAAATTACGATGATATCCGTGTAAAAATAGGATGTATTCGGTTCTTGGTTTGTTTGGTCTGGGCCGATATTAAAGGCGTCCGGAGTCGAGTCGACACTATCAACAATTTCATAATCAAAATCGTCACTGGTATAAGTTGACTGAGTAGCCAAAACAAATCCATTACCAAGTGTTGCGTCACTCTTAACTGTTCGTGTAAAACTCCCACCTGATGACAAGCTACCATTTGATGAGTTAGTCCAAACGCTCGATAAAAAATTAGAAAGTGTAACTGTCCCAATTGACCAGGTCGATGATGCTTGAAAAGTAACGGTATCATCTCTCGCTACTTGAATACGAGAAGAGGGTAAAACAGTTATCGTTTTTGATTCAAAATCCTTTTGAACCGTTACAACATGATTAGCCATTTTCAAGCCTCGCAACTTTTGCTTTTAGTGCCTTTATGCACTCGACCAGCAAACCGATAGTCGCAGAGTCATCGACGTTTAATAAACCTTTATCGTCAGTTGACACCGATTCGGCTAGTGCGTTTTGATTGTCTTGTGCCACCGTCCCTGCGTGTCGTCCACCAACATCAAGTCGATCAAATGTGTAGCCCGTGATGTATTCAATTCTTTCTAATGGTCGGTCGATAACTTCCAAGTTAGCCTTAACCTTAATATCGGATGTGTGGCGAATGACAGGTGCTTCAATTCTAACGTTTGATGTTACAACACCATAGAAAAGCGCGTTCTGGCTCTGGTAGTACATCCGCAAAACTCGGTTGCCCGGTATGCCGCCCGTTATTGTCCCCATCCCTAAGTGGCCGTAACCGTCGCCGGTGTAAGTTAAATGGACCGACGCCGAACCCTGCCCACTTTCGCCGATACTTAGAGCCGCTGCTTGTTCGCCTAAAACCGTGTTAGAGCCACCGCTTGATGAATCGATAATTATCGAGTTTAAATCGGCGTCAAGAATAATACCTTGCGTGGTATCAGTCGGCGACTTTCTCAGATTTAGTCTGTCCCCGGCATTTGTGAGGATTGTATAATTGCTTGCGCTATTTATTAGGCTACGTGAGAGCACAACGCTTCCAGTGTTCTGATAACCAAGATATAAATTACCACCGGCTGCAGACAGAGTAACATTGCCATTATTATGATCTTTAATAATGTAGGTGCCATTGTAATCAGAGTTAACTTGACCACCCGAATCGAGATTCATGATGCTAACATTCAATAATTCATTGCTGTTCAAATCGAGATTCTGAAGAGACTCATTAACCGTTGGTGTTGCCCTAAATTTAGTAGCGGCGCCGGCTGAAAGATTCACATTACCAGCATCAGATAAAAGCGTTACATTACGATTTGCAGCAGAGCCGACCCCCACATAGCCGTCACGCGTCCCGTCTGCTTGGTCAAACCGTAAGTAACTAACGTTCGCGTTTCCAGTAGACGTTCCGTAATGCCTGAAATATCCTCCGGCGGGATATAAACGCATGACGTTCGACGCAGTGTCATCAAGGAAAATGATTTCATTACTACTATTCGCCCCGACGTAACCGCGAATGGTTCCATCAGTTTGGAATCTTAAATAGGCCGTTGAGCTGCTGCCATCGAGTGCAACGGTCGTTCCACTTACGCCTTGCAAGTAAGGCCCATCGTCAAAGATTAACTGGTCGATGCCGACAACATCTTTATTCTGCAAGTCGATGTTTTTTCCGGTATGGTAAACCTCTTTCCAATTTTCCCAGACGCCACTATCCTTGGCTCGAAAATACATGCTATCCGTTGCGTGAGAGACAAGAAGCTGCGAGTCAAAACTGTTATCCGACCGCGTATAATTGCCGTGCAATAGCATTCCGTTTGCTGGCTTGTCGACCGTTGCAGATGCCGCAAAGTAAAAACCAGACGTATCGATTGCACCAGCATCAGCGGGGGCGTAACCGTCAACGGTAAAGTGTGTGCTGTGGTGGACCTCCTGACCTGAATGAGTCGAAGTATTACCCCAAGGATTAAAGGTTAATACGCCAGCGATATTTGACATAAAGCTATCAACGCCCATTAAGTGACCGCTGTTATCCGTTCCCAGCTCTTCGTACAAATTCAATCGTTCATGGTGGACTTGAATATTGTAGTTATTAGCGTGATAAGTTTTAATCGACGGCACACCACCGCTAACTAAAAACTGGATATGGTTGGAGCTTGTACCTGATTGTCCCGTCACGTTAACACGCCAAGTTCCATTTGAATTCCAAAACACCGCCGAGCTACTTTGGTCAGTGCCGGTTCCGTCTATGTGTGCTTTTACGCGGTAGACTCCACCAGCTTCTAAAGCGGAAACATTGTCCGACATAGTTAAGGCGAGAATATTTGTGTTGCTGGCCGAATAGCTTCTGCGCCAAAACTCTTGAACGCTGGTTCCGAGCGGGGCGTTAGGGTTAAGATTTTCAGCCGTCCAAAGTTTATTACCCGCGCTAGAAATATCAGCCGATGATCCGAATGATAGATCTCCGTCAGCATCCAAGCCGAAATATTTTGTATTGACTGTTGTTTTGAAAGTGATGTTCGCATTGCGGTCGCTGTTGTTACGTTCGACTTGTAGGATGTCCCAGTCAGCTACATTAAGATGCAACTTGCCGACAAGCTCCGCGCTTTTATCTGTGTTAATTGTTAAAGCGGGGTTTGTTAAACCGTCGCCATTAACACCAAATAATAATTTACTAGACGAATCTAAGCCGCCGCCAAAGCCTGAATAGTTAGCCAGCAAATCAACACGGTCGCCCGCATCTCTTTCGACTCTAATTCCCTGCAAGCCGCTATAAGAACCTTTAAAATGCGCCTTTATGGCGGCGTCAACGTCGATATCTATTTTTTTTGTAAAATCCCAATCGCCAGTAATTGTTTGATTAGAAGCCGGGTCAAAACCGGAGCCACCATTTAGATGATCAGTGAGTTGTTTCGATGTGATAAATTTCGAATCCTCCAATCCCTGGGAAACTTCAAAATCACTCGCTTTTTGTGATAGCCCTTTAGTTGGTTCATCAGCATCAGGAATATCAGCCAAAGTCAGGCCATTAAAATTAGCGTAGGCCGGTGGATCATCAAAACCACCGTTGACTGAAAACTGAATTAAAACACCTTCATTGCCTGGGTCACTAATCGGATCATCTTCAATCGCAGTGAGCGACTGAGGGATCATTTGTATGCGCGCAGCAGCCAAACCAAAATCATTGTCGCCATCGCCCAATGCCACCAGGTAGCCACCCAATTGTGGTACGGCAGAAATGCCACCGCCATCAATTAATATTAATAGCCCACCTGGTGCACCGTCACCAGACGCGCCTGATTGCATCGGCCGTGAACCAGTTTCAGTCGATGAAGTTTTTGTAGGTGAAGGATTATTGCGAGCACCAGACATATCAATGGTGCCGTTGCCGCCCATCCCCTGGCAAATAATTGTCAAACCAGCGCCACCAGGAACGCGCGCACCACCGGCCAATGTGTCGGTAAATGGCTCGCCGCCTAACCAGACTTTTAGTTCATGGTTTCCACCTTGGGCGCCTGCAGTACCGCGCAAGTCTGTCGGAATGCCGGTAATTGATGTACCCGCGTTATTAACCAGGTCTAATGCAGGAAATGCGTCATGCTGGCCAAATAAATATTCTGGTTGAATCGGGAATGTGATCGGCAGTGATTCACCTTGCAGGTATTCATCCGAGATCCCTTTAATACCGACTGAATCACCCAACCAGCCACTGACGATATTAACGTCTCCTCCACCGGCACCGATAACGTCGCCCAAATAGTTAAAGTAACCACCTACTCTTAACTGAACGTTTCCAATTACAGTTAAAGTTCTACCAGCTGGAATGGTGAAATCGCTGTCCACGTAAAATATGCTGGCCGGTGCGTTCATGTCGGCCGTGCCCACTAACGTAGTATCTGCCGTTAAACTGCTAGCAGTGACATTGGGTACCGGTGTTCCTTCAGAAGGATAAAAGCTATCCGATAAAACGCGCAAATCACCATCGGTTACCGGATCGGCAAAATAGGTACTACCAAATAAATCAAGAGAAATACCGCGTTTCTGGTCAACGGTTTTACCAATAATTTGCATGGCCCGGCCTAATGAACCTGTGCTGGTATAATCGGCCACTTCGGCATGTTCGACCCGGATCACATCGCCAATTTCATACGCGGCTAATTTGTGCAAAACGTTAACTGAAAAATACGCTGCGTCTCCAGCGTAGCGGTCCATAAATCGGTTAGCTACAGCAACCAGGGTAGAAGAAGTTGAACTGCTACCATTGAGTAATTGCAGGTAAACAGTTTTTTTGTGCTCGCCAAATTCATCGGTGGAATTCTCAACAACCAATGGTGTTTTTCTGCGGTACTGAGGTTTTGACGATCGTTCGTCCCAACTCCAGATCGCTTCCAGGTTGTTCACGATACTCGAGGAGTCATGCTTAAATCGTCCATGGTCAACAACCTGGTCCGCGGTAATCGTTCCGACAATATTGCTGTTTTCATGGATCCCGTGAAGCGCTTTTAGGTTCATCACGCCATCGCCGTTCACCCGCAAATAATGCCCTAATAGCAGCGCCACCTGTTCTTCAAAAAATTGTTTTCCATTCGCTTTTTTCAGCGCGGTATTTTGCGCTTTCGTAGTAACCAGTGGTCTTAATGCCAAAAATTCAGACCTTACTAATTGAGCAGCTGGAATCTTACAGTGCCAGTGTTCGGGGAAAAGCGCAGTGCCAGGGTTATTTAAATCTTCACCAGTTAATATGGCCCAGGCAAACTCGACCAGATTCATATCAACCGCAATCAATTCGCGAATTTTCGGCCCGCGGTCCTGGCTGGCGTTCGCCGGCAGTGTCCAGACTTGCGGCGTGGTACCAAATGCGCCGCGCTCCACTGTAAAATCAGTAGAATTAATCCCGGTAACTTTTATAAATTCTTTTTGGTTGTTATCCGAAATTTCAATAAAAGTACAAAGTTCATTAGGCGCTTCAATAAAATCGGCGCCGCGCTGAACTCGCTGAAAACCTTCAGTGGTATAAACGGGTATCGTTAACGAGTTTTCATCGATGTTACCCGCCAGGCGGGTTTCCTTTGGCTGGCAAATAACCCGGTCCATAAATGACTGCGAGTCTTTAGCGACTATTTCATAACGGCCTTTTCGATAGTCAAATTTCTTGTCAATCCACTGGGTGGTTTCGGTAATGTAATCCGCCCAGTCCAGCCCTTCGGCACCACGAATCAGCCGCGCTCTTTTGCCATATAAATGTTTACCAGCGCTGCGCTTACCTCGAAATTCCGCCTCTACCTGGCCATTTAAATTCAACAGAGAAAAAGAAAGATCACCAATTGATGAGTTGAATTGGTCAGGTCGCAAACGTTGCAGCCGGGAGTTCGAGTTTTGCAGCGTTTCATGAATAACGGTATTACCACCAGGAACAGGAACATCACTATGCGAAGTGAAATAAATCAGGTCGGTACCAGCATCGTCTAAAGCAATTTCGATGGCCCACCGGCTGGACTTACTAGAATCGGCAATTACTGCCGCCATGTTATCGTTATACGTGCGCATTAATACACCCGAATATCAAATTGATATCGATACTTAAGCTGTTGCCGCGAAGGTTTTAATTTTTTGTCCAATAACAAGTGAGCATTCTGAACGGGCGCGCCCTCGAGTGAGACGGTAAACAATTCACTGGCACTGCAACTTAAAAGAAATTCTCTGCAGAGCAACATCGTGGGTTTATCCATTAGCCTGGTTTCAACCTTGTAAAGCGTGCTAAAGCTTTCAAATTCTGTTTCCGCATCGCTGGGCGTTAAATTCTGCGTAGCCTTTATCTCATCAATTAAGTCCAGTTGGCGTAAATCAATGTCAAAGGTTTGTTGACTATCAAGCGCATGCCCAGCCGTCAGACCACGCTTTGCGGTATAGGTTGCAGAAAAATCAGCCATTCACCACCTCGTTTTTCAAGCTCTGTGCTAACCGAGAATTTGGATCAAAGCTCAAGTTTTCCAGTGTTGCTTTGACCTCTTCAGCCTGGCGAAGCGAATCGTTGCCGTGGAAATTGGCCCCTTCGAGATTAACGGTAATTGCTAATTGACCACTCTGGAAATTACTTTCGTTGTGCTGGGCAAGGCCATCGTTGGCCGTTGGAGCTAATGGCCGAGGCGCTGGTGTGAAAGGCACAACATTGTTTGGTGCACTAGGAGCGCTAGCACCTGAAATTGAAGGTGAACTGCTACCCGCGCTTGCGCCAGTATTGCCAAATGTCTGACTACGGATCTGTTTAACTCTGACAAAGCCGGCAACCATTTGCGAAGCTGCGACCGCGATATTAAGCGGATAACTGATTTCTGCCATCGCTCGTTGTGCAGCTGCGTAGGTATTAACAATCGTCTGCCCAATTGCAGCGACTTGAGAGATTTTAAAAAGCTTTTTACTTCCCGCTTGCGATAAAGTGGCCAGGTTTCCAAAAAACTGGCTGGCACCTTGTAAGTCTCTTTGGCGTTGTTGCTCTTCAAGCTGGGCGCGTAATTCAATTTGCCGACGCTTAATGTCGGTCATTCGCTGTTCATGAATTTGCGCAGCCGCCTCTTTCTGCTGCCGTCTGGCGAGCTCAAGCTGCTCTTGCTGAACATCGATTTCAAAAAGAATCGCGGCTTGCTCTTCTTGGGAAATTAATTTATTTTCAAACGCCAGTTGGCGTCGTTCAGCCAGCTTTGCTTCAGACTCAACAAATTTTTGTTCTGCAAGTGATTGCTGCTGCGCATAGCGCTGAAGCTCTAATTGGTTTTCAAGGTCATATTGTTGCTGCTGAAATAGAACTTCGTCAGTAATATGCCCTTTTATTTGTGCCAGTCGTTGTTGGTGAGCATTCTCTCTCAGAGCAGCACTAGCTGCATAATTTTGAGCTTCAGTTTCTAATTGGGCAGCTCTCGCAGCGGAAAAATCGACAACCTTTGCCGTTTCTCGATTTCCTTTTTCCAGTTCTTTTAACGCGATTTGTGCTTTTTCTAATTCACCAAGCGCTGACGCAGACTCTCTCGCCTTTGCCGCAAAACGCTCAAACGATAATATCTGTGCTTCCGTTGCCTGAGTTCCTAACTTTGCGCGTTCAGCCAAAATAGCCTGTTCAACATTAAATAATCGCGCTTCTTGTTTTGATTTGCCAAACAGAGCCAGTTGACTATCGAGCGAAGTTGATAGTTTTTCTAACGCTTCAACCGCTTTTTTTGGTGCAGACGCAGCGGCCCCTAAAACGCGTTCTAGTTCGACCAGCTCTGCTTTCAATTTAACCAGCGCTAGTCGAGCTTTTTCTTGTCGACCTAAAGAAGCATTGCGTGCTTCCAACCGAGCAAGCTGAATAGTTACTTTTTCAATTTCGGTGGCAACTTCTGAGTATCGAACTTTTGCGGCATCGAGATCTTGCGCATTAACCGTTGAGCGCGACGCAGCTTTTTGCGTTTCGATGAAACGCTCAAAAATGCTCTGTGTTTTTTCAATTTCCTTTCCCCAATTTCGGGTCGCTTCGATCGCCTCTTCAGATGCGCTTTTATAAGTGAGAATTTCAAATGCGCCGGCAATCAGCAAAGTAGAGACTATGCCCAGCGGACCACCCAGTGCGGCCAGCGCGGTATTAAAGACTCGAGTCGTTACCGTCGCCGTTTTCAGTTTTGCACCATAAATATCTACCCCATGGCCAGCAGCAGTAAAGCCCTTCGCGGCGGCATAGGCGCGGGTTGTCATACTGGTTAACAGAGGCGGAATAAATCGAACGGCTGCATAACTGGTTAGCACGGTTAAAAGCAATTGGGCTTCATCGGCAAATTCCGGCAATGCCCGTAGACCGCTGGCCACTGACTCCAGCACCGGTACCAGGGTTGCGCTTACTGGCGCTTCAAGAAGCCCTGCAATTTCCGTGTAAGCATTGGATATATCGGTTAATGCGCCTGGTATCGTTTGCCCAGCCCGTTCGGCTGCGCCTTCAAATTCTTCAAAGGCCTTAATTAAGGTTTCTTTGAAAAATTCACTGGTGACTTTTTGCTGATTGACTAGCTCCCGGAAACCGCCAGCAGATAAACCCGCTGCTTTATCAATGGCCTGCATTAAACCGGGCAGCGGTTCGACAACCTGGTTAAACTCTTCAGCTCTTAATACACTCTGGCTGAGTCCCTGGCTTAAGCCAAAAAGAGACTGGCCAAGCTGGTTATTGCTCGCACCGAGTGCTGCAGAGGTATCGGTTAGCCCCTCTAAAAGCTGACGGCTTTCTTTTTGTGTAGTCACGCCACCTTTTTGCAATGCCAGTAATTTTGCGTAACCACTGCCCAGGGTAAAATATTCTTTACGAAGTCGACGCGCCGTTTCCTGTAAATACTCCTGGTTTAACGCAAATGCCTGACTCGAGTCGGTGAGTTCCTGCAGTTGAATGTTCAGTGTTTGAGTCTGGCCAATGGTGTCGACCATTTTCATGGCGGCAAAACCAACACCGACACCGGCCAAAATGCCGCGTAACCTCGAGTAAGTACCGGTGAGGCGATGGCCAGAATTGGCCGCGCGGTCCTGCGCTTTTTCTAAGTGGTTTAAACGGCTGGCGGTGCGATCAGATTCATCCCCTACCCTCTCGACACCGTCAGCCGCGTCCTTGCTCGCACCAACAATTTCGGCAGAGTCACCTTTAATTCTGATTTTTAAAATATGCTCTGTGCTTTTACTCACTGCCGAATCCGTTGGTTAAATTGTTTTTTCACTTCCGATTCAATCAATCGCAATTTTTCAAAAAGCGGTTGCTCAACCGTTATACCTGCCATTCTCAAACCACTTTCAACACCCGAATAATCAAACCCCAGAGCGCCGTAAGTACTTGAAAACTTCAACTGCGTTGACACCGTTAAAAATGCAGTCCATGCGTCAACATTTAGCGGATGAATAACAAACTCTTCTTGGTTGTCGTCTAAAATTTCCGCTTTTAACTCATCGGGACATTCAAAGGCGTCTAAATCATCCGCTAATGTATCGTCGGCGATAGGCCCATTCAGCCAATGAGCTACCGCCGCTATCAGTTTTTTTGGTCACCGTGGTTGAATTCGTAATAGGCACTTATGATGGCGCGTTTTACTCGCGCATTTGAGCAAACCAGTTCAATATCTTTAGGTGTACCTTTAATCGGTTTATTCAAATGGTCTTTCAGTTCATGAAAGGCAGCCACCACGGTTTTTAAAAACTTGATATCTCCCTGTAACATGAGCTCCTGGAGCTCTTCATCACTCTTAAAATAAAAGGAGGCGTAAAACTTCTTTTCAACCTCGCCTTTATCGGTTGGAAATTTAATAACCACCGGCCACTTGACCGGTGTTTTAGGATTTGCAAGGACAAACATTGAAGCTCCTATTTAAAAGTAAAGTTAAATTCGCTGACTTGATTGGTACGGTCTGGGATAACGTTCAAGTTAGCAGTTAATGTGGCGCGGTTTTTCTCCTGATCGTAACTTGGCTCCAGGAGTTGCACTTGAGGGTGTCTGACTTCAACAATTCGGCCAGCGCCCTCGTTAACGTCAAAATTCATTTCGCCAATATCGTCAGCGGCAATCGCAGCAAACCAGTCTTTGTCTCCAAAGTCTGGATTTTCCAGCACAATGGATCCGCTGGCCGCGCGCGACGCCAACACTGACTCTCGTTTAGTTAGCAAAATATCCTGCTGGATATCACTGCCACTATTCACTTCAATACTGCGAATGTGGCCGGTCGTCCAGCTATGCAGGCTAAAGTTCTGAATAGTGTTGAGATTAGTTTTAAGCGCTTTTTGATACCCGGTAAAAGTAACCGTAGGAAATACAGCAACCTGAGGCGCGTTATAGTCGCCCACTCCGGAGACTTTAAGGCGAAGCTTTCCTTCGGGTGAAACCGCATAACCGGCGCTCCCTTTAAAGCCGGTAACGCGGTGTAAATGACCGTCCAGGTACCAGTAAATTGAGGCGCTTTCTTCGCTTTCACTGACCAATGAATAGGCTACATCAACACCCGCCGAAATAACCTCAGCAAACCCACAGGCGCGATAGATAGCACTCGCACCCGGTGCATCGCCTGGCGTAGAATTTCCAACCCAGTCGATCTCAAACTCCAAGCCAACGGTTTTATTGATCATATATTTGGGAACGCCACCTAACATGCCATTAGGCAGCAAGTCATCTTCCTGCACATCACCTTGTAAAGGCGTGATTTGCACGTTGTAGGCAATAACACCATCGGCCGCCAATGGCACGGCATCCTGGCCAACAACACTTTCAATTTTTGCCGTAATGGCACGGCGAGACCAATTTAATCCACTCATGAAGATTCTCCTGATTTATCAGTGGGTTTATCTGGCGCCGCCTTTTTGGCTTTTTTAGCCAGCTGTTCTTTCTGCTCTTCGCTCACGGTTTTAGTGCGAGACTGTAATTTAACTTTGCCGTTTTTCTCTTTGGTATAGCTGCCACCTTTCAACATGATCTTTCTCCTAATCGGTAATTTCTAATTCAGTAATTACCCAAGCTAATGGGTTTTCTTGCTGCCCCGACAACCGGGCACTGAGCAAATTAATGTTTTGCAAATCAGCGGGTAGCGATGGCGAATTAATAAATGTTTTAATCGTTTCGAGCATGTCAATTTCGGTATTTTCGATATCGACACCGCTGACAAAATCATCAAACTGCGCCCGGGCAATACAAATAATTCGCTGACTCGAGTTAGCAGCACGCTCATAAAGCGTATTGTCATAATCTCCCTCACTGTCCAGCAAAAAGGTAAAAATGCCCGCGGCCAGGAAATCATCCTCAACTGAAGAGAGATCTTCATAACTTCGTGAGACGGCGTAGTTTGGAAACATGGTTTCAAAAGAACTGACCAACAAATCCATTCGGCTTTTCAAATCGCTCATGCCTTACGCCCCGCTCAACGTTTGCTTAAGGATTAAGCCGAGTAACGGAAAGTTTTTGTCCGCTGCCGGTTTCATATAAGGCTGCGCTTCGACACCCTGCTTTTTGATTTTTTGTTGAATGGCATAAGCCAAATCGGACAAAGTCCACTTATCATTACGCGGAATAATGCGGCGTACTTTCAACCAGTCCACCAAGCTCTGATGCGGTGGAACGCCACCAGGCCCGCTTCCCGCTTCAACATGCCCGCCGTATCCGACACCCGGACCAGATTCATAATCCATTTCGCCACGCCGTTTTACGTTGATACTGTTTTTCAGCGTGCCAGTAGCATCGGCCGCATTAATTTTGGCGTCACGCGTCACACGATGGATCCAGCTCTGCGCCCCTTTGTCGACTTGCTTAACCACTTTATTTGGGTAACCTTTCAGGTTAACCACAATGCGGTCAGCGTTATGTTCAACGGTATAACTCATGCCATTAACCGCCGATTAAATTCATCCATTAGATACTGGTGTAAGTCTTTCGGTGCGCCGGCGCGGTTTTGCCCCTTGGTTTTAGGATCAGCAATCGCCACCTTACCCGTTCGGTTCAGGCTTAACTGCAGCATGGCTTCGGCCTGCATTCTCACAATCAAAATATCTCTGTCTGCCGCTGGTACCGTCGTTGCACCAACGGTTCCAGGGTCAAGGTCAGTGACAAGGTGAACCGCCGTATAAAAATATTGAAAGCTTGAACCACAAATACCAATTTCTTCTGCAGTTGGCGCGTAACTGAGCGCTATCCGATATGGACGCTGGCCATTTTCACCGGGAATAATTTTGACATCCGGAATTTTCACCACGCGCGAATTCCAGGGATCTCTACGGCGACGATTAGCGCGGCCCCAATCGTGATGTTTAATCCCATCTAAATTGGCAGGTGCATCATAAACAGACTTTCCAGCCTCCAGGGTCAGCAAACCAATTTCCTGCAGCGGCTTATTGCGCGAGTAATCCAGCACGGCAGCGTTCAGGATCCCGTCATACTGGCCATCTAAAAAATTACCGGCACTCCCGAGGGACTGAACAAAGGTGGCAACAATGTCGGCTAGCTTCATTGACATAAATTATTTACCGATAAACAGACTGGCTACATAACCCAGCGTTGCCGCGGAACCACCATATAAACCGCGGATAATCCAGGATTGCCATTTATTTTCGTTTTTGTTTATGCCGGTCACTTTTTCAACCTGGTTTAATCGCTCATTGTGCGATTCGATATGATTTTCCTGGGTGTTCAACTTAAGAATGACCCAGCTATAATTGGCATTAGTTTCGGTCGTTTGCTTATCGATGCTGTGAACCGTTTTTAACAGTTCAAGATTATCAGACCGAATTTGTCTGAGTTCCTCTAAAACTTGATCACTCATAACTATCCTTAATAGTTAGGTCGAATGGCTCACCGGCCATTTCTTCCATAAAGCTCTGTAAAGTAAATCGACTATTCCAGACCGCCTGTTGACTGCCCATTTCGCCCTGGGCACTACCTGGTAAAAGACAGCCATCCGATTCGGCCAAAAAGCCAGCAGCTTTATCGCCGACAAAATTGCCCGCATGAAATAATATATGGCTTCGACCAGGTACGTTTTTGACTTCGTAAACCGTGCCAAATTTGGGCGATTCGGTGAGCTCGCAGCGGTAAGTATCTGCAGGAATGCAGCTGACATTACGTTGGTTATCACGCCAGGGTAGTTCCCCGACGTAACAGAAAAATTTGCCGTCAACCAACAGGGCACCAAAGGTACCCTGTTGGGTTGACTCGTAGCGCAACAACTGCGCTTTTCTTACGGTGGAGTTATCCATGCTAGTCGTTAGAATCACCGCTTTGAGCAATGCGAGCATCCAAAACAGATTGAATTAATGCATTGTCTTCTTCGGTGTTGTTGTCATCTAACAACATTTGCTGCAAGTCTTCAGTTGATTCCAACTCAAGCTGCGCAGTCATGACTTTGGTGGCAATGTCCAACTGACGTTGCTCAACTTCCTGATCTAATCGTTCAAGCAGAGACTTTCGGTTTTCACCTTTAATTTCTGCAATAATTGCGTCAGACAATTGCGCATCAGTTAAATCGTTAACGCGCTTTTTGATGTCGTTTACGTTGTCTTCAAGAAAAGCAACAACATCAAACGATGAAGTTTGAATGCCTTCAAGGTAGTGGGCATCAACTGGTCGCGCATCGCCGGGCCGAACCGCAACACTACCAAAATATTGAATCTTGCTAGTGTTGTTTTGGTACATAACTTTTTTACTCATCGGTACTCTCCAGAAAATTTAAAAAAGGCCCCATCAGATAAACAGCACTAATGGGGTATCGCTAACAACCAGGGACTAACGATTAGTGAAGGAGTAATACAGCACCGAAGTGAAACGGTTGTGCAAAGGCTTTGGCGCTTTAATACAGTTGTACTCTTCGCCGTAAGCTTCCTTGGTACCGTTAAGCTGACCATTGGCGTCTCTCCCTTCGACCATTTCACTCATGGTCCAGGGTTTGGCAATCACATAACTCATTGCGTTGCGCACGCCCATCAGGATCCGCTCGTCGCCTAAATCGATTCCTGGTGCATTGGTACCGAACGACGGTAAACCTTTAACCGTCGCCAGATCGCCCTGCATGTTGGTATTGGTACCATCACGCTTGCGCTCAGCGGCAAACTGTTCGGCATTGGTGCACTCATCGTTGAGAGTCGGCGACATTAACAGAAACTCAGGTTTCACAAAGTGAGTTGAATCCAGATAAGCCTTACGTTTACCCACAGCGCGTAACAGGCTGTTCAGGTGAACTTCTGGCGTTGTGCCACCAGGTACATCCGCATCAACTTTAACCACGTTAGTTGCGTAGCTATAGCCAATGGTTGCCGTAGCTTGGGTAGGTGTTACGGCAGCACCGGCCTCATCAACAAATGAGACGTACCCTAGGTTATAGTTTGAAATGACATAGTAGGTACCCGCCGCCTGTTCGCCACTTCCGTCCCAGGGCAGAATTGCAGTACCGTTAAAATCAACGGTAATCAAATTTTCACCAAAACCGATTGTGTTACCGGCCATATCATATTGTTGATGTGGCCGAACGATCGGGAACTGAGCTGTTTTAATAGTCGACGTAGCACCATCCAGCTGAGGCGCGATATTTTCTGCAGCGACCACTTGGGCTCCGTAAGCATCAGAAACACGTTGCATTTCGTTGGCAATTCGTCGAGCGACTAATTCACGCATCAGACGCGCAGCGCTTGCAACATTGCGGCCCCAGGCATCCCAGTTAACACCACTGGCACGAGTCAGGTGCATCACTTCATTGGATACATCGATCGCAACTTTCATTGCGTTCATGTAACCCAAATCCATTTTTTGTTTAACTTTGGCTTTTGGAATGCCCTGACGTTCAAACACAATACCGTCATTAACAACGCCAGATACGTCGCGTTCCTCGTAAGGAATTTGAGTCGTCGCTTGGGCGCCAGCGTCGGTGTAGCTTTGAACCAGGTTTAAAATATTAAGGTCGGACAGCGCTTCACGGATAACTTCACGCTGGAATGCAACCGGTAAATCGGTATCGACAATACTGGTTTCACCTGCCAGGGCTAACACGTTCGATTTGATCGC
>Ga0209692_10001205_pt1 | contig 38206 bp, 28 predicted proteins | sample tdDd472_FD_187129 | JGI IMG/M metagenome (GOLD analysis project Ga0209692, IMG submission 187129) | Marine sediment microbial communities from the Atlantic coast under amendment with organic carbon and nitrate - tdDd47.2 (SPAdes)... | ecosystem: Environmental > Aquatic > Marine > Coastal >...
GCCTCCAGAGCCACTTTCATTTTGATTTGAGTACTGTGTTTTTTTCTAATGGTTCCCATTTCTTTTCCCTTGATTTATACAAGGAATTATATCTTAACTAGTGGTCCAAATTTTGGGGAGTATTATACTTTTCGCATCATCGACAATTAAAATTTTTGAAGAATTCATTACAAGATGATTTTATTTAAGGTTTGAAGGGAGAAACAATGTTGAGTTTACTCAATTAATTAAAAGATAATTTTGAACCAATCAAATTACCTAAAAACTGCGTTTACACAAATAAACAATATCAAAGTTAATAAAAGATAAGTCCAAAACTAAAAACTATTTATAAATTTTACAAATATAAGAAGACAATAATATAGCAATACCTTTTATTGCAAAATTGTACCAAAGTACAAAAAATAACAGGCGCGAATCTTTTTAACACTCTCACGTTAAGATACCGGACCATTTTTAATGGTGGGATTTTCTTAATCTATTTTCATATATTTATTATTTTAGGTTGCGAACTAAACAATTCTCTATTTATTGCATGCTATGTTTAACATTTCAGATTTTTTTGCTTAGCATATTTTGTTACCCTGTTTCGCCCGGCTTCCTTAGATTGATACAGAGCAACATCAGCAAAATGGATCAATTCGTCCAGACTTTCAGCCATAATATCACTATAGCCAATACTAACGGTAACAGATATCTCCAACTCTTCAATCCTTAGAGGTTCATCGACAATACTGCTACGAATTCTTTCAAACAATGCCGCCGCACTATGCGGGTCGCTGTTAACGAACAGACAACAAAACTCTTCCCCACCCATACGAGCGATTATATCCGCTTCGCGCAAATGAGAGCTTAATATATCGGATATGTGTTTAAGCACCTGATCACCAACATAATGACCATAGCTATCATTAACGTTTTTAAAATAATCCAGATCAAACATGGCGGCAGTTAAAGAGAAGTTTTTTCGTCGGGCATTTTCAAAAAGTTTTTCACCGGTTTCAAAAATATATTTACGATTAAATAAACCGGTCAGATAATCTTTGGTTGCCGCCTCCTTGATTTTAGCAAAGCCTACAATACGGTCTATATTTTGATTAACCCGACAATATAACTCCTCCCATAGGAAGGGACGGTTTATAAAATCATCGGCTCCTGATTTAAGCATTTTAACCGAAATATCAGTGGAACCTTTAGCTGAAACACCAATAATGCCCAAATCATGACTCGAGTGCTCCTTGCGGGCATTAACAATAAATTCCATGCCATCCATTTTCGGCATGTAATAATCGGTAATAATCAACATCACATCCGGATTATCCCTTAGTTTTTGCAATCCTTCCTCGCCATTTTTTGCATCTATGACTTTAAAATTGCTTTTTTCCAAAAGATAACGAATAAATTGGCGAGATGATATAGAGTCATCAACAACCAAGATTTTACGTTCAAAATTAGCATTTAGTCGCTCAACACTATCGATAATATATTGAATTTCATTTAAGTTTCGCTTTACCACATAATCGATAATGCCTTTAGACATCATATTGTCATGAATATCGTCATTCATGGTTGCGGTTAGCACGATAGAGGTAATCTCTTTTTCCCGACAATAATCGACTATCTCTCCATCCGGGGAATCAGGCAGATTAAGATCTAATATGGCAAGAAAAAAGTCATCTTCATGATTCTCCACAATCGACTTGGCTTGTTGCATGCTATAAGCAGATGCAACCTCAATATTCAGTTGATTCTTTATATTGTGGGCAAGAATACTATTAATCGATTTGGTATCTTCTACAATCAAAACTTTTTTGTTATTCATTATCGAGCCAATATTTTGAGACAGTCAATCCGAAAAAGATAGCCGCCAGTATATACGATGATCCCAAAACGCTTCCACACCCCTAGATAAATAGTTTTGTACAAATTACTGATTTCAGTCACTTTGTGCTTGCAATGCCAGATTAGGTCTATCCAGCGAATTAGCCAATTTCCTTCCCAAAAGGGTTAATAAGCTTAAATCAATCCCAGTATGAATACCCATGGAATCTAACATAAATAATAGATCTTCAGTGGCAACATTACCACCTGCATTAGGTTAACTTGGACATCCTCCTAATCCTGCAAGTGAAGAGTCAAATATGGAAATCCCAAGTTGTAATGACGCAACGATATTAGCCAATGCCATACCAAAGTTATTATGAAAATGTAAAGCGATATTTTCTTTATCTATATCATTTGAGCAGGCCTCTAACAATAACTCAACGGCAGCCGGATTTGCTTTACCAGTGGTATCGGCCAAAATAATTTCATCACAACCAATGTTTTTTAACTGACCAACCAGTTCAACCACTCGGTCGATTTCAACCGAACCACTAAAGGGACAATCCCAAGCACAAGAGATATATCCCCTTATATGAACGGGAATGCTTTTTCTCGCTTGGGATATTAAATATTTAAAACGTTGGATTGACTGCAAAACTGAACAATTGATATTTTTATGGCAAAAAGCTTCCGAAGCTGCGGTAAATAAGGCCAGATGACTAACTTTCCAATTTAAAGCTCTTTCCAATCCCTGTTGATTTGCAATCAGTACGGAAAAGGCAGTTTCTGAACCTTGGGGTAATAACTTAAAAAGAGTATCGGTATCGGCTAATTGAAGAATCAATTTCGAATTTACAAAGCTTCCTATCTCCAACCGTTTAACCTTGTAAAATCAGTTGACTTCGTAGCGAGGCTCCCTTAGGTGCTCAAGATTTAGGAATTTATGGGTTATCTTGGTGGGGCCGCCTAGGTTTTACCTGTAGCCACCCTACAGGTTGATTCAAAATGCTCCAGAAAATCCTTAAGATTGAGTGCTTAAGGGAGTCGCAGTAGATGGCAAGTGATTTTCTAGGGTGAATAAAGCAAACCTTTACAGTCAAGTATAGTACAAATCTGAAAATTTAATATTTCAACCAATACAATCATTGCTTGACTTTTAAAGCCGCTCAGTTAAGATAAATTCAAGTATACATTTGAATAGATAACGGATTTAGGCACATGGAAATTAAAAGTGTTTTTAAAGCATTATTCAATTTATCGCTAAGCACGTTTGATATTCGTTAATCCGGTGGGAAACAGCATGTCATTGAGTGTTCAGAGCAATCTAGAAAAAGAATTGATTCTGTGCAAACGTGAATTAGCCGCTATCAAGGATATTACCGTAGCGCTGGTTACTTATGACTTTCTCGACCTATTACAACTGATTGCCGAACATACTCAAAAACTGCTCGAAGTCGAAACCGTTTTAATTCCAATTCTTAATCCAGAACAAACCTCTTACACCTATTATGCTGCCGTTGGTAAAAACTCCGACGAAATTATCGGCGAAACCCTATCCTTGGAAATGGGAGTTTGCGGCTGGGTTTGGAAAAATCGAAGACCCTGGTGGCAAGGCGTACTGAAAGAACTCGATGCAAACGAGAGAACCCGTTGGGAACAAGCAGCCTCCAAGCTGTTGCTTACCCCATTGATTGGCAGGCATAAATTCTTAGGTGGAATTGCAGCCATGGATAAAAAGGATGGTTCTGAATTTGACGCCAAAGAGTTGGAAATATTGGAAGTGTTTTCCTCTCATGTTGCCTTAGCCATCGAAAATGCACAATTATATTCTGATTTACAAAAAAACAATCAATTATTAGAAGAACGTGTCAAAGAACGAACCCGGGCATTACAAGTCGCTCAACAAGATTTAATTGAACAAGAAAAAATGGCAGCCTTGGGCAATATGGTTGCCGGAGTTGCTCATGAGGTAAATACACCTTTAGGAGTTGCCGTTACTGGAATCACTCATATCGCAGCGGAAGTAAAAAATATCGATAGACAACTCCAACAGGAAGAGTTAACACGATTAAAGTTTCAAGAATTTATCGAACACAATACTCGCACCACAGAGCTGGTCCGGGAAAATCTGTTTCGAGCAGAGCAGCTGATCAAATCTTTTAAACTGGTCGCCGTGGATCAAAATAACGAGATTGAAAAACGCCGCTTTAATCTGGTGGACTATATCGACACCATTTTATTAGGGTTTCGCAATAATTTTAAACATCAAAGAGTAACCATTTATAATAAAATAGATAAAAGCATTGAATTAGATTCCTACCCGGGAATAATGGCTCAACTTATTTCAAATTTAACGACTAATGCTCTTAAACATGCCTTTCGAGACAAAAACCAAGGTACCATTACTTTAAAGAGCGAACAGCAAGATCAATATTTATTACTCTATTTTATCGACGACGGCCATGGTATCAGCAGCGATAATTTAGCTCATATTTTTGAACCTTTTTACACCACTCGTCGTGGAGAAGGAGGCTCAGGTCTTGGATTAAGTATCTGCTACAACTTAGCTAAAAACAAACTACAGGGGAAAATAACCTGTCAAAGTACAATGGGACAAGGCACCCAATTTACCCTCTGTATTCCCGCCTCTGAGCTAGTGTAAAAAGTAATAGCTGAATAATCACTAACGATAATGAGAGTTTTTTTCATTTAATACAAACCTTATTGATCCAGATCATAAAAAACACGTTTCTATAATCTTCATATCATGCTATCCTAGCGCCCATAGCAATAAGCAATAAGCAATAAGCAATAAGCAATAAGCAATAAGCAATAAGCAATAATAAAACAGGGACTGTTAATAACGGAGGAATTACCGATAACAGTTTCTGCCACCAATAACGAATTAGAATCGCAACAAGCCTTATATAAGCTACTAAGTTTAACCCTAAACGATCTTGATTTAGAGGAAAAACTTAACCAAGCATTAGAAATCCTATTTAATATTTCCTGGTTAAAGCTTGAACATAAGGGCTCTGTATTCTTATTATCCCCCGATGGCAAAGGTTTAAACCTGATTGCCAAACGATATTTAAGTCCCGTTCTGCACCGTAAATGTAACTATGTTCCACTTGGAACATGTTTGTGCGGGCAGGCAGCAGAAAAAAATCAACTGGTTTTTCACAGTCATTTGGATGAAGCTCATCATACTCGATTTGATGGCATAAGCGATCACGGTCACTATTGTCAGCCAATTGACTCAAATCAAGGTTTAATAGGGGTATTAAATCTTTATGTCTCGGCTGGTCACCAACAAACCGAAGCTGAAATCTCTTTTTTAAATGCCGTTGCGGATACGCTTTCCGGTCTGATTCAACGTGAACAAGCAGAACAACAGCTGCGCAATGAAAAAGATGCACAAGAAGCATTACAAAATATCCTGCAACTCTCTTTAGAGGCGCTGCCGCTGGAAGATAAACTCAACGAAGTTTTAGCCATTCTATTTACCATCCCCTGGCTTAATGTCGAACATAAGGGCTCCATTTTTTTAGCCGATCAACAAAGCAATAGTTTAAAACTGGTGTCTAAGAAATTTTTAAATCCGGTTTTACATACCCTATGTGATAAAGTTCCCTATGGTCATTGCCTTTGCGGCCAAGCTGCAGAATCAAAAAAGTTGGTATATCACTCCCATCTGGATGAGCATCATCATACCCGTTTTGATGGTATTGCTGATCACGGTCACTATTGTCAACCGATTATCTCCAACGAAGAGTTAGTCGGTGTTTTAAACCTTTACATTGCACCCGGTCACCAAATTGACCCTATGGAGATCTCCTTTTTAAATTCCGTAGCCAATACATTAGCCGGTATCATTAAACGAGATATTGCCGAATCAACACAACAAAAACTGGCCACTATTCTGGAAGCTACGCCGGACTTTGTTGCCATTGCCGATCCCAACGGTCAAAGTCATTACTATAATCGAACCGCACGTGAAATGATTGGATTAGCGGAACATGAAACAGCGACTTTCTTTCCTTTGACACATCATCATCCAAAATGGGCAGCAGATATTTTAACCAATGAAGGGATCCCAACTGCTCTAAGAGACGGCTATTGGGAGGGAGAATCTGTATTAATCCGTAAAAATGGCAGCGAGTTACCGGTTTCTCAGATTTTAATCAGTCATTTTGATGCGCGGGAAAAGTCCACTTATATTTCCACCATTGCTCGTGATATTAGTGATCGTAAACAAGCTGAAATTGCCGCTCAAACCGCTGCGGTAAGAGAAAAGCATTTTGCCAATACGGTTATTAACAGTTTACCGGGCATTTTTTATCTACTCAATAGTCAAGGACGGCTAATCCGCTGGAATAAAAACCTGGAATCCACGACTGGTTACAGTGCCGATCAACTGAATAATATGAAACAATCTGATTTGGTTAGTAAGCGAAGTCAAAACCTTTTAGAACTCGCCCATCAAAACTTATCCCACAATCAAAGTATCGGTATTGAAGTTGAGCTAATATCCCGAAGTAAACATACCATACCCTATTTCTTAAATGCTATTAGCATCGATCTCAGTCACGAAGAGGGAATGGATAGAAATGATAATGAGGATATGGCTATTGTCGGCATGGGAATTGACATTAGTCTGCGCAAAGAACTGGAACGTGAATTAAAACGCCAGGCCACCAAAGACGGATTAACCGGTATCAATAACCGCCCCAACCAGGAAGAATTGTTGGATAAAGAGATTGAACGTGCCAAGCGTTTTAACCATCCCCTATCCATTATTATGTTCGATATCGACCATTTTAAACAGATTAATGATAATTATGGTCATGATGTCGGCGACGAGGTATTAAAGGCCATTACTGACACCACCAAAAAGATATTACGGGATTGCGATCAGTTCGGTCGTTGGGGTGGCGAGGAATTTCTGGTCTCAGCAATAAACTCGGATATGGAAGCCGCTAATATTTTGGCACAAAGAATTCATCTGTCCATTTCAGAAATTCCTTTTAAACAGTTTGATAGGGTAACCGCCAGTTTTGGCGTTGGGCAATATCAACCAAATGAAAATATAAAAGACTTTGTTAAGCGCGTTGACGAAGCCATGTATCGAGCCAAACGGGCGGGACGTAATCAGGTTATTTGCAGTAAAACATAGCAGCTCCAGTGCTGCATTAGTATTAGCCGGATTAACCATCTTATCGGAAAGACCTAGATACAGCAAATCAGGAATTTGGACACCTTGTGATAATAGAAATGACAATGAAAACTTAAATGCCGATATACTGACATTAAGCCTCAATATTACCAATGACAAAAATCCCGTTACTACCCTTGGAAATTACGATGACTATTTATTATTTACCGATCCCAACGGCTCAAAATACGTGTTTTTAAGGGAACGTATCGTATTAGAGGATTTTAATAATTTGTTTTTGGACGAGCAGTACATCACTATCCCAAGTATAGAACTGGTTAAATTTGATGAGTCTCAAGTAAATACTTTCCAACAAGCCAGTGGAGATTTAACCATATGCAAAGTTTTTGAGTCCTCCTGTACCACGTTTGACGGTGATAAGGGTTATATGGAAAATATTCTCGTCGGCAACCCTTGGTCGAACAATACTTGTCAATAACTGAATCTCCAGCTGTTAAGTCAAAAAATGCCGCTTGTACAGCGGCGTTTTTGTTCTTATTTGCGGCAAAGATGAAAGCGAGTCCCAAATAATGTTGGTTTACAACTTAAATTGTTTTACCAGGCCCTGCATCTGCTCACCTAAGACCGATAACTCTTTACTGGCTTTTGCAGATTCCTTGCTACATTGAGAAGTGTGACCGGAAATTTCTGCAATATGAACGACATTACGATTAATTTCTTCAGCTACTGCTCCCTGGGTTTCAACCGAATCGGCTATTTTTGTATTCATAGCATAGATCGACGAAACTGATTTTTTTATAGCTTGCAAAGACTCACCAGCCAGATTTGCTTTTTCTACTGTTTCCATTGTTTTTTCCTGGCTGATATTCATCACCCGAACCGCTTCACTGGAACCACTTTGCAGACGTTCCATAATCTGCTGGATCTCCTGAGTGGATTCCTGTGTTCTGCTGGCTAAAGTCCTTACTTCATCCGCAACCACGGCAAATCCTCTACCCTGCTCACCGGCACGAGCCGCTTCAATGGCCGCATTCAAAGCTAATAAATTGGTTTGATCGGCAATATTGCGGATCACTTCCAATAGCATACCAATATTTTCACTTTCAGTTTGTAAGTTATTAATAACATTAACGGCAGCGTTAACCTGTTTTTCCAATTCAGCAATTGAACTTAAGGTTTCTTCAACTACATCTGCACCATTTTTAGACTCCGTTTCCGCTTTGGAAGCTGCTTCGGCTACCTCTGCAGCTCCAAGGGCGACTTCCTGTAGAGCATTAGTCATATTGGTAACCGCCGTAACTATCTTATGTGTTTCCACGGTTTGGTTTTCAATTTCTTTACTATTGGTATTAGCCATATTTAACAAGCGATTAGTTGATTTTGCGATGCGTGCGGCCGAATCATTAACCTGGCTAATTGCCGAGTGAATCTTATCCACAAAACGATTAAAACCACCACTTAAGGCAGAAATTTCGGCACTCCCTTCCGTATCAATACGTTGAGTTAAATCCCCTTCTCCTTCGGCAATATCTTGCAAAGCATCAGCCGTTGCATTTAGTGGTCGTGTAATGGCATTTGCGAAAACTGCCCCGATTACCGCAGCTAAAACAAAAAAAGCACCGGCAACCAAAAATACTCTAAGTAAAGCATTTCCTACATCTTCATTGATTTTAACCTGTACTTCCGCTAGTCGATCATCAACAGAATCAATATAAAATCCCGTACCCAACATCCAATTCCAACGATCAATTTTGCTTGCATAGCTGAGTTTTTGAACGGCCTGCTCTGGTTTAGACGGTTTATCCCAATAGTAAGTAAAAAATCCGCCACCACTGCGAGCCACGCTAATTAATTCTTTGATCAAATAAACCCCTTTTTTATCTTTCAAGTTAAGTAGATTTTTACCTTCTAAAGATGGTTTTGGCCCCATGACAATATTGGTTCCATCAAATTGGTAGACAAAAATATAGCCGTCATTTCCAAAGCGTAATTGACGCAAAATACTTTTGGCTTGTTGTTGTAGCTTTTTGTCATCGGTTTTTGTGTCATTGACCAGATGTTGAATGGAAGACAAGCTCAAATCAAGATATTGCTTGAGTTCTCGCTTTCGATCTTCCATCATCTGTTGACGAATTTGTTGGCTTTCTTCCTCACCAAGATGGATAACCTGGTAATAAGTGGTTGTGGCCAATGCCAATGCAACCAGAAAAACGGGAATGGCGGCGATAGCAATAATTTTAAAGCAAATTGAGCGGGTAAATTGCATATATTTCATTTCCTATATTTCTATTTATTATGGAGTCAATATATAACAATCCTTGTTGTCGTACTTTTTTGGGTTTTCTAAATAATAACCATAGACAGTACCTAGCAATTCATCAAGCTAAGCTTTGGCTTTTCTTAATTTATTAAGACTTTTTATTGCTGATACTTAGGCAAGACCTTACTGCATTTATAAGTCACCATAAATGCGGTATTTTCATTATTTTCTGCATTGGTTTCCACTATAGATGATACTAATAGTTTTTTATCCTGAGAGAAATTATGAATTAAAATATTTCCGGTCATATAAATATCATCATTTATTTTTTGCAAATCGGAAACTTTCGTTCCTTTGGCCCCGATCAACTCAAGTTTTTCCAGATCGAAGAATAAATCTCCTCGTTTAATGTTTTTAGTATGACATTCACTTTTATCCTCAAATTTCCCCGCACCAATCAATGTCGAACATTGCGCTTTAGCGATACAGCTTATTATTTCAGCATAACTATTAACAGAGAAAATTAATAAAATAAGTGTCGATAGTATTTTCATTGTTTATTCCTTTAAATGGTTGATCCTTTTATTATCATGGATTTTTTCTTAAAAACAACTAATCTAAATAATAAGTCAAAATATAGGAGTCATAAACTATGGACTGGTCGGATGCCCGAGCCGTTATTACTGGTGGCGCATCGGGATTGGGCCGAGCCGTTGCTCAAGAAATTTTGATGGCAATTGTTAACGACCGGCAACTGGCTGAGTAGGAAAATCATGCATCCCCCCTTACGGATATTAACGGCGGCGGCAATTTTTGACGGCCACGATGCAGCGATTAACTTGATTCGCCGCTTATTACAGGATCGCGGAGCAGAGATTATCCATCTGGGTCATAATCGCAGTGTTAATGAAGTGGTTAACGCAGCAATCCAGGAAGACCTTAATGCCATCGCCATCAGTTCCTACCAAGGGGGACATAAAGAATTTTTTGAATATCTGCTCAAACAACTCAAACAACACCAGGCAGATGATATCCTGGTTTTTGGCGGCGGTGGCGGAACTATTACCGAGTCAGAAGCCGAAAGTTTGCAACAAGCCGGCGTTAGTCGAATCTATACTGCCGATGACGGCCATCAAATGGGACTCAATTTAAATCCCCCCCCTACAAGGTTCTTTTACCATTGATTATTTAACCGAACAATTGGAATCCGCCGTATATGAAGAATTTGATCGTTTATCTCAACACGGGAGGGTTTGAAAGCTTTTATCAACGCGGAAAAGACAACTTCCAAGGACCATATAACATCATTCACTGCTCAGATGAAAAAAAACAGCGACAACTCCAAAGCATTGAAAGGTTTAAACAAAACCATAAAAAGACTTTTCAAAGTAGTTTAGATAAACTACAATCATCGGTTTTTCAAAATAAAAATAGTTTTAGTTCCTTGATGGAAGCATGTGTCGATTGCACTCTGGAACAATTAACCCATACCCTATTCCAAATAGGTGGTGCCTATCGACGAAAAATGTGAACCGTTAATTTTCGGTGATGCTAATTACCATCGTATAAACTAAACTTATAAATATAATAACCAGGCTTAGCCAAACAGCGCATGAACCCAATTAATCCACTGCAATTTATCGACAGTTTAGCGGAGGTCACCCGCTATTCCGATCGCGCAATTATTGAAAAAAGCCTGCTTACAGCCTTGAAAGAATTAATGCCGAAAAGTGATTTTTGGCTTTATCGGGTCATTTCCACCACCCACCCCGTAAAACTCTCTTTATTATCCTATTCCCGCCAGGGAGTCATGGGCATTAATTCCATTCAACAATTAAAAAAAGGAAAGTTCTCCAAAAGTTTACAACAGTGTATTGATGACTGTTTCGATAACTTAGATATTCAAAGCGTTGAACAGCAATCTCAAAAAGGCAGTTATTACTCCGTTTATCCGGCTATGGATGAAAATAGCGAAATTTTTGCCATATTAATTCAACGTTGTGACAAACTCAGTATTAATAGCCAACGCCTAACTCACGGCATGATTCGAGTTTATTGCAATTATTTAAGAATGTTGGATAAAACCCAACGAGATAAATTGACCAATCTGCTGAATCGGGAAACCATGGATGACGAGATCACTCGGATCCTGGTGAGCACCCACGAAACCGATCCCAATAAACGTGAATATGCCAATTACGATGAAAGTGACGCCCGAAAAAACAAAGGAGCATTTACCTATTGGTTAGGTGTTCTGGATATCGATCATTTTAAGAGTATTAATGATACTTACGGACATTTATACGGTGATGAAATATTAATTCTCATTGCCCGTTTAATGGAGGCCAATGTCCGCGATGGCGATCTGGTTTTTCGTTATGGTGGCGAAGAGTTTGTCATATTATTAAAAGCCTTCGACATGGAAGATGCCATTTACGCTTTCGAACGCATAAGAAAAAGTATTAATGAACATAAATATGCCAAAGTGGACTCCTTAACCATTTGTATCGGCGCCACCCAAATCAGCCATCAGGCCAGCTCGGCAGATGTCTTTGTCAATGCCGATAAAGCGCTCTACTATGCCAAAACCCACGGCCGCGATCAGATGCACATATATGAAGTGCTGGTAGAAAACAATCTAATTGAAGAAGATGAAGAAAAGATCGAAGTCGGCGATATTGACTTTTTCTAATGTGTAAAAGAGCCCTTACCACAATTCCATCGGAATTTCCTATATCATACAAAGCAAATATAGAATTCTAATAAACATCATTATCCTGGTTTAACATTAAAGTTAGACTCTGAATTTGTTCACTTAAAATCTCTATTTGAACTTGATAAGACTGAATTTGTTTAATCATTCTAGCATTACTTTGAAGCACGTCTGATTTTTGCATCGTTATTTTAACTGACTCTTCAACTAATTTATGTCTTTTTTGTTCAGTTTCCTCATATTTTTTTTCTAAGAATTTCAGATTTTTCTGAAGCTCTTCATTAGTCATATTCATCATATTGATTAAATTCAACTTATCTTTAAGCTGCTGTTCAGACTTGTCTTTTATTATTTTGAGATTTTCTTCCAGTAATTTTTTTTCTCTCAAATCGGTTAGTGAAGAAATAATTCTAAGCTCTTTGCCATAATAAAAACTGGATAAATGTACCTTTACCGGAATTGATTCATTACTTTTACTCTTAGCAAAAAATTCATCTCGTAACCTACCATAACCCATAATGGAATTCATTTTATTCTGTTTCATATTAGGCAGAATAGTATCTTTAACAAACCTTCTTCGTAATTTAGCATGTTTTGTGGCAATATCGCTGTGAATTAAATCTTCAATAACCATATTTTTAAAGTCTTGTTTTGAATAACCGAGTAAATCTTCGGCATTTTTATTCTGATTTAATATACGTCCTTTTTGATCGCTTAAAACCAATGCAGAAGGCGATGATAAAAAAATAGCCTTAATTTCATTTAACGATTTATCAAGTCTTAATATATAAACAATGTAACCGGCAGTTACTAATACAACAACGGGAATGAGAAAATAAATTAACAGATGTAAATAGTAGATAGTCAGTTCCAACTTTTCCTTTATTTTGACTTTTTCTTCCTTTCCTATTGCGTTAAAAGATTGTTTTAGTTTTTCTAGTGCTAATGCTGCGGGTTTATCTTTTACACGTACAATTTTGTCCATTTCAGTGATACTTAATGAAGGCTGCTCTTTTCTAAAAGTTTGAAGCTCGTATAATTTTTGTTGATATTCGAGAACAACCTTTTCAATCTCCGCTAATTGACTGGAATCAGATTCGTTCAGTTTCAGTTTTTTTAATTGACGAATATTTTGTATCGATTCACTTAATTTCATTTCCGCATTAATCAGATAGAGAACATCTTTTCTTAATAAGAAATTTTTAAAATAATGAATAAAACCTAAATAACCGAAGTTTTGATAGAAATTATCCAGCAATTGCACTTTTGCAAAAGCTGACTGGTTAACATCATCCCATTGCTGATTTAAGGCATAAATTTTGTTTTTAAGGGAGGTACTCAATACAAGCAAAGAGGCTGTAATTAAGATACCGGCTAGTATTACGATAATTATTTGTTTGTTAATTTTTATCATTATTCGAATTGGGGCATTTATTTTCCATAAAATAATAATTTATACACGTCTACATATGGTTTGGATTACAGCATATGTGGAGATCATGGTGTACTATTATTTCGATGCTCTTTAAAATAGTTTGAATATATTTTAAGCAGTAAACAATCAAAAGAAATCGATTATATTCGTTCTTGTAAGTCAAATCCGCATATAATTCTTATTTTGAGATAAAAAATGCCATATTTTCTGATACTACTTTTAAGCATATTAACGCCACTAATGTGTTTGTCAGATAGCAACCTTGTTAAGGTTGCTATATCGGCAACACCGCTATCATCTCCGCTCATTATCGCCAAGGAAAAGGGATATTTTAAAAGACAAGGTGTTGCTGTTGAGTTTAAAATCGTTATTGGTGGGATGCGTGCTGCAAAATCACTTAATAAAGGCGAGGTCGACATGGCAACCTCATCAGAAGCAGTCATTATGTTTAATAGTTTTAAAAATAATAATTTTGTTGTGTTATCAACCTTCGTCAGCAGCAATAATGATGTCAAAGTACTTGCAATGAAAGACAAAGGAATAAAATCTCTGGAGGATTTAACCGGAAAGCGTGTCGGTACGATTTTAGGAACTTCGGCACACTTTTTTCTAGACTATACAATGCTAGCCTATGGGATTGATACTCAAAATATGGATATTATCAATATAAATCCCGAAGATACATCGACAGTCCTACAACAAAAAAAAGTAGATGCGGTAGTCAGCTGGGAACCATTTATATATCTTGCGATGAAAAAATTAGAGCAAAGAGGTTTTATTATCGAGCATGAAAAATTATACAATGAAACCTTTAATCTTTTGGCCAATAAGAAATGGGCCATAAACCATCAATCGCAAATTGTATCTTTTTTAAAAGCCTTAGAGCAATCTATCCATTTTATTAATCAAAACCCTTCTCAATCACAACAAATCGTTGCTTCCTTTTTAGATCAAGATTTAGCAATTATAAAAGCCAGCTGGCAAGATTTGAATTTTTCATTAGGTCTCCATCAATGGCTTTTATATCTTCTGGATGCGGAAGCTGCCTGGGCCATCAAACGAGAATTTATCAAGCCAGAGAAAAAATTTAATTATCTGGATTTTTTTATGCTTGAGCCGATGAAAATAGTAAAGCCGGGAGCTATATCGATTATAAGTCATTAAGTCGAAGTAACTAGCCTTATTGAACAGTAAAGTTAAAAACCATATACGGAATCGATAAAAACTCAAAGACACCAATGTCATACTGCCCCAGATACGACAAAAAATACCAATCCACTACAGTCAAGATGAATAAGTAATCAATATTAGTACCCATGTACAATACAGAATCATTATCAGAAAACTTATGCTAGGTTGTCATTGATTTGAGGACCACCCCGCCAATTGAAAGAATCAATCTTGTAACTAAAAGAAGATGGTTTACACTTGATTGAATAACCAGAATAATGAAATTAGAATCTATTAGAGCCCTCCATTAATACTATGAACAAAAGTTTGTCATCTAAATGGAACCAATTGATCCATCAATTTCCTCTCAACAATCCAAATCCGGTTCTTTTGGTAGATATAACAGGAAAGGTTATTTTCGCCAATGAAGCTGCACAACCGATTATCCAAGCTTGGGAAACAGATAACCTTAAGCAATCATTTTGTCCTTTTCATAGTGAAATTGAGTTTGCAATCTCTAAAGGAATTCTTATTGAAGTTGAAAAATCAATTGATGAACATCTTTATGCCTTTTCGATTCAATCCTCCCCGTGTGGCACCGGTGCTTATCTTTATGTACAAGAGATAAGCCAAAAACGAGAACAGGAGAAAACCTTAACCTTATATAGTGAAATCATTAAACATCTCGCTGAAGGGGTGTTTATGGTGCAATTCGATAATGGGCGGTTAGTATATTGCAACCCAAATTTTGCCCTTCAATTTGGTTACAACGAAAAAGAACTGTTGGGAAAAAAGGCTAAAGACCTACTATCACATCCAACACTTTTATCATCACAAACTTTTGAATCCATAATAGAAATTCTAAGACTGAAAGGCCAATGGCAGGGAGAACTGCAAGCGGTTAAAAAAGACGGTCGAATATTCTGGAATTACTTTATCCTGTCTACCCTAAAACATGTGGATTATGGCGAAGTGATACTCGGTACTCAAATCGATATTACCACTCGTAAACAAGCTGAAATCGCATTTCTAGAAGAACAACAAAAAGCCCAACGTTATTTGGATATCGCACGTGTCATTATGGTTGTGGTAGGAGCCGATGAAAGAGTCCATTTAATTAATAAAATGGGATGTGAGGTATTAGGTTATTCAGAAGAAGAGATTCTTGGTAAAAACTGGTTTGACAATTTTTTACCTGAACGGGGACGCGAGGAAGTTAAAGCACTTTCTCGAAAAATCATTGCCGGAGAAGTTGAACCGCTCAATGATTATGAAAACGCTATTGTATCAGCCGATGGTGAAGAACATCTGATCGCCTGGCACAACACAACCTTATATGATAACGACGGTAATATTACCGGTCATTTAAGCAGTGGTAGCGATATAACGCTTGAGCGCCAGACACAAGCACTGGTTCAGCAATTCAAAACGTTTGCCGACAGTATGTACGATGCCCTATTTATTTTTTCTCCTATTGATTGGAAATTTTCCTATGCTAATCAGCAGGCTATAAATCAATGTGGATTTTCATATGATGAAATATTAAAAATGACACCTTTGGATATCAAACCCAAATTTAATGAAAAATCCTTCAATGATTTACTGACTTCGTTAAAACAAAATGATGATCAATCTATTACCTTTGAAACGGTCCACTCCCATAAAAACGGTATCTTAACTCCGGTGGAAGTGACTCTGCAATATATCGCCCCAGCCAATGAGCCAGCTCGATATAACGCCATTGCACGAGATATCTCAGTGCGAAAAAGCATGGAAAAGAAACTCAACCTGGCGGATAAAATCATGGAGGGCACTTCGGATGCTATTTTAGTCACCGATCTGCAGGGTAATATTTTGGATGTCAATGCTGCTTTTACCAATATTACAGGCTATCAACGAAATGAAGTTATCGGACAAAATCCTCGTATTGCAAAATCCGGCTACCAGGATGCGGCATTTTATAAAAATATGTGGGAACAGATTCTAAACAAAGGCCATTGGTCCGGTGAAATCTGGGATAGAAAAGCTAATGGTGAGCTATATCCCAAGCTATTAACCATCAATACTATCTATGACGATGAGGGAGAACCGCAATACTATACCGGCATTTTTACCGACATTAGTCAGATGAAAAATGTCGAACAACGACTACATAATCTGGCTTATTACGATGCCCTAACGAAACTTCCCAATCGCAGCCTATTTCATGATCGTTTAAGTCATGAGCTTGCTATTGCAAAACGGCAACACAATAGCTTTGCACTTTTATACGTCGACTTGGATAAATTTAAAGATGTCAATGACACCCTAGGGCATAATGCTGGGGATACCTTATTACAAACAGCAGCCGATAGAATAAGTGAAAAATTACGTGAATCTGATACCGTAGCAAGAATCGGGGGTGACGAATTTGCCATCTTATTGTCCAACTCTCCGAGTGAAGAAATGGCGGGCAATATCGCGCAACAAATCATTGGTGAAATGCAACGACAATTTTCAATCCAGAAAAGTCCCGTTTTTATCGGTGCTACCATAGGTATCGCTTTTTACCCTAAGGATGGCGAAACAGAAGAAGATTTGTACAAATATGCCGATTTGGCTATGTATCAAGCCAAGGAAGCCGGGCGTAATTGTTTTCGCTTCTTTACCGAGCAGATGAACGAGAAAGTGTCCAGACATATTCAGTTGGTAAATGACTTGCACAAAGCATTGGAAAAAGAAGAGTTTATATTATTTTACCAACCCAAGTACACTTTAACTGATCGCTCTCTGGCTGGATTTGAGGCTTTAATACGCTGGCAACACAGTGACAAAGGATTAATCCCACCCGGGGATTTTATCTCTGTAGCCGAAGATTCACATTTAATCGTTTTTATCGGTGACTGGGTGATTCGTGAAGCCTTTAAACAATTACAGCAATGGCATAGCGATGGGAAAACACATTTAAGCATGGCTATAAACATTGCATCCAAGCAGTTATTTGAAGTCAACTTTGTTGAGCGAGTTCAAAACTATTTGAACAGCTATCAAGTTAATCCCAAGGCAGTTGAATTTGAAATCACTGAAAGTATGTTAATGGATGATATTGAGAAGGCAGTTCAAGTTTTAATGCAATTAGGAGAACTCGGGATTAAAATCGCAATTGATGATTTTGGCACCGGTTATTCGTCTTTAGCCTATTTAAAACAGTTTCCCATTGATACGCTTAAAATTGATCAATCTTTTATTCGTTTTCTCGAACCCGGCAGCCAAGATGCTGCCATTGTAGACACTATCATTAGCATGGCAAAAAACTTAAATAAAATCGTGGTCGCAGAAGGTATTGAAAATCGAAGCCAAGAACAATATTTACGCCAGCAAGGTTGTCATTTGGGGCAGGGATATGGATATGCCAAGCCTATGTCTAGTTCTGATTCCAATGCTTATTTAAAAATGTAAAATTCTATCCATCAGTATATACTGAGTGATTCCAGCCCCATTAACTAAAGAGATTGGCCAGCTTTACCAACACTCTAGGGGATATGTTAAAAGGTGGATGAAGTTAATCCGCCAAAGCTATCTCAGCCAAAAAGTCAGGCATCAGTGTTGCTGCACCAACGTGATTCATAATCCTGATCTCTATGCCAGGATGCTCTTGTCGCGCCTGTTCCACTATGCCAGGGATATCTTCAACCACGTGGCGACCAGCTGCTAAAAAATAGGGCAAAATAAGTACCGAATCAACTCCGGCTTCCACACAACGCTTAATTCCGTCCGGGATTAAGGGGTCTGCTAATTCTAAAAATGCCGCCTCGACCAAATCGAATTTTTGTTTGGTTAGAGGTTTAATTTTTTTACTTAAGGCCACAACTTCAGCATTAGATTGCGGTCTGCGACTACCATGGGAAACTACTAGCAATGCTTCTTTTGTCATTGAAAAACCTGCTTGAAAGTACTATTGATTAACTTATTATAGTTAATCATATATGGCCCCAAAGATGAAAAAACACTATTTGTTCCTAATTTTTCTCAGTTTTAGCATAATATGCTTTCCTCCATCTTTAATTGCCGAAGAAACACCTACTCCCAACGCGGAAATTATTTATACACCATACTCAGATGAACCTAAGGCGGTGTTTGAGTTCTTTTTTGATGAACCTGAAAAGATCAATGGTGCCCTGTTTTGGATTCGCTCTTATATGAATACCCTAATGGCGGAACCTTATGCCGTTGCACCGGAGTTTATGCATACGATAATCATTATTCATGGGACAGAGATTGTCACCCTGGCAAAAAAAAATTATCAAAAATATAAAAGCGCCGTGGACCGAATGCGCTATTATCAGGAACTAGGTGTTGAGTTTCGCGTCTGCATGGACGCCGCTGACGATTACGGCTATAGGCCCAAAGATTTTCAACCTTTTGTCAAAGTAGTCCCCAATGCAATGGTCGAATTAATGCATTGGCAAAGCAAAGGTTATCCATTAATTCGACCGATAGTATTTGAGAAAAAATACTCCATTGAAGAAATTCGCTAGCTGCTATTTCACCTCAATGGTAATTTTTTTGGACACAACCGGTGGCTTATGGGGAATATGCAGTTTATCCCCTAAAATTAATTGTAAGGTGTGTTTGCCTTTAGGCAAAGTTAATTCCACTTCTGTTTGACCGCCACCGAAATGTTTTACATCTTTTCCCAATGGCTTATTAAGATCGGGTAATTCCTTTACATCAACCAAAAGGTGATGATGACCGGTTTTGGCTTTATCGATTCCGGCAGGTGCTACTCCCATCCCTTTTAAACCAAATTTAACCGTAAAGGTTTCCCCTACCACTGCGCCATCTTCGGGTGAAATAATATAGGCCATTGCCCCTTCGGGTGACATTGTCTTCATACCATGTGCAGCGGCCAGACTATTTGTAGAAAACCCCAAAGTAATAAATGCTGCTACTATAAAGCTAATTAGTTTCATTCTTTTTCTCCATTTGCATAATAAAAATTCATGTTTTACTGTTTGTAGTCCAGTTTTTTTTAATATTCAATGCAAAAAAAGAAAATAACCAACTTATTTAGTCAAATTATTTTTTTTACCCTCATTATAGGCCTCTAATAAAGCTTGTTTAAGGTCCGGTTGTTGCTCTAAATTGTCAACATCCAGAACTTTCTGGGCTATGGATTGAAGAATTCCATTCTCCTTTTCCTTAACCCAAGCTTCCTTAAAACTTTTAATATCAAAGCTGTTATTCTGACAATAATCACGCGCCAAGCCTTTGGGGTCAGAAAATATGATGCTTTCCTGCAACATAATTTCATAATGATAAGAATAACTATCGATATTGTTTTCCGTCGCTAAAAATAGATAAAGATCGGGTAATTCCCCCCCTCGCTGCATATATTGATCTAGTTCTATGGTAGCCGATGGGGTAAACAATTCACCTTTAAAATAAAATTCTACCCTAGCATTAATAGTATTGTTCATTGTCTAACCTACAATATTTAATTTGTGTCGATCCTATTTTTTTAACCATAAAAAATCAAATGTTTTTCTCGAGAGTCTACGTCGAAATGGCTTTCTGGGCGATATCTGCTAAATTTTATGTTAAGAATTTACTTAAAGATTGTTGAGGAATACCGATATAATCTTGTATAGCCCATTTAATCGTTAAAATAATGAAAAATAAAATACCCCCTATCAATAAGGAACGTAAACTCAGACCTGATTCGTTTATTGTTTCCAAAACCGATCTAAAAGGTCGGATAACCTATTGTAATGAAATCTTTATGGAAATCGCAGGCTTTCAAGAGGAAGAATTGCTGGAACAACAGCATAATATTATTCGTCATCCGGATATGCCGCGTGCAGCCTTTGACTTACTCTGGAAAGCAATTCAACAAGGCAATGAATTTCTGGCCTATGTAAAAAATATGGCTAAAGATGGTAGTTATTATTGGGTATTCGCAACGGTTTCACCTATTGCCGATACAAGAGGAAATGTCACTTCCTATTTTTCCGTACGCCGTAAACCGTCCCAACAAGCGGTAGATATCATTGCTCCCATATACGCAGAACTACTTGCCATCGAAAAGCAGGCAGGGACAAGAGATGCCATCCAAGCATCAACCGAGCACCTATTAAAACTTTTAAGAAGTCATGGCCAAACTTATGAAGAATTTGTACTCTCACTTCCAAAATAAAGTCGTTATCACTTTTTTATTATTGTTGTGGTTTATTGGTGCTATTGCTAGTCAATTTTTGTCGCCCGGTCTGTCAATTATGCTGGTAGTGTGTGGCATATTATTCTTAGCCACTTTAGTTTCCGCCTATAACAAAATGAATTATGCCGATGATCCTTTATTAAAAAAGATACAAGACATGACTCAAAATATGTATAAAGGTGAGTTAAATGATCGGATTACTCATATAGATAGTGAACATGAATTAGCTCGCCTCGCCTGGTGTTTAAATGGCATATGCGATCAGATGGAAACCTATTTTCATGAGGCGCGACGGGGGTTTGAATCTATAGAACAGGAATTTTATCAACGCAAGCCACAACCGGAAGGTTTGAGTGGTTATTATGCCAATACCTTAAATAAAATTTCCGAAACTTTCCAAGCTTACGAAAAAAATCAAAAAGTCAAAAATAAAGATGCTTTTTTCAGTCTGCTCAATGAGCGCAAGACCGATAATTTATTGACCAGTTTAAACTTGGCACAGACCGATCTTATCGAAATCACCGATAATATGAATAAAATGCAGCAAAAAACGGCTGAATCGGTGGAAAGCGCATCAACTGTCGGTAGTAGTTTAGAGACCATTACTCGTGATGTTACTCATTTACAGGAAATTATCCAGGAGGTACATTCCTATTCTTTAACCATCGCCGAAAATACCGGCAAAATAAGCGAAATTCTATCTTTAATTGTCGGTATTGCCGACCAAACCAATTTATTGGCCTTAAATGCTGCCATTGAAGCAGCCCGAGCTGGGGAACAGGGACGCGGTTTTGCTGTGGTAGCCGACGAAGTACGCAGCCTATCGGAAAAAACTAAAGAGGCCACCTCCAGTGTATCATCAGTAATCAATGATTTTAATCATGATAGTAAAGAGCTTACTGAAAAGGCCTCATCGATGAAACAGATGGCACAAGATTCGCAACACGCCATCGAAAACTTTAAACAAGCGGTCAATGTCTACTCTGAAAATACCTTGCACACTCACTCAGTATCATCCTATACCCAATCCATCAGCAGTTCCTCATTGGCCAAAGTAGATCATCTGATATTTTTACAATATGCCTATAAAGCCTTGGAATCGGGTCCCGAATCCGAAGCCTATAATAAATGCAATATCGATTATAACGATTGTGACTTTACCAATTGGTTCGAAGCAGGAGAAGGAGCACAAAATTATAGCCATCTACCGGCTTATAAAGCTATCGAGGCTCCTCATCACTCCGCACACGAATCAATTCGACAAGCGATGAAAAAAGTTAGCGGAGATTGGGAAGGAAATGTTAAGGTTCAGAACGAAATTCTGGCCTATTTTGGGGTTGCCGAACATGCCTGCCTGGAACTGATTAATAGTATTACCAAAATGACCAAAGAGAAAAATCAATATGAGTCGGTAAGTACCGATAATACCAAGGGAGAATCAGAAGTAGAGTTATTTTAACTCTTTGGTTAGTCGACTAGCAATGATAGTGAAGCCGTGGAAAAGACATTGTATATTTTTTTAGAAAAAAGGAGAGATTTCAGTTAAAGTCATCTTCATTTTCTAATACATTCTTATTTCTATTCAATATAACTATTTTTTCCTTTAGTTCTGAAAAAATAAAAGGTTTAGACATTACATCATTGATGCCAACATTAATTGATTTTTTTCGTGTTTCTATTAGTGCATCTGCAGTTAAAGCTATGATTGGCAAGCTAGAAACCTGTGAGTTTGATGAATTGCGAAACAGCTCTGCTGTCTCCCAACCATTTAGTTCAGGCATATGAATATCAAGCAAAACAATAGAAAACGTATTTTTCATAGCCAGTTTAAATGCCGTCATACCATCGGTAGCATAGGTAACCTTAAATCCTGCAGTTTCCAACAATTCTCGTGCCAGATAACAGTTAATCAGATCATCATCTACAACTAATACATGAATTGTGGAAAAATCCAATAGTTCTGAATTCAAATATTCGGGTTCTGTAAATTCTTCCTCGACTTGAAAAGGTATGACACACGAAAAGGTAGAACCTTTATCTTGTTCGCTTTCTACTATAATGCTCCCCCCCATCAAATTTAAAAGATTTTGGCAAATATTTAAACCTAAACCAGTGCCACCAAATTTTCTGCTTGTTGATTCATCTGCTTGAGAAAATCGATTAAAAATGTATTTTTGCTGCTCTTTTGAGATACCAATCCCGGTATCAGTAACATCTAAACACAGCGTAACTTGGTTTTTAGTTAAATTAGAAACACTTAATTTAACACTAATCGAACCTTGGGATGTAAATTTAATAGCATTGCCGACAAGATTTATTACTATTTGAGAAAAACGTTGACTATCTCCATTTACGAGTTCAGGAGTCATGTTATCGATTGAACAATGTAAAGATAGTTGCTTTTCATCAATTTTAGGTTGCAATGATGTTATACATTCGTTTATGTTTTTTTTGATATTAAATGGGACATTATTAAGTTCTAATTTGTTGGATTCAATTTTGGAAATATCCAAAATATCACTAATTAATGTATGAAGTATCTTTGCCGAAGTTGATAGCTTTTCAACTATTTCAAACTGTTTAGAATTTAAATCGTGGCGCAACAAAACTTGAGATAAACCGATTACCCCGTTAAGGGGAGTTCTTAATTCATGACTCATGTTTGCTAAAAACTTAGTTTTAGCTTGATTCGCTATTTCAGCTTTTTCTTTTGCTTCAAGTGCCTTATTTTTTTCTTTTTCTAATTCTTTAGCATTTTCTTTTAGTTGCTGATTTGTTTGATTGAGTGTTCTATTTAACAGCATGTTTTCATCTTTTAATCTAATGCTATGCATGGAAAAATAAGCAATATAGGCCATCAACAGTACCATTATAGTTTTCAATATTAAACTAATTTGAAAAAGATAAACTAAACTAATTGATAAGATAGCTAAAGTAAAAAATTTATATTTATCAAAGCGACTATAGTCATTAATGTAAACAATATAAAGACCGGAATAAAAGTATGCCAGCGTGTTTTGCAAGTCTGTAGGTGCATTGTATGCGAATATCGCAACAACAAAAAAATCATAAACTTTAACACACTGAACCACATGTTCAATGTGTTGTTGTCGCTTTAACCATACAACAATCAATAAACCTAAAACCGAACCACAAAGAAATAGATAAGCAACAATATTAAATGATGGGTTCAGTTCAAAAATGTATGAAAATAAAACATAAAAAATAACTAAAGCCGTTGAAACAACAAATTTTGCTTTGGTGATTTGTTTAAACTTTACTTCATCATCAGGTAGTGTTGAATTATTCACATTAATGGCTTTTGACGGATATTTATTACAGTAATGACAGGGGCTACTTTTAACATATTAAAAAGAATAGCTTAATGATAAATTAAACAATGTAGTACTACGCTTAAAGTTTCCTTCAATTGCCCCGGCATTATTTGATATATGTCTTTTTTTTCCTTCCGCTTTAAGCATGGCAAGACCGAAAGTATAATTTTTATCAAGCTGATATTTAGCACCAAGCCCGATGACGAGATAGTCAGTATCTAAAAGGTCAAATGATATTGTTTCATCTGGTACCGGTGATTTGTCATAAGTTAATCCCACCATCAAGCTCAACTTATTATCAAATTGATGAGTTATTCCAATCCTATAACTTTCACTATCTTTCCATTGTTTCATGATCGGGGTGTTAAAAGCGGCATTTAGGATAGGACTTACTATAATGTCATCAACTTTAAAATGGAGTGTTTTATAATTACTCCATTTTAGCCTGTTGTAAACCAATTCAAGTGTTGTTTTATCAAATGTATATGCCAGGCCTATATACATAATTGCAGGCATAGTAAAATCGACTCTGCCTTTGCCTACATAAGTCGTATTATCCAGTGATGATGACATATTGACATGTCCAGTTAATTCGGTCACTGTTTTAGAACGATAGGTAACAGCAAGTTTTAGGTTTTCAATTGGTTTTAATGTCAAAGCAAGATTATAACCAAAGCTATAACCGTTCCCGGACATTTTACGAAAAACTTCACTTGATTGAGACATACCTGGTGCTATTGGTATAGGTATTCCCCCCTGATTAACCACTTTGCCATCACTATATATAGCTCGAACACCTCCACCAATAGAAATAAAGTCATTCACTTTATAACTGAAAACGGGGTTTAATTCCGTTGTGGTTATGGAAGTGCTTTTAGCTGTTAATTGTTGTATGTTCGATTTCCATTGCTGCTCAAACCCTGATGAAGAAGTTGACAATCCAAATCGAAATTTACTTTTTGTTGGTGATATATAAAAAAAATTAGGCAATATCAAATTGCTTTTTTCTGAGTTTGCCGAAGCAGGAAGTCCCATTACTGTTCCTTTATACTTAACCGATGATCCATGAATCGAGCTTAAGTCAAATTCCAAGATAGCAGTATCATTTTTTTCTAGTACCAAATTGGCTGGATTATATAAGGCCGCATCTGCTCCATGTGCATTAGCGACATAAGCCGTAGTTAATGCAGTTGAATTTGTAGATTGCTCAAATAAATAATAACCACTAGACCAACTACAAACAGGATATATAGATATAAGGAATACGAAACCTAATTTAAAACTGAGTATAGAAAAGTAACTTATTCCACTAAAAACATATTTATCCATTATTACTTTTCCTCATAAAATATGACTAATAGCAACATAAGAAAGGTTGACTATTTTTTTATATAGACTACAAATATTTTGAAATTTTGATGAAGGTTTTTAATTCATGATTTTCATTTTAACTTAACTCTTATAAGTACTTATATATTCATTTTTAAGTATTTTTATACTTTTAATCATTGTTTTCTCTAACTTTTCATACAAGATACTAAGAAAATATTTTGTAAAATTTGGGGGAAAAACAGTTTATATATAATCACATTGCTACTATTAATTAATGTGATGGTTATATTGAGGAGTTAATTCATTTTTGACTAATAGAACTTTCAAAATAATTGCATTGGAGAATATAACTTTTAATATTAGAAATTTCCAAACTTCAGGATTGAGTGTCAAACTGAGACGTTCAAGGTTTTTAAAAGGGAAAAATAGTTTTATTCATTCCAAAATTAAAAAAATGGTCGTCCAAGGCCGAGATTGTTACTATAGTAGCCCATGGCACTACTTTATAGGAATGACAGCTTCGTGCAATTTTTTTTCATCGCCTAGCAATTTAAGGTTTCCTCCAATTGATGTACTATTATAAGTAACGGTTTTTTCTTGAACAAAACGCTGCAAATAGTATGGCCCACCGGCTTTCGGTCCGGTTCCTGAAAGTCCTCTGCCGCCAAATGGTTGCACTCCTACAACGGCGCCAATCATATTCCGATTAATATAGATATTTCCGGCATTGATCTGTTGCGATAATTGCCCGATTCGGGATGGAATCCGGCTATGGATACCAAAAGTTAAGCCAAAGCCTGAATTATTAACCGAATTGATGACCTCTCCCAATTGTTCGGATTTAAACCGAATAACATGTAACACCGGAGCAAAAATTTCTTCTTTAAGCTGCTCCAGATTTTGCAGTTCTATCAGTGTTGGCTTAATAAAATTGCTGCCGGCGTGTATCTGTTGACCGGCGCTATACACTGTTCTTCCCTGCTCCCGCATGTTTTCGATATGAGCATTAACTTTTTGCCATGCCGATTGGGATATTAATGGTCCCAAATCAACGCATAACTCCAGGGGATTGCCGATAAGCAACTCCTGCATTGCTCCCTGTAATTGTTTTAGCGTTTTGTCATACACCTCAGCCTGGACAAATGCCACTCTTAACGCCGAACAACGTTGTCCGGCACTGCCAAAGGCGGACAAAATCATGTCTCTAACCAATTGTTCCGATAGCGCCGAGCTATCCGCCAGCATGGCATTAATTCCTCCCGTCTCTGCAATTAACGGGATAATAGGGCCGTCTCGCTCAGCCAATAAGCGATTGATTTTCGCCGCAGAAGCGTAAGAACCGGTAAAGGCTACGCCGGATAATTTAGGATGAGTTAATATGCTTTGACTAATGCTCAATACCTTAGCTGGTAAAAATTGCAAAACACATTTATCAATGCCCGCTTGATAAAACAATTCTACGACTCTAGCAGCTATTATCGGTGTATTGCTGGCTGGTTTAGCCAAGACACAATTACCTGCCATCAAAGCAGCACTAATCTGCCCGGTAAAAATTGCCAACGGGAAATTCCAGGGACTGATGCATAAAAAAACACCCTTGCTTTCCAGATAAAGGTTATTTTCCTCACCCGTATAACCATTCAGTTTTTCCGGACGTTTTAAGCGTTCCAAACCGCATTGGGCATAATAACGACAAAAATCAACCGCTTCACGCACTTCCGCATGAGCATCATGAATAACTTTCCCGGCTTCGTTTATCAGTAACCAGAGCAGCTTTTCCTGATTTTCTTCAAGCAGATCGGCCACTCGATTTAAAATCGCCGCCCGCTCCTCTACTTGACTATTTTTCCAGTTAATCTGCCCTTGAACGGCATTATCCATTGCCGCCAGGCAATCTTCCTGGTTAGCCAGGTAACATTTTCCTAGAACGCTATCGTTGGCAGGATTCACGACATCAATTGTTTCCAAGCCATGATTAGTCGTAGCCAATAATGGTTTTATAACCCATTGGCTTTGCGAATGATGGCGTAGATATTGGCTCAACTCCTGTAACTGCTGTTTAGCTCCTAAATTCAGACCGGTGGAATTTTTGCGCCGAGGAAAAAGGTTTGCGGCAACGGGAATATTGGAGTTACGGTAATCGTGCAGCGATTGAAAATGCGCGGGAATATCCCGCAACATCTCTTCAGCTGGAATATCATTATTATAGAGCTGATTAACAAAGGAGTTATTGGCCCCATTTTCAATTAAACGTCTCACTAAATAAGGCAATAAGGTTTCCTGAATACCTACGGGCGCATAAATACTGCAGGGAATAGGCACCTGTTCATGCTCTTTTATCCAACTATACAGTCCTTCGTATAGGGTATCCCCCATACCGTATAATTGTTGAAATTCATATTCACTACAATGGTATTGTTGGGCCAGGTAAAAGATAGTCGCTATAGTTTGAGCATTATGACTGGCAAATTGAGGATAAAAGTATTCCTGATGACTAAAGAGCTGATTAGCACAATACCAATAGCACAACTCGGTATTCATCTTATGGGTAAATACCGGATAATCATCTAAGCCCTGCTGTTGGGCTTTTTTTATTTCATAGTCCCAATAAGCTCCTTTTACCAAACGTACAATAATGCGTTTATGACTTCGTTTAGCAGCGTCTATTAAAAAGTCGATAATTGCCGGCGCCCGTTTTTGATAAGTCTGAACGGCAATACCAAGTTGCTCCCATTCTTTTAGATCGGGATCGTTTAGCAATCTAGCGAATAGGTCTAAAGTTAACTCCAGGCGATCTGCCTCTTCAGCATCGATCACCACGCTGACCTGATAGCTTTGAGCCAATAGGCAGAGTTGCTTTATTGAATGGAAGAGTTCCGCTTGTACGCGTTGATTCTGCAGTATTTCAAAGCGTGGATGCAAGGCGGACAACTTGACTGACACAGACGAAGCACCGGGAGTCAAATTATTTTCACTACCAATACGTTCCACCGCCTGCAGATATTTTTCCAGGTATAACTCCGATTCCTTTCTCGTCAATGCCGCTTCTCCCAACATATCATAGGTATATCGGTATTCTTGTTGCAATTGGGGCTTACTTTTGTGAATGGCATCCTCGATATTTTGTGCCATAACAAATTGTTTACCCATAATGGCGATAGCTTGATTGACAGCGGTAATGACCGATTTTTCACCTAATCGTGACAACAAACTTGTGACACCGGATTTATTCCGTTGCTCGTCTTGAAGATGATGACTACCAGCTAAAAACTTATCGGTTAATAGTACCGACCAGGTAGAGAGGTTAATAAACCAGGAATGTTCCGATTCCAAGTGCTCTTTCCAATCGCCTTGAGCAAATTGTTCACGTGTCAATTGGATAGCCGTTTGCTTATCGGGAATTCGTAACAGGGCTTCAGCTAAACTCATCAAGATAGCACCTTCAGCGGTGCTTAGTGGATATTCCTGGATAAATTGCTCCAAGCCAAATCCGCTATGATTATCCCTTGTGTATTGAATTAAGCTTGTCGCTAAATCATTTACCTTAAGGACTGGTAAGGTATCTCGATAAGTCTGCAACATTCGTTCAACCAGACTATTTTCATCAATTAAATAATCTTCGGCCAGCACCTTGTCATAGGAGCTATTTAAAAATACACCATTAAATTCTTGGTCATTTTTTGACATAGCAGCACTCACTTATTTGTCCCTTTTATTTAAGAATAGCCTCCAACATGGGACTGCACAAGGTCACTAGAAATCAGGCAAACTCACTATTTTTGTCTAAAATTAAAGTAGTAGCAGGAGTCACTATTATGAAAATCATCGACATTAATACGCTGGTTCGGATTATACAATCAGTTGGCTTAGATGAATTCTTTTTAAAATTAATCCATAACCTGGAAGAAGATTTTGCTCGTTGGGAAGATTTTTATAAGTCTCCTCGTCATGCCACTCATTATCCTCAGGGTGTTATTGAATTAATGCCCATCTCGGACAAAGACCTATATAGTTTTAAATATGTTAACGGCCATCCCATTAACACCCGTGACAATAAGCTTTGCGTGGTTGCTATCGGCATGTTATCCGATGCCCGTAATGGTTATCCCTTAATGATTAGCGAAATGACTCTTTTGACTGCTTTTCGTACCGCTGCTACGGGTGCATTGGGAGCAAAATATCTGGCTCGTAAGGAGAGTAAAAATCTGGCTATTATCGGGACCGGTGCCCAGGCCGAATTTCAAATCAGGGCATTTAATACCTTATTCCCCATTGAGGCCGTCACTTTTTACGATATTGATGCCGAGGCCATGAATAAGTTCTCCCATAATTTAGCCATGCAAAATTTCCAATTACTCCCCTGCTCCACAATCCGGCAATGCGTGAAAAATGCCGATATTATTGTTACCGCAACCGCAGCGAAAAAACGGGTGAATCTATTTTCGCTCGATGATTTAAAACCCGGAGCCCATATCCATGCTATGGGTGGTGATTGCCCGGGAAAAACCGAGTTTGATGCGCAAACGCTTAAACATTCAAAAGTAGTCGTAGAATACCTGGAACAAAGCCTGCTCGAAGGAGAGATCCAACAAGGTGATCAGTCCATGGTTTATTCAGAACTCTGGGAAATTGTCAAAGGCAATAAGCCTGCGCGTGAAAATGCGCAGGAGTTTACTTTTTTTGATTCGGTCGGCTTTGCCCTGGAAGACTATTCCATTTTACGCCTGGTTTATCAATTAGCAAACGAGCAATCCGTAGGAACTGCTGCCGATTTAATCCCGCAACTTGATGATCCGAAAAATCTGTTTGGTTTGCTTAACTAGGGCAGTGACTTCATAGCTACCTATAAATAATCAATTTTTATGCCTTATTTCATAAAATCATGTAATCTTGATGAGGATAAGAAAAGATAAATATGGTTGCATGATAATGACCTATTTCAGCAATTCTGACTCAAAAATATTCTCCCTTAATTATACAGAATTAGTTAATTACCAAGATTATCATTAGGATCACATTATGAGCATGAATAACCCACCACATCCAGGTAGCATTTTAAGGGAAGATATTCTTCCTGAAATGAACCTTACTGTGACAGAAGCAGCCAAACAGATAGGTGTGTCCAGAGTTGCATTATCCAGGGTGCTAAATGAACATACTGGAATATCACCTAAGATAACTTTAAAAATTGAACACTGGTTAGGTACTGATAAAGGCGGTAGAGCCGAACTTTGGGCAGATATGCAATTGGATTATGATATGTGGCAAGCCCGTCAATCAGAAGCTGCATAAGCGATCATATTATCTATTTAAAACTGGTGATGCTGACCTAAAGCGGATAATTTGCTTTTTTGAAAACTGTTCTTAGCTATCTCCAAAGCCGCCATTCATAAAAGCAATAAAAAAATTCAATTTTTTATAAACCAGTCATTCCATTGAGGTAGCTTCATCGTCTTCTTTAGTGACGAAACGGCTATTGAGCGAATTTTTAATGAAATAAAATCGTCAAAAAACAATAATATCCGGATCAGGCCATTTAGCGCCATTCAGAGTAGCTATAAACAAACTAATTTAATGTCTGGTATCGGGTACTAAGCTGACCTTAACAAGCACTACTTTTCTGATTCAAAAAATGTATAAAATAGGAAATTGTTGTTTTTTGAGGTTTTATTAATCAGTTTTGTTAAACTAAGAAATCTGACGTTAACGATCACAACAACCTAAGTGGGACGCAACCTGCCTATTTATATTACTTAGAAAGAAACTGAGATATGTTTTTAATGGTTCGAATCCTTTGTGCATTATTGATTATCTTATGCTTGTTTGGTTGTAGTAAAGAACCTACCCCTCCTTTTAAACCCAAAGAAAACCCAATGATTTCAAAAGCTGATAAATTCTACTTTATTGGCATGGAAGAAGCCATATATAGTCAAGAGCAAAATAAGCATACAGTACTAAAAGCAGAAACAGTGATTCATAGAAAAAAGCGCCTTGGATTTTTAAGCCTTAATTTTTTTGATATTATCGAAGCAACCGATGTACAGATAACAACAACGAATAAAGAGCAGGATAATCACATACCTAAAAGTGATAATCAAAGAGATGACGACTTATATAATGTCATAAAAAAAGGCGTGTCCAATCTAAAACTGGAAAATAATATTAGTGAATTAATTGTAAATAATATTAAAATTGAATTTATTGATTATAAAACGATTAAATCCTTATCAGCGGGACAAATAACCATTGACACCCTAAAGCAAAAACTTGTATTCAATAAAGGACTCATTATTGAGTCTCCTACTCAAAACAAACTGATTGCCAAAAACGCCGTTTGGAAAAGCAAAAATAAAAAACTTTATATACCAGGGAAATATATTATCAAAAAAGATAAATTAATTATTGATTCTGGGAGTAAATCATTTTTGTCGATTTATAATGGTAATATAAAGGCGACACAAATAAATCCAGTTCACAACTAAAAAACTTGCTTCCGCTCAAAGCCTGAATTCTTGTGCATTTCGTCAACTGTCACCATAGAATTACCTACATGAATAATTCCTCTCCTCTTTTTCAATTGTATTATTTGACCATTAACAATTCAAATATTTCTAGGTTTTCAATAGTTTAGCTTAACATTATTGATAGATTTTATTTATGAATAATGATAGCCTCTTCACGCTAAAATATTATTTACATATATAAAACAAACAATTACAGGACAACTATATGCGCATTGCTTTTTTTTATGCTCTATTTTTTTGTAGTATAAGCTTTTCAACAACATCAATGGCTGGGATTGATGAAGCAAGGAATGCATTTTTCAAACAACAATTTAATGATGCCAATATCTTATTGGTCGAAGAGTTAGCTAAAAATCCCGATAACCAAGAAGCACATTTTTATCGTGCAATAGCGCGCTTGTTGACGGCTTTAGAACAGCCACAAGGGGCTGCTTCGGGTATCTCAGGAAGTTTGAGTTCTTTATTGAACCAGTTTGGTTTTAATATTGATAATCGCTCCATCAATAATTTATCTTTGACTGGACCTGATGTTCTACCCACAAATTCCCCAACGGGCTTAACTGTACAGCAATACATCGAACAATCATTAATTACGGAAATCAACGCATCCCTGAACGAGAATTTACAGAATATTTCTCCCACGTTTACATTAACAATAACAACATCTGAATTAACCAGCTTTGGGATGTCTAATTCTATCCCCTTAGAGTTAGATTATGCCGACGTCCAAGTTTTAAAATTTGTACTAGGTGCATTGAATGCAAACTTACAGGCAATTGTTAGCTATGATTTGAACTTTGATATAGACAATATAGACTCTAACGATAACTTTAATAGTGGTACTGATTTATTTTCACCTAATCCATCCTTATTGACCATTCGACAAGGTAAAGCATTTTATTTAGAACAGGCAAGAAATAGCATTGATACAAGTATTGATGCTTATTTATACGCGGCATCATTGATAAACTTGGAAACTGACAGTCAAGATAATGACTTTATCACCATTAATGGAAACGATGCTGCGAATGAGGCAAGTTTTAGGGCAACCCTTTCTGGCATACAAAACTCCCTACGTACTCAAGCAAAAGTGAGACTAGACGATGAAGAAATTATTTTAAATTTAAATAAATTCTTTGACGCTACGTTTAACATCAGAAATAATTTGCCGGATGATGTATTGACCGGGAATGAACTAGCTAGTAACGAACTACCAGACCAAACTTTAAATGGAATATTTCCTAATGGAATAGACAACTCAACACCTGCTACCGGTGCTTTTCCGGCTATAGCAACAGTGGTTGAGCCAGAAGTTGAGGCAAAAGTACAAGAGACAGAAGGAAGCGTTTATTCTGTCACCCTCACCGACGTAAAGGTCGCAGCAAATAATACAAAAACGCCTGATGAGGTAGTAGTCCTGACAGAAACGGAATCAAGTACAACAATTCAACGTGATGATGGAAGTTCAGTAAAGATAGAGCCGAAAACAATATCTGTATTCAATCCTACGGTTGGAAATACGAGTACCGTCACATTGATTCGTGGAGAAATAGTGACAAATATTAGCTGTTCAAAATCTCAAAACTATCTGGTCAAAACGAAACTGGCCAAAATTTCTGTTTTATCAAATGCGTGCGGTTCAACGCAACGAGCAAACACTTCAGTGCAATTTACCAGCAATTATAGCCAGGATGGCCTTGATGGCACGTTAACCATCAGTGTAACTTCCGGCTCAGTTGTTGTAACGGATAAAAATAATCAAGTTACGACAGTTAAAGCTGGAGAGCAAAAAACCATAAAAGACCGCGTTCCTCGTACGAGTTGGGTGTTACCAATCGATGGTGGCCGTATTTATGGCGGTAAGCGTAACATGTTGTCTTGGACGGCATATCCTGGAGCCGTTAGTTATTTACTAGAATATAACTTGCCATCACCGTTATTTTCAGAAGATAACCCATCTTCGTACGAATTTAAGAATCAAACATTTGAAATAACCAATTTTTCCCTATTTGATGATTTGGTTTTATTCAATATCGATTTAGGAAAAGGTCTTAATGGAAGGGTCGTTGAAGCTCGAATATATGCACTAAATTCTGAAGGAAAAATCATCGGTGAAAGTGTTTCAAGTGACAGAACGACTGTAATTTGGAAAGATTAGCTTTTTATTACAACGCCGACAGTTATCAGCTGTCAAAAACTTCTAATCTTACCCTACTTGCTATTGTTGATTTAAAAGTCGGTAAATCTAATAGCCTGCTAGATGGTAGTGAGTGACTAAAAGATCATTTAAGTATTATTTTTACTTTAAAATATACGAATGTCGGTTAAGGTTACAAAAGCAGACAGCTGTTTTATGAAAACTAAATGTTCACTATGAGTTGACATGAGACCTTCGAGATCATTATAGGCTTGGAAGTTTTTATAAGTTTTCAAACTAAACAAATCATATCCCAAGGTCAGGTTAGTCACTACACCTGACCTTGATATTGCCAATGGTAAACGACTGCCTAATAGAAATTACTTCATCAATAACGGACTAGAGAATGGCTGCTTTTTCATTTTCAAACAATATCCGGAAAACATTCCAAAATGCCGCTAAGGGACGAAAGTGGAACATCACTAATGTTTTATCATTTGATTTCGTGGTGCATTACTATTTTGAATTTGGGTTTCATATTATTTATTTGTAGTTGTATAAAGCAATTCACATATTTAAAACCTGTAAGACAAAAAAGCCTGACGAATACTTATGTATCTAGTAAATTACCCCATCCTTTGATTCTTTGAAATGGCTTATTGTCATATCCACCATTTATACGAAATCCGAATGGAAGGTGAGCCATTTCAGCTAATTACACTGTCATTACTCCGTCTAGATACTCAATGTGCCAATTGAGTAACACTCTGTTTTAAGCCGTCAATTTGCGCATTGTTTAAAGAATAATTAAAAGCAAGATGAGTTCGATAAAGACGGGTCACCTTGGCCATTACAATCATCTTCAGAGACTGATTGAACAGGTCTAATTGGCTATCGCTAAGCGGATATTCCTGAATATAGGCATGATAAAAAGCATCGGCAATTTCTTTATTGCACTTATTGTCCTGCATGGAAAACTCTAACATTCCATCGATTAGATCAAATAGTCTTAGACCATAACTAAATTGTTCAAAATCAATTAAATAACAGCTCTGGCCGGTATATTTAAAATTTTTCGGTGAAACATCGCCATGTAAATAACTTTCAAAGTCGCTTAACTGATTTAAAGTTTGTTTTAAGTCGAATAATTCCTGCTCAGAATAAACACTCATTTGACCATTTTTGACATACTTGACGGCATTGTTAATCCATAATTCATAAATAGCAATTTGAGAGAGTTTTTCTTTGGGATTAATTTTTAAACCGATACTGCTTTTATGCAATCGAGCCAACAAATCGGCGGCCTGTTGTGCCTGGACGATGGTTACCTTTTGAGTAAATTCGCCATCGATATAATCAAATAATATGGATTCATTACCATCGATATCAATAATATTATCCCCTGTTAAAGAGGAAATGGGATAGGCTGTTTCCAGGTTGTGTTTCTTTAAGTAAGCAAGCAACTGAATTTCATGTTTTACCGTACCGGGTTGTAATGCAGTATTACGATTATAAATTTTTAAAACATATTGTTGTTCAGCCGTTTTTATTTGATAAACATAATTATGAGAAGCAGGGGAAAACTTGACAATCCCTTCAATAGTAAGGCCATAGGCTTGCTGTAATTGTTCCTTAAGCGGCTTTTTTGCGTATAGTAACTGCCCTTTATAATCCTCAATAAATTTATCTTTGGCCTGTTTATCGCCTTTGGAAGGGAAAAACAGATAGGCTTCGATCAAATGTTGGTAAAAGGTTACTCCCGGATATTCCTTACTCAGTGGTGATGACTGGCTATTGCCCAAATCACCGAGATGATAATAGTATGCCGAAGGAGGCTGATAAAAAAACTTCTTATCCCACTCTTGGGGAATCTCATCGAGAAAATCCTCATCAATTTCAATTAATAGATCGAAATCGGAAGCTAATTTTACCCAATCATAATGAACAAAGGGCTCTTGATAGTTCCCTGCTTTTTCCCATTGTAAGGAACCAAAAAGATAAACTTTTTTAACGCAAGGTAATGGTGCCAAAGAGTTATCGACAAATTGTTTAAATTTGTCGGCAATAAATTGAATATAGTTACGGTTAAAACGTTCCTTACTCGGCTTAACCATAAAAATTTTATATTGGGTATAGAGTTCCAATAACTTATTGTATTCATCTCGCATATTGACCTGTCGGTGATTGAACAGGTCCACACTGGGATTATGAGTGCTTTGCTCGACCCGAATATCTTCAATGCTAAAAGCATTAATCGTCCCCTGCTCAGCCTGTTTAAACAGGTAGAGCAGTTTGAGTTTAAATTGATTTAAACTGCCGCTATTCATAGCAGTTGCTACTTCAGCAATAAATTTTGTTAATGGCAAAAATGCCGGTATCGTAACAGTATTGCTGGAATTTGATTCAATGACAGGCTGATTTTCATCTAAAAAGGTAATAACTCTTTTATGAGCTTTTTCAAATATTTGTTTGGAATTATCACTGGAAGTAAGCGAGTAATCCAGGCCATTTAAAACCTGACGGGTTTTCGAATAGTATTTTTTTTGAACCGCAATTTTGAGCTCTTCAAACTCGTCGGTGATGGTTTTGACGATTAGCTTAGGATAAAGATCATTGATTTTCAAAAGTTCCAACGGATCGGATTCTTTGCGGTTTTTCAGGGCAAACAGGGATTGCGCCATTCCCTCTGCAAGTAGAATAAACGAGGCTTTATCCAATAACAGTTTATAATTGCGTAGATGAATATGAAACCCGTCGGTATTCTCTTCAATGGATATACGTTGCGGATTGTATTTAATCGGATGTTGTAAACGTTCTTTATTCCAAAAAGTTTTTACTGTGTGATGTTCATTGGTATTGGGTAGGACACCGTCCTGATAACCATTGGCAATTTCCTTAAAAACGTCACCTTTATAGCGATCAATTGACTCAATGAGTTCTTTAAATTCGGCAACCGATAATTCAATCCTTAAATCCCGATAATGAAAATGGATATTTTCACCCATATCAAAAAAGAAACAGCGATATTTTTCCTCACTGATACCTTTTTCCGAGTAAAAAAGCTGATCAATTAAAATGCCCATTTGTACACCTAAAGTTCCAGATTGTCCCTATCGAATCGAATATAACCAATTCGCGACGATTTTCCTAGCCATATTAACGTGTCATGGTTCCTGAGAAGAGATGAAAAAAACAACTTTTAAGTGAAAAACTAAATATTTAATAACTACTGAGAACTTCATTAAAATTACTAATAGTGGCATAACCCTAAATAAAATATGTTATTATGTAAGCATAATCTAAACTCCTAGTATCGCACCTTTAAGGGTTTGGTCGATGGCACAGAATAGCAAATCCGAAATACCGCCCCTCAAAAATACTAAGGGGGAAAATCAGTTAAGCGAAATTGACCCTTTACTACTGGAAGAAGCAGAATTCTTTCAATACGGCAGCGCCTTGATTATCACATTGGGCGACCAACAAATCATTTTTATCAGTAATTATTTTAGTGATGCTCCAGATTTGGGGATTCCCCCTTCCTTATCCGGCGAAGCTCAAAATACTTTGTTTTTCGACAGCAGTAGTTTTGAATCTTCATTAGAGAATATAGGACTAGAGCTATCCCTACCGGATATTGATAGCAATATTGCGCCGTTTACACCGACTGAACAAAATACACCTAGTGCAACGCCAAGCACGACACCCAACTCAACACCGAGTAGCACACCCAGCAACACTCCAAGCTCTACCCCAAGTGGAACACCTAGCATTACCCCCAGCGTATCACCTGGAATTTCACCCAGTTTTACGCCGAGTATCACCCCTAGTACAACGCCAAGTGTTACTCCTAGCTCAACGCCAAGTGCTACTCCTAGCTTTACCCCTAGCGGTACACCGAGTTCAACGCTCAGCAGTACTCCGAGTTCAACACCCAGCAGTACTCCGAGCACAACACCCAGCAGTACTCCGAGTTCAACACCCAGCAGTACACCGAGCACAACGCCCAGCAGTACACCGAGCACAACGCCCAGCAGTACACCGAGCACAACGCCCAGCAGTACACCGAGCACAACGCCCAGCAGTACACCGAGCACAACGCCCAGC
>Ga0209692_10001207_pt1 | contig 38079 bp, 32 predicted proteins | sample tdDd472_FD_187129 | JGI IMG/M metagenome (GOLD analysis project Ga0209692, IMG submission 187129) | Marine sediment microbial communities from the Atlantic coast under amendment with organic carbon and nitrate - tdDd47.2 (SPAdes)... | ecosystem: Environmental > Aquatic > Marine > Coastal >...
CCTTCAAATGTCAAATTGGTATTTTTACTTTTCATAAGCTTCTATCGTTTAGTTGTTACATTGTTTTGAATTCAAAAACTAAATAACATAGAAGCTTATGCTTTTACAATCATAAGGCCTAAAGGGAGATGCCGAAAATCAAGTCGATTCCCTTGTCTGCCGACAGGCAAGTTTTAGGTGCACGACTCTAGTGGGTAGGGTACTTCGTAAAGTAGTAATAGAAGACCATAATCAAATGCAACTATGGAAATAATACTGACCATTACTTTTTTGATGATTTCAATATTGCATTTCTATTGGGTATTTGGAGGCACAAAAGGCCTCAGCAAGGCCCTCCCGACTGATCAAAAAGGGAACCGGGTGCTTAACCCTGGAAAAACAGAAACGGCGATCGTAGCAACTGGCTTGTTGTTGTTTGCATCTTATTATGTGATCAAAAGCGGCTTATTGCAGATAGAATTACCCGACATAGTAGCTGATTATTTTGGTTGGGGTATTTCAACCGTTTTTATGCTGCGAGCTATCGGAGATTTTAAATATGTAGGTTTCTTTAAGACTGTAAGAAACACTGAATTTGGAAGGGCCGATACTAAATACTTCTCCAATCTTTGCCTTGCCATTAGCATCATGGGCGTGCTGGTGGAAATAATATAAATCCCCGAAACCATAGGCATCACCCCTACCTATATCTGTGAGGATATGGGGATAGGACAAAACCGCAATGCATTGCGGTTCAACTGCGGCTCAACAATTATTAGCCATTCCCTTGCATACGAAGCTTATTTGGTTTAACCTTAGATAACTGTTTCAAACACATAACCGCCAAATATTATATTACAACCTTCGTTTCCATGAACAAATTCCAAAACAAATATCGCATTCCATCAGCCCGATTACAGACATGGGATTATGGGGCGGCGGCCTATTATTTCGTAACCATCTGCACAGCAAACAGAGAACATTTCTTCGGACAAATTGTGAATGGTGAAATGCAATTATCACCCATCGGGGAAATCGTGGCATCCGAATGGGAAAAATCCATTGAAATACGACCGGATATGAACCTGCAATTGGATGCATATGTGGTGATGCCTGATCATTTTCATGCCATCATCGGGATTGGGGAAAATGAATATAATTCGCAATCGGTGCCATCCCCAAATCAATTCGGGCCACAATCCCACAACCTGGCATCCATCATTCGTGGATTCAAATCTGCCGTGACGATCAATGCCCGGAAAATCCATGCGGATTTTGGCTGGCAATCCCGATTTCATGACCGCATCATCCGGGATGATGCCGCACACGAAAACATACGGAATTATATCATCAACAATCCCAAAAAATGGGACGATGATACCTTTCGTGGTAAATGAATGGTGAGGCTCGCTGCAGAATCTGCTGCGACCAACCAAACACCTCCCCTTCAATCACCAGATTTCACTAGTTTAGCTACTGAATCTATCACCAACTGACAATTCCCTGAAAAATCAGGATCACATACGGACCTACATCGCTGTGCTGCCCTTTGCTAACATGAGTGCAGATGGCGAAAATGAATTTTTCTGTGACGGCATCACGGAAGAGATCATCAATGCACTGGCAAAAATCCAGCAGTTGAAAGTGATCTCCCGAACTTCCAGTTTCTACTTCAAGAATCATAAAGCCCCGATTTCTGAAATTGGTGAACAGTTGAATGTCTCGGTGATTTTGGAAGGAAGTGTGCGCATCCATGGAAATATTTTGAGGATCACCGCACAGCTCATCAATGTAGAAGACGACTCACACTTCTGGTCAGAAACCTGGGACAGAAAGACAGAAAACATCTTCGCCATACAGGATGAAATAAGCCTGTTGATTGCCGACAAACTGCGTGAGCATGTTGGCCATTTGGACATCTCGGATCATTTGGTGGAGCCACATACTCAAAACCCATCAGCCTATGAGCATTACCTGAAAGGCTATTTCCACTTCTATAAGTGGAACCCAGAAGACACCAACATCGCCATTGAGGAATTTGAGATGGCGCTGGCTCTGGATGACAAACTGGTAGACGCATATGTTGGGCTGGCGGATAGTTACAGTTTTATGGCCGTTGCGGGATTTGCCCCACGGGAAGAAGCCTGGATGAAAGCTGTTCATTCGATGAATATTGCCAGAAAACTGGATCCCGATCATGCCGGACTGAACTACATGCTGGGCAATCAGGCATTTTTTACGGAAGCCAATTACACAGGGGCCATGCAATATGCTCAGCGCGCACTCACCAGCAAACCAACACACCCGGATTCACAGCGTTTTATGAGTTTTCTGTGTGCATTGCGCGGAGACATGAAGAAATCTTATGAGCACATTCTGTTTGTCAAATCCATTGACCCACTGAACCAGGAAACCCGGTTTTTCGAAGCATACTACTATTACAAAGCAGGCAATTTTGCAAAAGCCTCTGCCATGATTCAGGATTTGCTAAGAGAAAATCCCAAAAATCTTCCGGCGCTGATTGTCAATATTTACATCCTGATCATCAATCAACAATATGCTGAGGCCAAGGCAATTGTTGAAGGCTTGAAAGAAGGCATGACTCCAGATGAAAAGCTGGGGTTGATCTGTCTGATTGAAGTCTCCAATGGAACTCCAAATGATGAGTTGATCGAAAAACTGGAGCAAAGCGCAGAAGCACCATCAGCACATCACGCTCATTCTTATCTGTTTCTGGTGTATGTCGTTCTCGGGCGGTTTGATGATGCTTTTAAAATTTTGGATAAGCTTTTCGAAGTTAAGTCATCGGTATTGCTACTAAGCTTTAGTGATCCCATGGCTGCCAGGCTTCAGACGGATAAGAGATATGCCGATTATCATAAGAGAATTTATCCGGTAAAAGAAGCGGATGATAAGCAATCTACTTCCAACACGACCTTGCTGAATGCTGAAAAAGCTGCTGAATTCCTGGCCAAACTCAATGATTTCATTCACTCTGAAAAACCTTATCTCAATCCCAGTCTTAGTCTCAGGCTATTGGCTGATCAAATAGAAATCCACCCGAATCAACTTTCATGGCTGCTCAATGAGCATATCGGTAAAAACTTTAATGAATACATCAACCTCCTTCGAATCGATCATTTTAAGGAATTAGTCATCGACCCATCCAATGCTCACATTTCCCTGATCGGCCTGGCTTATGAGAGTGGCTTCAATTCCAAAACGGTGTTCAACACGGCATTCAAAAAGGCTGTTGGGATGACTCCAAAGGAGTATCAGAAGAGTCATTGAACTAAACCCCTCCGCCTAAAGGCACTTTAACCTCCCCTGGCCCCTCCTAAATTAGGAGGGGTTGGGGTGGTGTATTATTGAGCGGCACATTAAGAATTTCTACTCAATGTTCCTCTCTCTACCTTGTAGAGGATAGGTGGGGTCAAGCTAAAAAAGTTCTGATTTATAATTCCGAACCTCTTTCTGACATTCCGAACAAACAGGTTTGCTCATCTTATTCTCTTTGTTATGAACAAAAAATTAAATCGCTCATGACATCCAATAAAATGAAAGCAATCATCGCAACAGGTTACGGTTCACCCGACGTGCTGAAATTCACAGAAACCTCCAAACCAACACCAAAAGAAAATGAAGTGTTGGTCAAGATCGTTACATCAGCAGCTACCACAGCCGACACCATGATGCGCACTGGTAAACCTTACTTCGCCAGATTAATCCTGGGAATCAAAAAACCAAAGCACGGTATTCCAGGCACAGGATTTTCCGGTGTTGTTGAGGGTGTTGGAAAGCAAGTAACCAACTTCAAACCAGGTGACCGGGTCTTTGGTGAAACCACGCTGGGTTTCAGTGCCAATGCCGAATACCTGACTATCTCAGAAAAAGGAGTAATCCTCCATATGCCTGACAATATGGACTTCTCAGAGGCAGCCAGTTTTTGTGATGGTCATCTTACCTCCTTCAATTTCCTCAGGGAAATAGGAAAAGTGAAAGCAGGGGACAAAGTCCTCATCAATGGAGCCTCGGGTGCATTGGGTACCTCCGCAGTACAAATTGCAAAGCACCTTGGCGCCAAAGTGACTGCTGTCTGTAGTGGTAAAAACATTGGCCTGATCATGTCTCTTGGCGCGGATGAAGTCTTGAACTATCAACGAGTGGATTTCACACAATCAGATGAAAAGTATGACTGCATCTATGATACAGTGGGCAAAAGCTCCTTTGGCCAATGCAAAAAGATCTTATCCCGTGATGGAGTTTATCTTTCTCCTGTGCTTTCATTTCCTCTTTTGATCAACATGTTGTTCTCCGCTTTCACCAATAAGAAAGCCAAATTTCAAGCTACTGGTATGTATGCTGATGATATACTGAGAACCATGCTCGATGAAGTAGTGGAAATCTACAAGTCCGGCAAACTGAAGACCATTATAGACCGACAGTTTCCACTGGAAAAGCTTGCAGAAGCGCATCGCTACATTGATTCCGGACATAAAAAAGGAAATGTAATCATCGTAAACGCATAACTGCAATCTCATGAATGAACAAAGAAAATATGCCTTGACAGCCGGAATATCACTTCTGGTAATGGCTGTTGTTGCCGGATTCTCTTACGGCTATGTCTATTCAAGTCTCGTGGTTGCTGATGCAGATACTACTATTGAAAACATTTCCGCTTCAATCAGTCTCTTCATTGGAGGAATTATCGGCTGGGTTTTTATTCTTATTCTGGATGTAATTGCTGCATTAGCATTATACCAATTCTTCAAACCCACGAACTATTCAGTTTCTCTAATGACAGGTATGCTACGTTTGCTATATACTGCAATATTGGGAGTTGCTATCATACAGCTGATCAGTGTTGTAGTCTCAATCAATTCACATCAGGATGCTTCTGGGGCCCTCAACTCACTTCATTCGTTCGAATCCTTTTGGTCATTTGGATTGATCATTTTCGGATTGCATCTGACAGGACTTGGAATCCTTGCCAAAAACTATCCACACATTCACAATGTCTTTTCATGGTTGCTTTTGATTGCAGGATTATGCTATTTAGGAATTCATTTATCAAAAGTGATTCTTCCAAACATGAGCGCACAAATCCAGCAAGCCGAAATGATTTTGAGTCTGCCAATGGCTCTGGGTGAACTTGCGTTTGCACTTTGGTTAGTGTTCAAAGGAGGGAAAATAAAAAAATACAAATGAAAGCTATCAAAATTATACTGCTCGTAATTGTCAGTCTGTTTGGGTTGGTGGTGCTTACTGCTGCTGCCGCCCTTCTGATTGACTCCTGGAACACCTCTTATCTGGACATTGACAATCACCCTGAATCCAGGCAAAACAGTTACTTCATCACTCATGTGAATGTGGTGCCTATGACTGCCGATACGATTTTGGAAAACACTACAGTGAAGATTGTAGATGGGTCCATCAGAAGCATCGGGGAAAATTCTAACGATGAAAATCTTCCGGAAATCAATGCCGATGGAAAATTCCTTACTCCCGGATTGATTGACATGCATGTACACATTTGGGACAAGTATGAGCTGGGCCTTTATCTGGCCAATAGTGTGACGGCCGTCCGTAACCTTTGGGGACATCCAATGCACCTGAGGATGAAAAAAGAAATCAACGATGGAGATATTCTTAGTCCCACGTTTTTTACATCCGGGCCAAAACTCACGGGACCAAAATTCATTGGTGATGACAACCTGCAGCTATTCAGTCCGGAAGAAGCCCGCGAAAAAGTTGCCGACTATAAAGCCAGAGGCTATGACCTGATCAAAACTTATTATGGTCTTACTCCTGATATTTTTGATGCTGTAATTGACGAATGTAAAAAACAGGATATCGACATTGCCGCGCATCCCAGCAATGAAGTGCCTTATGATTATCATTTTCAGGCTCCAATCAAAACGCTGGAGCATGCAGAAGAAATTGTGCAGCAGCCATTGGCTTACGATCTGGACACCACCAAGCTGAATGCAGTTATCCAACAATACACCAACTATCCATCAGCTGCTTTGTGTCCGACTATTGTGGTTTATCACAACATTTACCGGCTAATGACAGTGGATAACATTCTGAACAGAGACGAACTGGCCTTTATGAATCCTCTGATCCGTATGGTGGATAGCAAGGCTCAATATGATCGATGGAGCAACTCCAAAGCCAATGACTCTACAGTGGTTCCATACATTCTCAAGCAACACAACTTTCATCTTCTGGCTGTCAGGAAATTGCACGAGCAAAATGTGAATATCGTCTGTGGAACCGATGCTGGGATTGGGGTTACACTGCCTGGATATTCTATTCATAAAGAGCTGGAGTTTTATAAATCTGCCGGAATGACTAATTATGAAGCTTTGAAGACCGCCACGATAAATCCAACTAAAACGCACGATTTCCTCAAAAACATGGGAACCATTGAACCAGGCAAACTTGCCAACTTTGTACTCACAAAAGACAACCCATTGGAAGATGTCTCAGCACTTCAAACGCCGGAATTGGTGATGGTAAAAGGCAGAAAGATCGAGTCGGAGACTTTGAAAGAGTTCGAAGAAAAAGCTAAAAACCGCAGCAACCTGCTAGTAACTGGGTTGAGGTATGTTGAAAACCTAATCGTGGAGAAATGATGAAAACAAAAATCCCGCAGCACAAAGCACTGCGGGATTCATTATTGTAATCAAATCATCTCTATGTTACTTTTTAATAAGCGGTGATATCATTTCCTTATCCCTTGTTGTCACCTGTATCAGATAAATTCCTGATGTCAGTGAAGAAATATCATAAGAAGCAGCCGGTGAAAAATCCAAAAGTTTTTTACCGGAAACAGACAACACTTTTACTGATTCTATATTCTCGACTCCTTCCAGCTGAAAACTATGAGTCGCTGGATTTGGATATAGGTTGAATGTTGCTTTTGGAGCCACACCCGCCACGATATTCTCATCCAGGTTATTCAGAGAAACAGTAATTGTAGCAGAAGAGGAAGCCAATCCATCAGTAACTGAAACAGTCAGATTGAAAATCGGATTGGTTTCAAAATCCATGACACTTTCATCCGCCACTGTCAACTGACCAGTGGTGAGTCCAATAGCAAATCCTCCCAAATCATTTCCTGCTGTGATGCTGTAAGTCAATGAGTTTCCATCTGCATCCGTAGCTACTACTGTCCCCACAACTGTTCCCGCAGCACTGTTTTCATCAAGCGTAAACAGCTGATCTCCAATAGATGGCGCAGTGTTTTCTACCACATCCGTCAAATCAACCTCTACAGTAGCAGATGCAGTCAAATCACCATCATACACCTCCACCGTCAGCATAAAAGTCGGATTGGTTTCAAAATCCAAAGAAGTTGAATCCAAAACAGTCAAGTCTCCCGTACTGGCATCCAGCGCAAAAGCTCCCAGATCATTGCCTGCAGTAATCGTAAAAGTCAATGCATCATTTTCTGGATCACTTGCTGATACTGTCCCAATGTCTGACCCATTCAAACTATTTTCAGGAATGGCAAAAGCCTGATCTGTGATGACCGGAGCCTGATTGCCATCGTCAGTAATATCAACCGTCAAATTAGCTGAGGATGAATTGGTGCCATCAGAAACTGCAACCACCAACAGAAACTGCTGGGAAGTTTCATAGTCAATCGCATCCGTATTGCTGACCGTCAATTCTCCGGCACTACTCAGCGCAAAAGCATCTCCTGTATTTACTGAAGAAATAGACCAGGTGAGCGTTTGGCCTTCCGGATCGCTTGCGGTCAGAGATCCTACTACTGTGCCATTGTCTTTTCGTTCCTGTACACTCAGCGTCTGATCAGACACTATCGGTGCTTCATTCACGTCATTCAGATTAATAGTAATCACAGCATTCGCTGAAGAATTGCCATCCGTCACCCCAACCGTCAATGTGAAAATTGGATTGGTCTCATAATCTAAAGATGTGTTATCTGCTACTGTCAAAGCTCCACTGCCTGCATCAATACTGAAAGTACCAGAGTCATTTCCTGAGTCAATAGAAAATGTAATGGCATCACTTTCAGGATCGGAAGCAGTGACTGTGCCTACTGCCGTTCCAACAGCCGAATTTTCATCCAGAGAAAAGGACTGATCAGCAATCTGTGGTGGCTGATTTGCAGGAACAACAGTCAGCGTAAAAGTCGCCGAATCAAGGTTATTAGCACTTTGCCCATCATCTGCATAGATGGTAAACTCCTGTGTTCCGAATTCACTTGCCACACTTGTAATAGTCACATCACCAGTAGCTGCATCGATACTTACATTAGCAAACGTCACTGAAGCCGGCGAAAGCGAAAAAGTCACTACCTGGCTTTGTTCATCAGAAGGAACTGCTCCGGGTGTAACTGTCACAGTTTCTGTAGTAGTAAAATCATGATCAACAGTGATGTTTCCGGAAACCGTAAAGGCCGGAGGATCATTAACGGCATTGATGGTAATATTCATTTCAGACGAACCGATACTGTATTGCGTATCATCAGACACGGTAAATGTGAATACATCATCACCATTATAGTTGGCATTTGGTTGATACACTAATGCTGATAAATCTGCCACTACAATTTCCTGAGCAGCACTCAATCCACTTCCATTGAGCGTCAGAGTCCCTGATACAGGCAATACATCCACCCTGATTTTCGTAAACGTCGTTCCACCTTTGCTGGAATAGTTAAAATCATCCTGTGTGAAAGTGTAACTACCGTCTTCATCGATTGTGAAACTGCCTCCTGAAGAGATCGGGCCATCAGAAATCGTAAAAGCTCTATTTTGAGCAATACTCCATTTGCCCTGATCATCTCGCACTCTGACTGACATGGTGTATTGTCCTTCAGTCAAGCTGGAAACTGCAATAGTCAATTGTTCACTGATAGAATCAGCAGGAGAAGTAATTGTTAAAGCTGTTCCCTGACCTATTCCGGGATCAGTCCCAATGAAATATTCTGCTGCGATTATAGTTTGAGCTGCTGTAGTACCTGAGGTTTGCGATTGAATATAAAACGTCCTGTTAAAAGCCGGACTCCATCTACCCAAATCATCCTTTACCCGAACAAACATCTGGTGAAAACCTGTACTCAATGATGAAATATCAATGGTTTCATTCAGTGAAAGACTATCTGCTGCTGTAAAGTCGATTTTTGTTCCAGCCCCTATTCCCGGGTCAGCATCAAAATAATATTCAGCACCTGTTACCTGGGTTGCTTTATTCCCACCTGAAGAACTTGCCTTTGAAATATAAAAAGTGCTGTTGTAGAAAGTACTCCACTTGTTTTTATCATCCTGCACCCGCACCATTAGCTGATGGAAACCAGGATCCAATGCAGCAATATCAATACTTCCGGCAAAGTCGACCGTATCAGCTCTGGTAAATGAAAGGTTTGTTCCTTTGCCAATCCCCGGATCACTATCAAAGAAGTATTCTGCGGATTTTACCATTGTGGCTTTATTGCTTGAACCAGATTGTGATCCCATGATGTAAAAGGAGTGATTAAAGTATTCACTCCATCTACCTTGATTGTCCACGACCCGAATCATCAACTGATGAAATCCATCAGACAAAGCAGAAATATCAATCGTTTCAGAAGGATTAATGGTATCGCCAGGGGTAATACTAATGGCAGTTCCTTTTCCGATACCAGGATCATTGTCAAAGAAATATTCAGCAGATTGGATGCTCTGGCTGGCAAGATCAACGGGTGCCGGACTTACCGAAATCAGAGATCTTTTATAGATATATCTGGTACGACCATTTGCGTCTGTTACTTTCAAATAGACATGAAACACTCCAGTTGAATCATATTGATGTGTAGGATTAGCAGCCGAAGATGTACTTCCATCACCAAAAGACCAGTAATAAGAGGAAATGGAAACATCTGATGTGATACTGCTTGTAAATGACACATTAAGTGGTCCAACTCCATTTTGCACATCTACAGAGAATTCGGGATAGATGATTTCCTTAAACAATGCGGTTACTTCATTAGCATTAATAGCACGATTGTATATGCGAATGTCATCAATGTTTCCTTCAAATGGATTACCAATCTCTATTGCCCCAGATCCAATTGCAGGTGCACTGACACTCTTTTGACCAATCAGTACATCATTCAGGTAAGCGCTCAAAGTAGTCCCGTCGTAGGTTAGTGTAGCCATATAGTAGTCACCATCCGCAAGACAACTGGTCGTAAAAGTAGTTTGCACATTTGTTGCATCCCAGGTATTAAACTGGAGTCCATTATCCGTAAAAACCACCTGATACCTACCACTTGCATTGACCATTGTACCCAAAGCGTAATCTGAAGAGTTATACCGACCGCCTCTTGGTCTAAACCAAAAAGTAAGCGTAAAATTTGATGTACGTAGTGCAGAATTCGAAGATGTATATGCAGGCACTTCCGCACTTCCATCGCTTCCTTTAGAAAATAATCTTGTATTGTTAAGTTGGAACCGATCCTTATCTAGAAAAGCATTCGTTCCACTTCCAAAGGTTCCGTCATAGCCATTTCCCGATGCGTCAGTCATGTCTCCTTCCATCTTGTAGTAAGCTACAAGTCCGTTGGTGAGATTGACCTGGGCTTGTGTCTGACTCAAAATCAGCACAAACAGCATCGTTAGAAAAACATTTTTTCTAAAAATCTTCATCACAAATTGCTTTTCAGTGACTACTGATTATTAGAAATATTCGCTTTGAAATTGATGTCGATGGAGCCACCTGAAGGAACAGCTGCAGTTTCAATATTGTACTCCGAAATACTTGGCAATTGTGGGGCTGGGCTGGTGATATAAGGCGATTCTCCTCCTATCGGGAACGGATAAGGACCTCCATAAATCCCAATTTCAGTACCATCCGTACCAGCTCCTTTGGCAGGCGATCCATCCTGCAAGCGGTAATCATAAGCATAGTCAAACGCAAAAGCAGATGCATCCGTGAACTTAGGGTCTACATTTTCGATGTTATTTCCAATGCTGCTGGTTCCACTAAAATTCATGGATACAGATTGATCACTGTAAATCAAATTGTTAGTAAGCGTACAAAAGTCACAATCTGATCTCGAGTCACCCGCTTTCATCCCATAGATAATGTTGTTGGTAAAAACTACATTTTTCGTTGGACCATTAGAAAACACCTTAAAGGTATTATCCGGGGCGGTGAAGATATTATTGGAAACAATGTAGCCAGATGCGCTGGCGCCACTGGTTGTTAAAGACCAACTATAACTCTCTGCAATAAAAATATTATTGAAAAATGCTATGTTTCTTACCACATCCCAACTTGTACTTGTCTGATCTGTACTGGTGTTGTTATTTATCTGAATAAAGCTATGAACTATATTATTGTACAAAAGGAGTCCATATATATCATCAACGATGATGCGATCCATTCCCAAATAGCATTTCACGATGGTTATATTTTTCAGTGTATCATCAGAATCAACTCCCAAATTGAGTTGACTTCCTGCACCCCCAAATTTTATACCTTCTATGTATGATCCTGATGCATTTAAATTTTGAACATCACTCTGTCTGCGCAAGGTAATTGTCGAATTGATTGATGTAGGAAAAGCAAACTGCGCCTTGCCACTTGGATTGTAGCCAGCTCCTATTATTACCAATTTTTTATTGAGTGTAAAACCGGCATAATCCGTCTCAGAACCCGCTATTATCAGTGTATCTCCAGGTGATGCTGCATTGATTGCATCCTGGATCACAGTATAAATTGCCCCTGATCCATCCTTGTTGTCTACTGTGTAGGTAGTTGCATTAGCGATTATTGATGATCCCAATAAAACAATAATTGCTGCAAATTTTTGTCGTAAGTTTTTCATGGTTGTAGATGATTTGCGTTTATATCTAAACCATCAAAAATGTGGTGAGCAAATGATTTGGTCAATACCTCGATTTCGGTATAATTAATATTCGACTTCCTTACCTAAAGGAGAAAAATCTTTAAGGCATTAATTATCAAATAGTTAACCATTCACATTCTGGATTAATAGAAAAGGAAGTCAATAACAAGAGACTACAGAATACCTAGATTTAGGTAGATCAAAATGGCAGAGGTTGATAAAAAACAAAAATCCCACAACCGAAGCTGCGGGATTTTCACCTAATAACTAACTCTACTTTACGAAGTTCAACTTTAATCCACTTTCGGCTTCTTTCACCCTTCATTTCCCTAAAGGGAGAAGCCGAAAATCAAGTCGATTCCCTTTAGGCGCACGGCCTAGTGATGAACGACTAGCGGGGTAGGGTAAAACGACTTGATTGAACCAACTTCGTAAAGAAGTACCAACTAAATAATTCTCTTTACAATGCAGCCAGTGCTTTATCGTAATCTGGCTCGTCCACTATCTCAGGAACCAGCTGAGTGTATTTTACTTTACCTTCTTCATCCAGCACTACCACAGATCTGGCAAGAAGTCCTTTGAGCGGTCCATCCACCATCTCAACTCCATAATCGCGTGCAAATGTTTCTTCACGGAATGCAGAAAGGCTTTCTACATTTTCAATACCCTCTGCCCCACAAAAACGAGCATGTGCAAATGGAAGATCTTCAGAAATACAAAGTACAACCGTATTGTCCAGACCGGAAGCTTTTTCATTGAACTTTCGCACAGAAGTAGCACAGGTGCCCGTGTCTACACTTGGGAATATGTTCAAAACGAGTTTCTTACCTTTATAATCAGAAAGAGAAACCTCCGAAAGATCAGTCTTTACCAATCTGAACGACGGTGCAACAACACCTTTAGCTGGCAATTCTCCAATCGTATTTACAGGATTTCCTTTTAAAGTTACTTGTGACATAGCAAATAATTTAGTGTTTGGTTTTCTAACCATTAAGATAGCATAAGGGTTACGAATTTGCTTTGAGTATTTTCGGGAAAATTATTTTTTCAAAGTTTCATCTCAATCATTGAACAATCAAGTGTCAAATTCGTTTTCAGCGACTTATAGTATTGAATATATATCATCATCAAATTCCAAACCTCAAGAAATCCAATGAATCAAAAACCACCAAAACAAAAAATATTCACTGGATACCAGGTATTTGTCATTGCCATTTTGGCTTTTCTACAATTCACTATTGTACTGGATTTCATGGTGTTGTCCCCGCTCAGCGCTATCCTGCTGGACGAACTCACCATCACTACCGCTGAGTTTGGATTAGTGGTTTCAGCTTATGCATTCAGTGCCGGAGCTTCAGGGCTCATGGCATCAGGGTTTGCAGATAAATATGACAGAAAGAAGCTTTTACTCTTTTTTTACACAGGCTTTATTGTAGGGACATTCCTCTGCGGAATCGCTCCAAATTATCAATTCCTGATGTTTGCGAGGATTGTCACAGGGATATTCGGTGGTGTAATCGGATCCATAATTTATGCGATTATCACAGACCTTTTTATAATGGAAAAGAGAGGCCGTGTGATGGGCTTTGTACAGATGGCCTTTGCTACCAGTCAAATCCTCGGAATTCCTTTTGGTCTTTGGCTAGCCAATCATTTCGGATGGCATTCGCCTTTCTTACTCATTGTCGGATTGAGTACAGTTGTCTATTTCATTATTCTTTTCAGGCTTAAGCCAATTGATGCGCACCTTTCCTTACAGACCAAAAAGAACCCGTTTGTTCACATGAAGCAAACGATTTCTAACAAAACTTATCTGAAGGGGTTTTCAGTGACCACACTATTGGCCACTGGTGGTTTCATGCTGATGCCATTTGGTGCTGCCTATAGCGTTAATAACCTGGGAATAACTTTAGATCAATTGCCAATAGTCTATATGGTTACGGGAGTATTCTCTATGGTAGCGGGACCTCTGGCCGGCAAGATCAGTGATAGTATCGGAAAATACAGAGTGTTTTGGATGGGTTCTACACTGGCCATCATCATAATCCTGATTTATACCAATCTTGGAATCACTCCTCTTAGTGTTGTCATCATATTGAGTGTATTTATGTTCATTGGAATCACTTCAAGAATGGTGGCTTCTCAGGCACTCCTTACGGCGATCCCTGAGCCACAGGACAGAGGTGCGTTTATGGGAATCAATTCATCAGTCATGCAGATTTCCGGAGGTATTGCCTCTGCAATTGCAGGTATGATTGTCTTGCAAGGAGATGACGGCAAGCTTCAGCATTATCCATTACTGGGATATGTTGTTAGTTTCACTGTTGTACTTACCATTATCATGATGTACTTCATCAACAAAATGGTTCAACATAAAAATATTAAGGCACCTGAGGAAGCTGTAGCTGCTTAATTCATCAAGGTAGAATTTCATCGTATCTTTCGAGTAAGAACTCCAATTAAAGTGAATCTACCTGTACCTTCTCCAATAAGAAAAATCATCCATATAGACATGGATGCCTTCTATGCCTCAGTAGAGCAGAGGGACAATCCTGAACTAAAAGGTAAACCCATCGCTGTAGGTGGCAACAGAGAACGTGGAGTTGTGGCAGCTGCCAGCTACGAAGCTCGAAAGTATGGGGTAAAGTCAGCGATGCCTTCCACCATAGCAGCAAGGAGATGTCCTGAACTCATCTTTGTAAAACCAAGGTTCGATCGCTATCGGGAAATATCCCATATTATCAGAGAAGTCTTTTATGAATATACAGATCTGGTAGAGCCGCTCAGTCTGGACGAAGCTTACCTGGATGTGACTAAAAACAAGATTGGGTTGAATTCAGCGACGATCATTGCCAAAGAGATCAAACAAAAAATATTGGAAAGAACGGGGCTTACTTCATCGGCTGGAATCTCTTACTGTAAGTTTCTAGCTAAGACAGCTTCGGATGTTAAAAAACCGAACGGTATATTCACAATCCTGCCTTCAGAAGCAGATGAGTTTCTTCGCAAAATGCCGATCAGCCAGTTTCATGGAATCGGTAAGGCTACAGCTGAGAAAATGAAAACTGCTGGTATTTTCACTGGATCGGACCTTAGGAAAAAGTCACTCGAAGATCTTTCCAGAAGATACGGCAAAGTAGGAAAGTACTACTACAATATATGTCGGGGGACAGATAACCGTCCGGTGGTCCCGGATAGAGAAAGAAAATCCATCAGTGCAGAACGAACATTTGATCACAATATGATGCGGTTAGAGGAAATAAGCCAGGAGCTACATCGAATAGCGGTGATCACTTTTGATCGATACAATGATCATGAAAGCAAGGGCAGAACAGTAACGATCAAAGTGAAGTACGGAGATTTCAGACAAGTCACCAGAAGTCATTCTTTTATTGAACCTGTGGAGCTCTTGGATGAATTAATACAGGCTGTTGATGATTTGACCGATCAATCTCTGATCCGAGAAGAAGGAATTCGGCTACTTGGAGTTGGCATCAGTAACTTCCAAAAAAATGAGCCCCCTTCAGGGCCCACCCAGCTTACGTTAGACTATTAATTTCTCTCGCTTTGAGTATTTTAAAGCTGGTCCAATGAAACCACGATCCTCCATCAACCGAAGAATCATTTCTATTATTTCCTGATCAGTGACATTTTTTACATTGATAGTCAAATCATAAATAGAATCTTCAACAGGACCTCCTGCAAGATTTTCTACCCATTTGGCTCTGTTATGATCCATTCTTCTCACTATAATCAATGCCTCATCATGCGAGATATGCATTTTTGCAGAGATCAAAGATGCTCTCCAGTCCAAAGGTGCAACCAGACGTATTCTGACAGCATTCTTCATATCTTTTGTTACAATACTTCCTCCTCTACCAACAATCACAACATTTCCCTTATTGGCATAAGTTTCAACAATATTATAGACCTTATCAATAATCTTCTGATCGGAGACATCATAATGCTGGCCTAGTGAAGCAAAGAGTGTTTTGAAAGAGTCCATATCATGAGACTGAATCCTGTGATCCACTTGAGTAGAATGTAACCCCAATTCCTTACCAGATTCTTCCAGTACCTCTTTACTGATATATCTCCATGGATGCCTTTTCATAGTGAACTGTCGTTCATTGACCTTATTCACCAATAGCCTGGCTATGCGGTTTGCTTCACACCCATACACTCTCGAAAAGGTAATCACCGGACCTTTTATAGCGTTCGAACTCATCAGTTTTTCGCGCTCATTATAATATTTTTTTAGATCGATTTTCATAGTAACCTCCTTTTCTTATAAAGTTCTGCAGTGGACAAAAGGTAGTTAATGTATCTGCATTTTGAAATGATCAAACTCAGCTACAAAGAAGTCATCTGTCATCACAGTATTCTGTTAATCAGAAATTTATTTGATATTTAATATACCGATCGGTATATTTGTGACATGAGAAATCCGGAGGAAACTAAAAATCTCATCGTATCCAAAGCAATTACCATCTTCAACAAGAAAGGGTATCGTGCTACCTCTCTATCGGATATTACAAAAGCCACCGGCATGACCAAAGGTGCCATCTATGGCAACTTTGATAACAAGGATGCTGTGGCGGTGGCCTCTTTTGACTATGCTGTTCATAAAGTGCTAGACGATCTGAGGCATCATATCAAATCGGCTCCTACTGCTCCATTGAAGCTGAAAGCCATTCTTTATTACTATGAAGAATATCTGGAAAACCCACCAATAGAAGGTGGGTGTCCGGTTATTAATACTTCCGTAGAAGCTGATGATGAACATCCGCTGCTCAGATCGAAAGCGGTAAATACGATCACAATGATCAAAGATTCGTTAAGGAAAATTGTCAATCGAGGAATACAGGAAGGACAACTGCGAGGAGGAATAGACGTGGACCTTTATGCCAATATGTTTTATGCTACTATCAAAGGTGCCCTGCTGATTGCCCGGGTGGAAGGAAAAAGAGAATCTTTTGATCAGGTACGACATGGATTGGAAATGCAAATAGACGCCATAAGTCAATAAAATTTTTTACTAATTAAAATACCGATTGGTATATGAAAGAAATTATTTATCTCGACGCTGGAGTTCAGGACATGAAAAGGCCTTCAGAAAGACCTCCAAAATCCAACTGGAGAATGGAGATGATCAAAAAAGCCCTGGGAACATTGCAGCATGTCTCGTCAAAGAAAACAGCAGAAATAGTCTGGCACTTTTTCACCCAACCAGGTAAAGTAGGATATTCTCCGGCTCAAAAAGCTTTTGCGGAAAAGGCAGAAAAATTCGAAACCCACTATCACAATCAAAAAATCCAGCACTATCGATGGGGTACAGAAGGACCAAAAATCTTGCTCAGTCATGGTTGGCGATCTAAAGCGACAGATTTTCGTAGGATGACGGAAAGCCTGGTGAAAGCAGGATATGTAGTAGAGGGAATTGATATGGTAGCACATGGTGTTTCTGAAGGTAAACACACTGCTCTACCAGAATTCAGAGATATCCTCAAAGATCACTACATACAGCATGGACCCTATGAAGCAATTATTGGTCATTCGCTTGGCGGATTAGCCGCTGGCATGGTGGCTAGTGAGCTAGCCAAAGATTATCAACCTAAAAAGCTCTTCTTGCTTGCATTTCCTCCTTTCGTGAGATATTTCTTCAAAGACATTGTTAGTAGCCTTGGGTTTAAGAATGAGGTTTATGAAGCATTCTGTGATCTGGTTGACAAAAATTATGATCAACCCATTGACTATTTTGATCTTCGCCATAAAGCGCAAGAATTGAAAAACATTGAGCTCCACTTTATATATGATGAGCAAGATGAAACCGTACCTCTGATGCGTGGACATGAGGTATATGAGTATTTCCCGGAAGCGCAGTTTGTCCAAACCAAAGGTCTTGGCCATTACAAAATCATGGCCTGGGAAGGTATCAATGACTACATATTGGAGCATCTAAAAACCCCTGTTAAAATTGAAGAGTAATCAAAATTACCAGGGTGACCACAAAGAAAAGATTCAGAGTATATCTTTGGGCCAAAAAAAACTATGCTACTCGATATTAACTTTCACATACTCTTTCTGCATTTACACTCTACCCTGCGATGGTTGGCACTAGCGCTTGCTTTGATCGCAACCATCAAGTCACTCATAGGGCTTTTTGGTAAATCCGAATACGCCAAACTGGACAATATCTTCGCAGCCTCATTTGTAGGAACCATGCACTTACAGTTGCTTATTGGATTGATCTTATACATTTTCCTTAGCCCAATTACAGCTTCGGCTTTCAGTGATTTTGGAGCGGCTATGAAAAACAGCGAACTAAGATTTTGGGCTGTAGAACATATCACCATCATGATTGCTGCTGTAGCCATGGCACAAATAGGAAGAAGTAAATCCAAAAAAGCTTCTGACAACAGTAAAAAGTTTAAACTTCAGGTCATCTTCTTTGGAATCGCACTGGTGCTCATGCTAGCGGGAATTCCATGGGGAAGGTTCATGTAAGAAACAGGTTATTTGATAATGAAGGTGCTTCCATTTTTGGGAGCACCTTTTTTATTTATTGAAGTTGTTCATACTTCAATCTTGATCGTGATTTCCAATTGGGTAGTCGAATAATCTCATGAGTTGACAGGTGAGATAGACTAGATTCACCGAGACTATTTTTTTAAAACTCAACCCAACTCATCCATGCGGAAACACTATTTTCTTGCTTTAAATGCACTCATATTCTTTTTCAGTCTCTCCATCAATGCACAGGAATTTTCTCCCAGAGAACGCCTTGGAGATCATATCAATACTCCTGGTACTGAAACGAAACCAATCATATCATACGATAACAGTGTTCTCTACTTGACAAGACAATATCACCCTGAAAATACCGGAGGTAAAGATGACATCCAGGATATCTATTATTCGCTAAGGGATAGTAAAACCATCTGGTCAAAACCAGTCAATATTGGCAGTCCTTTAAACAACGAATTTCCAAACGGAATTTCTTCTCTTTCTATCGGAGGAGACACTGCTTTGGTAATTAATGTGTTCACGGAAAAAGACTATGAAAAAGGCGCTTCTGTAAGTTTCAAGTCCGGTGATAGCTGGTCAGTTCCAAAAGGCATAGACATTCACAAATTCAAAAACAACAGTGATTTTATCGACTACTTTGTGACTGCCGATGGCAAGAGAATGTTTCTGGCCATTGACAGCAAAGGCAGCTATGGTGATCAGGATATTTATATCAGTGAAAAAATTGATGATTTTAACTGGACAGAGCCTGTTAATATCGGTGAAGGAGTCAACACCTATGATGCAGAGTTTTCACCATTCTTATCGTCTGATGGCAAGACGCTCTTCTTCTCTTCATATGGACACGAGGGCTTTGGGGATGCTGACATCTTCTACAGCCAAAGACTGGATGATACCTGGACCAACTGGTCGCCCGCCCAGAATATTGGGGATCGATTTAACACGGCAGGTTTTGAAGCATATTTTACGATTCCGGCGCGTGGAGATTATGCCTATTTCGTATCTGACACAGAAAGTAATTCAGGCTCCAGAGACATTTTCAGAGCTGTGATTCCTTTGGAACTCAACCCAACTCCTGGTGTAATTGTGAGCGGAATTACCAGAAATGACCTTAGCAATGAGGCAATCACAGCTACTGTAGACATCACAACTGACGCACCTGCTGTGGATGACAAAACTTTTATCACAGATAATCAGGAACATAAATACTCCCGCTCCATCTTCGAATTTCCAAATAAATTCAGATTATTGGCTGAGCAAAAAAACTATATGAGCACTTCACAATACCTCAAAGTGGAGTATTCTGACAAACGAGAGATCAAAGCAGACCTTTACCTGGTTCCAATTGAACTTGGAAACACACTCATTTCACACGATGTTGTTTTTGAGGCTGGAGGCACTACGCTGACTGCTCTGGGAATAGAAGAACTGGGACGCATGGTTCAGTACCTGGTGGACTATCCTATCAAATTTGAAATTCTTTGCCATGTCCAGAAAACTGGAGCAAATGACCAGCAGCTTTCAGAAGAACGTCTGGCTGTCATCCATCAATTCTTCATTGATAAAGGAATTGACCCTAAGCGCGTAATCGCCAAAGCGGGAATGGGTTCTTCTGTACCTTTCAATAACACCAAAAACCTTTTGGTTTACGATCCTTCAAAGGCAGATGAGCGGGTTTCCTTCACAATCATTTCTGACAGAGATGAGGACCTGGTACGTGACGATGAGGACAAGTGTCCGGATGAAGCAGGTATAGCTGAAAATGGCGGTTGTGCCCCACTTTCTGAAGAGACGGTAGCAGTATTTGAAGAAGCTTTGAGAGGTATACAGTTTGAAACTAACAAAGATGTGATCAAGCCAGTATCCTTCCCTATTCTCGATAATGTGGCTAAAATCATGGAAAGCAATGGACATTATTATCTGAAAATCTCAGGCCATACGGACAGTGATGGATCTGAAGAATCAAACCAGGACTTATCAGAAAGAAGAGCTGCATCTACTAAGAAATATTTAATGGACAAAGGAATAGATGCTGAAAGGATGAAAAACTATGGTTTTGGAGAAAGTCAACCTGTAGCCAGCAATGATACCGCAGAAGGCAAAGCCAAAAACCGTAGAGTAGTATTTGAAGTGGTGTATGCTGCAGAAGATTTATAAAAAACCTTAACCCACAAAAAAGCCATTCTGGATTCAGAATGGCTTTTTTTATAGTTTCTATTTGATAAAGTTAATACTGTAACAACACTTTCCATGCAGCCTCAGAATCACCATTATCAAGGTGCTGCGCAGCAAGTTTGTGAAGCTCTGTCTGAATGTCATCAGCAGATAGTTCCGCCTGCAAAATTGCACTTACTTCAGGTTCGTTGGCAAATGAATCAACCTCCTCCTCGGTTGGCAATGCCTCTACATTTCCCAATTTACCAAGGTGATTTCCTGTCAGAATATTGCTATTCCTGATATTGGCAGGAATGCTATCTACACCTATACCAAGTTTAGACAATGGCTTTTCAACCTCAAAAACTGCATCTCCTTTGGCCCGGCAATACCAATCTCCACCCATTCTGGACACAGTATCAATTTTCTGAGGATCTATTTTTCCATCTGTGAAAATGTCATCAGCCAGATGAACCATTTGAACTTCACAAATGATCAGATTGGCCGCTCCTCCATGATCTCCAAATGATTTTACCTCCAGCACTTTGCATTCATAAGATGCAGGGGCCTCCTTTACTCTTGGAGGTTTTACCAGCTCTGATGGAATTGGCGTAAATCCAGACTTAACAAATTCATCGACTCCTTTTGGATATGCTGTACTTGCCAGAGACATCTGCTCTACCATCGCATAGTTCACAATATTGATAGTTACTTCTGGCACCTCCAGTACATTTTCCAGTGTATTTTTCTTTGCACCAGTCTTCACGCTGTTAGTGGGTGAAAACACTAATATTCCCGGACTCGATCCAAAAACATTGAAAAACGAAAAAGGACTCAGGTTTACATTACCATCTTTGTCCACAGTACTTGCAAAAGCAATTGGTCGAGGAGAAATTGTACCTAACAGTATCTGATGAAATTCAGGAATTGATAGGTCAGAAGGTCTATAATTAGGCATAAGACGATTTTATTTTGTTGGTAAGACTTTAGCTTTTACTTCTCCAAACCCGATTCTGACTCCATCCTTCTCTGCATATCCTCTGATGAAAACCGTATCTCCATCCTCGATAAATTTCCTCTCTGTCCCATCAGACAATTTCACAGGTTTGGTGCCTGCCCAGGCCAACTCCAGCATACTACCATAGGCATCAGGAGTAGGTCCACTGATTGTACCGCTGGCATATAGATCGCCCACATTGATGTTGCAGCCATTCACCGTATGATGAGCCAGCTGTTGATTTACATTCCAGTACATATGTTTGAAATTGGATCGGGACACGATCGTCTCATCGGAGCCTTCCGGCTGAATAGAAACCTCCAGATTAACATCAAAGTTCCTGTTTCCAGTAAATTTTAAATAGGGAAGAACTTCAGGATCTTGCTCTGGCCCGGATACTCTAAATGGCTCCAATGCGTCCAGAGTAACTATCCATGGAGATACATGAGATGCAAAGTTCTTCGCCAGGAATGGCCCCAATGGCACATATTCCCATTTCTGTACATCTCTGGCTGACCAATCATTGAAAAGGACAAATCCGAAAATGTATTCATCGGCTTCATCCGGAGAAATTGAATTCCCAAGATCATTCACTTTGCCAGTGATAAAACCAACTTCCAGCTCAAAGTCCAACCTTTTCGAAGGTCCAAATGAAGGAGACTTTGCATCGGGGGCAATTGTCTGACCTTTTGGTCTGTGAAAATCTGTTCCTGAAACCACAATACTGCTCGCTCTGCCATGATATCCAACCGGCAAATGTTTCCAGTTAGGCATCAATGCATTCTCAGGGTCTCTGAACATGCATCCAACGTTGTAAGCATGCTGCTCACTGGAATAAAAATCCGTATAATCTCCTACACGAACCGGCATCAGCATTTCAGCCTCTTCTACAGGAATAAGCACTTCTGATTTTGCACTTTCGTTGGATTGTAATTCCTGATTGTCTTCAGTAAATAACTCTGAAATCCTATCTCTCACCAGTCTGCTGGTCTCTTTCCCAAGACTGATGAAGTAGTTGAGTGTGGTATGTGCAAAAACATCTTCCGGCAAATCAATTCTACTAAAGAACTTAAGTTCCTGCAATTGCTGCAAATCGATAATCGTATCACCTATCCTGGTTGCAGCACGCGGAGATTTACTTGATGTTTTAAAAATGCCAAAAGGCAGATTCTGAATGGGGAAGTCAGACCCTGCCTCTATAGCTATCCATGATTTTAAGTTGGGGTTATTTGCTTTGATCATTTGAAGCTGTTGTTTATTTCATTTAACAGCTGCAATGATAGATGGTTATGAACCTTTATCAAAATTTGCCTAGAGCAACCAAAATCGCTTCTAAGATACCGTTGGGTAACTCAAAACCAGCAAAGAATACTCCCACACCAAACACCTTATGCGTGTCCTTCACCACCGATAATGCAAGCGGCAGAAAACTCACAGACATCATCGCATAAGCCACAGCAAACAATACAATCAACACAATAATCACGGCTTGACTTTCGACAAAATAGATTCCGGTTATAATGGCAAAAGATGCCAAAATACTCATCAAAATCGAGAAATAAATTGATCGGGACTCTGTGAATTTACCTAGTGGCAATGATAAAACGGCGACTAGCGCGAGAATTACTGATACCGTGGCGTCACCGGATATTCCAAATACCTGAAATCCTTTCTCTTCAAACCAGCCTGGAAACATATTGAATAATAATGTAGTAGCCAGGCCATAGGCTATCCCCAGTACAAAAGCATAGCTGTAATCCGACTTGGCCAGCTCTGTTTTCTTAGGAGGATCCATCATGATATCTGTATTGTTTTTCATAAGTAATCCACTTAAAAAAACTGCCACCCCACCCACTGCAAAGGTGATAGGAGCTCCCAGAAAGTCGATGATATCAACAATCACGGGCTCAATAGAATAAAGCAAACCATATACTATCGTCAACATCGCCATAGCTGTTGGCAACTTGTGCACGGGTACAAACAATTCTACAGTGGAAATGGCCGGGCTTGTAAACAATGCCATAGAAAACAACCAGAGTGTGATCAAAACCGGAAGTATCCATCTAAAAATCGGGCCAGGTTCAGTATAGAGTGTAAAAGCGGTTGCCATAAAAATCATGGCTGCAAAACTTACACCTGCTGAAATAATGGGGAGCCGCTTACCAGCCTTTACCCTAAACCTATCTCCCAGCCTACCAGCTATCATAGGTGTAATGACCATGATAATTCCCTGGGTAATGAATAGAAACAAGGTTAGATCTTTAAAATTGTACGCCTGCAATAATTTTGGCTGATAGTTGTAGTAGGCTATCCAGCCAATAATTACAGATGCGTAGAGTAATGTTAAGCTCAGTAATTGTTTCCAAAGAACAGTAGTTCTTTCCTCATGATTTGCAGATGCATTGGATAATGCTTCGATTGCAGGGTTCTCGTTCATAATATCAAGACGGTTGAAGTTAATTTTTCTCCTTTTACTATTTAGAAAGTTGACATAAGTACGTACAAACAAGGCGTTTTGGATTTGAATTGTTTAAAAAATCCACTTCCCACACACCGTTGTTATTTTGTCTTTCAATTAAAGAACTAAATTTGCGGCCTTAATTCATTTCACAATAATTCTTACGATTTCCCATGGAGATTTCAACTAAGTATGACCCGGCACTGACCGAGGACAAATGGTACAGTTACTGGATGGAAAAGGGTTTCTTTAAAGCTTCGGTGAACCCCGATAAAGAGCCTTATTCCATAGTCATCCCTCCTCCAAACGTCACCGGCGTTCTCCACATGGGACACATGCTCAACAACACCATCCAGGATGTACTGATCCGTAAGGCCAGAATGGAAGGCAAAGAAGCATGTTGGGTTCCAGGAACAGATCATGCTTCTATTGCAACTGAAGCAAAGGTGGTGGCGATGCTCCGCGAAAAAGGCATTAAGAAAAGTGACCTTACTCGTGATGAATTCATGAAGTATGCCTGGGAGTGGAAAGAAAAATATGGTGGAATTATCCTTGAGCAATTAAAGAAACTCGGCGCTTCCTGTGACTGGGACCGTACGGCTTTCACCATGGATGATGACTACTACAAAGCTGTCATTTCAGTTTTCATAGACCTTTACAAAAAAGGATACATCTATCGAGGGCTGCGTATGATCAATTGGGACTGTGAAGCCAAAACCGCACTTTCCAACGAAGAGGTGATCTATAAGGAAGACGGTGAAATTGCGACCCTTTATTATGTGAATTATGCACTTAAGGACAGTGATGATCATGTCACCATTGCCACGGTGCGTCCGGAAACTATCCTGGGTGATGCTGCCATTGCTGTGAATCCCAAAGATGAAAGATTCGCTCATTTGATCGGCAAAAAAGCGATTGTACCGTTCGTAAACCGTGAAATTCCAATTATTGGTGATGATTATGTGGAATTGGATTTCGGTACCGGATGTTTGAAAGTGACTCCAGCACATGATCCTAATGACTATGAAATTGGTCAGCGACATGACCTGGAAGTAATCGATACGATCAATCTGGATGGAACACTCAATGAGGCTTGTGGTGTAGAGAAATATGTAGGAATGGATCGCTTCGATTGTAGAAAACAAATCGTAAAAGATCTGAAAGAGGCTGGCCATCTCATCAAGCAGGAAGACTTTAATACCAGAATTGGACGCTCGGAAAGAACCAACACTGTGGTTGAACCTAAGCTTTCACTTCAGTGGTTTATCAAAATGAAAGAAATCTCCCGTACTGCCCACAAAGTAGTCATGGAAGACGAAATTTTGCTACATCCGGCAAAGTTCAAAAACACCTACAATCACTGGATGGACAATGTGCGTGACTGGTGTATTTCGCGCCAGCTTTGGTGGGGTCAGCAAATTCCTGCCTACTACTATGGTGAAGGTGAAGACGATTATGTAGTGGCTGAATCTTTGGAAGAAGCACTGGTTTTGGCTAAGGAAAAATCTGGCCGTGAACTGACAACTGAGGACTTAAAGCAAGATGAAGATGTACTGGACACATGGGCTTCTTCATGGCTGTTTCCATTAGCAGTCTTTGACGGATTCAATGAGCAGTACTTCGATAAAGAAACGGGTAAAATTATCCCCGGAACAAACGAAGAACTGGAATACTTCTACCCTACCGACACGCTGGTAACTGCACCTGAAATCCTGTTTTTCTGGGTTGCCAGAATGATCATTGCCGGATATGAATACAAGGATGAAAAACCATTCAAAAATGTATATCTGACAGGCATCGTTCGCGATAAGCTGCGTAGAAAAATGTCCAAATCATTGGGTAATTCACCTGATCCCCTTGATTTGATCAGAGAGTTCGGAGCTGATGGAGTAAGAACAGGAATGCTGTTTTCATCACCCGCAGGAAATGACCTGTTGTTTGATGAGAAGCTCGTGGAACAGGGGCGAAATTTTGCCAACAAGATCTGGAATGCATTCCGATTGGTAAAAGGTTGGTCTGTCACAGACGGTGAGCAACCAAAAGAAAATAAATTGGCTTCTGATTGGTTTGAAAGCCGCTTCAACCAAGCCAAAGCAGAACTGGAGGACCACTTTTCTAAGTATCGTTTGTCAGATGCTTTGATGACTGTTTATAAACTGGTATGGAATGACTTCTGTAGTTGGTATCTGGAATGGATCAAACCAGGCTATCAGCAGCCTGTAGACCAAACAACTTACGATCAGGCTATTGCTTTCTTCGAGCAAGTAGTAAAAGTGCTACATCCTTTTATGCCTTTTATCACAGAGGAAATCTGGCATGAAATAGCAGAAAGGAGCGAGTTGGATTGCCTGATTAAAGCGGAGTGGCCAGCAACCAAATCTTTCAATCCTGAGGTATTGAAATCTGCAGATCTGCTGTTTGAAGTGACTTCCAATATCAGAAACCTCAGGAGCAGCAAAGGCCTGTCACCAAAGGAAACCCTGGATCTTTCAGTGAAAACGTCAGATAAATCAGAATTTGAAATCATCGGTGATTCATTGAGCAAAATGGCCAATGTCAACACACTCCAATATTCAGATGAAAAGCCTGAAAACAGCTTCAGCTTTGTAGTTCAAAACCATGAACTGTTTGTACCTGTAGGAGAGACCATCGATGTAGAAGCTGAGAAAAAGAAACTTCAGGAGGAATTGAAATACACTCAAGGGTTTATGAAATCAGTGGAAAAAAAGCTAAGCAATGAGCGATTTGTAAACAATGCCCCTGAGCAAGTAGTGGCTATGGAACGCAAAAAGCTTGCAGACGCAGAAGCTAAAATTGCTGCATTAGAAGCCAGCTTGAAAGCCCTGGGATAAAACCACAAATAAGCATAGCATTGGAAAGCCATCGGCGGAAGTCGGTGGCTTTTGTTTTTAATAAAAACCTCACATCAACGGAATTGCTTTCCAAAATAATAATTATACAATTTTGACAACTTTTACCTATTTTTATTGTTTAAAATAGAATAGTAGAGGTTGAACGTATATATTCTTGATCAACTAAGCAACGAACTGGTAATTGCAGAAATTACCTCAGCCAAGGAAATAAAAATGCCTCTTAAAAAGGATAGATGGAATTTCAATTGGAATAAGTTAGTTAAAGATCAAAATAGCGAAACCTATCTACTAAGAAGAGCACAAAACATTGAGGGGCTCATGCATCTAAAAGTTGAAAACGAAATGATGTTTATGGATGTCCTTGAAATAGCACCTCATAATATTGGAAGCCAAAACAAAATATTTGATTTTGTTGCTGGTTGTCTAATAGCATTTGCTTGTAGAGAAAGCTTCAAGTTGACGAGTGAATACAAGGGTTTTCTAACATTTGTTTCCAAAACAAAACTGATCCCCTGGTATTCAAAAAAATATGGAGCTGAACAAGCATTGGGACAAAGGATGTTTATAAATCCACAAAATGGATTAAAACTCATTGAGGAATATTTGAACAGAAATAGATAAGATCACATCATTAAATTTTATTATGGAACTTTTGAGCAGTGTTTTAACAGAGAAAATGGATTCTGATTCAAAAGAATTCAAGCAATTTCAAGATATCATTTTAGAAAAGTCAAGAGAACAAACAGCATCACAGAAAAGAAAAAATGATTTAACTGCTCTCAAAATAAAGATGGAAGATTATCTAAATTCAAAGCAAGATAAAATCACTTTACCTGGTGAGTTTCTCAGAGAGTTTTTGAAAACCTTGAAAATCCAACAGAAAAAATTTGCTGAATACCTGGATATGCGTCCATCTAATCTTAGTAAAGTCTTAAGTGGAGAAAGACCGATTAACTCAGAAATGGCACTGGTTTTAGGAGAAATATTTGATCAGGATCCAATGATTTGGTTAAATATTCAAACCAAAAATGAGTTAACCAAAATTGGAAAGTCGCAAAACAAGCGTATTAAAAAACATTCACTGGAAGATCTAATCTAAAAATATTTCTTCTACTCGATCACATCCTTGCCGCCATCAACAAGTTCAAATCCTTGTAACCCAGGTTGTATTTGCGAGCCAGGTGAAGGTTACAAACACTTCCTCTGTAGGTATACACTCCATGCATAAACCATGAATGATTGAAGATCATTTCAGTGATCCCACCAGAATCAGCAACGTGCAATAAGATTGGTGTGAAAATATTTGAAATAGCAATAGATGCGGTTCTGGAAACTCTCGAAGCAATATTTGGAACACAATAATGGATTACATCATATTTTCTGAATGTAGGTTTGGCATGACTAGTCATTTCGCTTGTCTCCACACATCCCCCTTGATCGATACTTACATCTATTATCACTGAACCAGGTTTCATATGAGAAACCATTTCGTCCGTAATAATACACTTATTCTTTCCTTTCTCAGCTCTCATCGCACCAATCACCACATCCGCCCGCTTTATTGCATTTTCAAGAGTAGCATTATCTATTGTGGAAGTGTGAATCTGTTGCCCGAGTGCATGTTTGATCCTTCGAAGTTTGTAGATATGATTGTCAAAAACCTGTATATCCACACCAAGTCCCAGACACGCTCGTGCTGCATATTCTGCCACAGTTCCGGCACCAAGTATCACCACTTGCGTTGGTGGCACCCCGGTAATTCCGCCGAGGATCACGCCCTGTCCTCCAGTAGTGTTACTTAAAAGTTCCGCTGCAATCAACATTACAGCACTTCCCGCAATTTCACTCATGGCTCTCACCAGAGGCAATCCTCCTACCTTGTCTTCAATAAACTCATAGGCTATGGCCGTTATTTTCTTCTTATTCAATGCGTGAATGTATTCCACCGACTGCCTACCTGATTGAAATGCGGAAATGATGGTAGCTCCTTCATTAAGGTATTCTATTTCGGCTAGTGTAGGTGGCTCCACCTTTAATACGATATCGGCCTTAAAAACTTCCTTAGATGATCGAACAATCTTAGCTCCAGCCTCACTGTACTGAGCATCTGAATAATGTGCAAGCTTCCCCGCACCAGCTTCCACCCAAATCTCATGGCCATTTGCAACCAGCACTTCTACTGATTCTGGCTTAAGCGTAACTCTCCCCTCTTGAAGGGAAACCTCTTTAGGTACACCTATAAAAAGTGATTTAGAGCCCCTTTTAATCTTTTCAGGAGCCTCCTGCGGGTACAGGCTTTGTTCGCGAGCCAACTGCGCAAAACCTGATTTCATCTTATCAGCCATTTTCGGAGATCGTTATTTCTCTTCCTTTATCTCCCACTAATTTAATACTAATTTCAAGGTGTTTATTCGGGATCAGATCATTTATCATCTCTGGCCATTCTATCAGACAAACATTTCCCGAATAGAAATATTCATCTACACCAATATCCAACGCTTCGCGCTGATCTTCAATTCTATAAAAATCAAAATGATAGATCGGATAATCACTACTATCCCGGTACTCATTGATGATGGCAAATGTTGGCGAACTCATAGCATCCTGCACACCAAGCTGCTCACATATCACCTTGATCAGCGTAGTTTTTCCTGCACCCATCTCACCATTAAAACAGACAATAGGTTGCGTGTCCAGTAATGGAATGATCTCCTGAGCTACAGTTTGCAGCTCATTTTCACTCTGAATCGTTATTGTTTTCATTTAGGTTCCAGCTCTACCAACGGTACAATTACCTCTTCCATACTGATGCCTCCATGTTGGAAAGTATCCTTATAGAAATTCACGTAGTAATTGTAGTTATTTGGGTAGGCAAAGAAAAAGTCTTCCCGTGCAAATGCAAAGGCTGTACTGACGTTTACTTTTGGCAGACGTAATTCCTCAGGGTTTCTACTGAAGAATACCCCTTTTTCATCAAAATTAAGATTCTTACCAGCCTTGTAACGAAGGTTGGTATTCGTATTTCGGTCCCCAACAATTTTGTAAGGTTTTTTCACACGGATGGTTCCGTGATCAGTAGTGATAATCACTTTGACATCTTGAGCTGATAAAAATTTCAGTAAATCGTAAAGAGAGGAATGAGAAAACCATGATTTTGTCAATGAACGATATGCAGATTCATCTGGTGCCAGTTCACGAATCATTTGCATGTCTGTTCTGGCGTGAGAAAGCATATCCACAAAGTTGAAAACAATCGCATTTAAATCATTGTGCATCAGATTTTTGGCATTTTCAGCCAAAGTTTTACCATCAGCAGTTTTGATAATCTTATTGTAGCTGTATTTCACATCAAGCCGCTCCTTCTGCAGGTTTTTGCCCAGAAGCTGCTCTTCATACATGTTCTTTCCTTCCTCTACATCTTCACCAACCCAAAGGTCCGGATGTTGCTTGGAAATATCCAGTGGCATCTGACCTGCAAAAAGTGCATTTCTGGCATAAGCAGTTGTAGTTGGCAAAATAGAATAATAGTAATCTTTGTTTTTGATGGTAAAGAGCTCTGAAATCTCTGGTTCGATCATCTCCCACTGATCAAAACGCAGGTTATCAATCACTATCAGAAATACTGGCTTTTTGTCCTTTAACAAAGGAAAAACCCGCTTTTTCAAAACCTGATGAGAAAGCAATGGCCGATCCACATCAGGATCAGTGATCCAATCCTTGTAATAATCAATGATAAAATCAGAGAAGTGCTGGTTCGCATCAGTCCACTGAGTAGCAAGTACTTCCAGCATACTTTTATCTTCGGTGCTGTCTATCTGCACATCCCAGTAGACCAGTTTACGGTACAACTCGGCCCAGCCCTCAAAATCCTCCATGTCTTGCACAGACATGCTCAACTTTTGAAACTCCTGTTGGTAACTCAGGTTGGTATGCTCAGATACTATACGTTTGTTATCCAGAATCTTCTTGACAGAAAGTAATATTTGATTTGGATTCAATGGCTTGATCAGATAATCGGCGATTTTGGCGCCGATAGCCCCTTCCATGATGTGCTCCTCTTCACTTTTGGTAATCATCACCACAGGAAGATTAGGATGAGTTGACTTGATGTAATTCAAAGTCTCAAGACCAGTCATTCCCGGCATATTTTCATCCAGAAACACAATATCAAAGTTGCTGTGATCAATCTCCTCCAGGGCATCTCCCCCGCTATTCACTGGTGTTACTTCAAAGCCTTTTGCTCCTAAAAAAAGAATATGTGGCTTCAAAAGATCTATTTCATCGTCGGCCCAAAGGATTTTATACTTCATTTGTGTCTTCTGTTTATTATTTATTGAATTGATTTACCTAAACTTTGTTTTGCTTAAAATCAGAACAAATTCTGGTTCATCTTTATTATCAGCTAATTTTGGCGTATCCAATCAAAAATCAAACCCATTTCTAATTTGAACAAAAAGAAAATCCTGAATGATCCTGTATATGGGTTCATCAATATACCAAACGACCTGGTGTTTGATATTATTGAGCATACGTATTTTCAAAGGTTAAGACGAATCAAACAACTAGGTTTGACGGATTATGTGTATCCGGGAGCACATCACACCAGGTTTCACCATGCGATTGGTGCTACCTATCTGATGCAAAAAACACTCGACACACTCCGCAGCAAAGGCGTGATGATTTTTGATGCGGAATATGAAGCCGCTCTTATTGCCATCCTTTTGCACGATGTTGGGCATGGACCATTCTCTCACACATTGGAGTTTAGTCTCTTTCAGGATGTACATCATGAACAGATTTCTCTCTGGATCTTTGACAAGCTAAACCAGGAATTTGGAGGAAGACTGGAGTTGGCCAAACAAATTTTCACAGGAAAATACCATCGAAAATTCCTGACTCAGCTGGTTTCCAGCCAATTGGATGTGGACAGGCTGGATTACCTGAAGCGTGACAGTTTTTTTACCGGAGTATATGAAGGAACCATCGGTGCTGAGCGTATCATCAAAATGCTGAACGTCCATGAAGATCAGCTGGTGGTTGAAGAAAAAGGAATTTATAGCATTGAGAATTTTCTCAGTGCTCGCAGATTGATGTACTGGCAGGTTTATCTGCACAAGACTTCTATTGCTGCCGAAGCGATGCTGATTTCATTAATTAAGAGAGCCAAATACCTGACCCAAAAAGGATCAGAGGTTCCTGCAACTCCTGCATTCAGCATATTTCTGGAAAGAGATATCACCCGTCAGGATTTCATAGAAGACAAGGATCTGCTCGATATTTTCACTTTATTAGATGACATGGATGTTTGGGGCTCTATCAAAATGTGGCAATCGCATAAAGATGTGGTTCTGAGTAAGTTGAGCAATGACCTACTCAACCGCAGATTGTTTGGAATCAAAATGTCCAATGAAAAATTCCCAAAAGAAACCTTGGATAACATCCTGTCTTCTATAGAATCTAAGGGATTCACAAAATCACAAGCCAAATACTTCATGGATCGTGGTGCGCTCACCAATGCAGCATATGTCGCCAAAGGTGGCAGCATCAACATCCTCATGAAAGATGGGCAACTGGTAGATGTGGCTCAGGCATCTGATTTGCCTAATATCAAAGTAATGAGCAAAATCGTCAAGAAATATTACCTCTGCTTTCCTAAAAACCTATCCTGATTATTATTCAATTCGTGACAGAACAGAGCAAACGTATTTAAACTATTTTTCTTTCTAATGCTTCTTATTTACCCTGGCAGGCGCCCCTAACTCTAAAGGGAAAAGAAGCATTTTAAAGCTGTTTCAGCCTTCAGGGTCCGGGGTAATTAAACAGCTTTGAAAAGTTGTAATAAGAATTACATTAAATGCGTTTACCCCACATGACAGAACCAATTTTATAGCTCTTGAATTAATCGAGCTATATTTACCAGCTTTGTAAATCAAAAAGAAATTCAATGAATTTGACCGTAGGTCATATTGCAAGTTTGCTGAATGGAACTGTTGAAGGAGATGAATCCGGACTTATAAAAGCTATTGCTCCAATAGAAAATGCCACACCTGATTCTATTTCTTTTCTGTCCAATCCCAAATATGAAAACCACCTTTACTCAACCAGTGCAAGCGCAGTATTGGTAGCTTCAGATTTTAATCCTAAGAAAAAAGTCAACTGTACCCTGATCCGTGTCGATGACCCATATCTTGCTTTTACAGCACTTCAGCAAGAGCTTCAACGTATTTCTTCCAAGTCAAAAACCGGAATAGAACAACCAGTATTCATTGGAGAAAATACAAAATATGGTGGCGGGCTTTATGCGGGTGCATTTGCTTACATCGGCAAGAACGTGACAATCGGTGATCATGTAAAAATTTATCCGCAGGTTCATATTGGTGACAATTCAGTAATTGGTGATCATACTATCATTTATCCGGGAGTGAAAATCCATGAAAGGACCGTCATAGGCAGATATTGCAATCTTCAGGCTGGGGCCGTGATTGGCTCACACGGTTTTGGATTTGCGCCACAAGCTGATGGTTCATATAAAAATATTCCGCAGACAGGCAATGTACAATTAGGCGATCACGTAGATATTGGAGCCAATACCACTATCGATTGTGCAACATTGGGGACCACCATAATCGAGTCTGGCGTGAAAATTGATAACCTCGTGCAGGTTGCTCATAATGTGAAAATTGGAGAAAACACAGTGATTGCTGCACAAACAGGAATATCAGGAAGCACATCAGTCGGCAAGCAGGTTTTGATAGGTGGACAAGTGGGAACAGTTGGTCATATTCACATCGCTGACCATACAAAAGTTGGGGCGAGAAGTGGCGTAACCAAAAATACCAAATCTGACCAGGTGCTTTTCGGGGTGCCCGCTATGGATCGCAATGGCTACCTGAAATCATATGCAGTTTACAAAAAGCTACCAGAGCTTATGAGCCGAATTGAGGAACTTGAACGAAATGCGGTAACTTTGAAATCAGCGAATACCCAAACATGAAGTTTTACCAACAAACGATAAAAAAACCAATAACACTAAGTGGAGTCGGGTTGCACTCTGGCAAGTCCTCAAATCTTACTTTTAAGCCAGCCAGAGCCAATCACGGCATCAAATTTCAACGAACTGACTTACCTGACGCTCCGATTATTGAGGCTGACGTTGACTATGTCATAGATGTAAATCGAGGCACAACACTGGAAAAAGTTGGAGCTCGAGTACAAACCATAGAACATGTTTTAGCTGCTCTGGTAGGCATGGAGATTGACAACATATTGATCCAGCTAGACACCCAGGAAGTTCCTATTTTGGATGGCAGTGCGGGCCCTTTTGTAGATGCATTGCTGGAAGCGGGAATTGTTGAGCAAAATGCTCAGCGCAATTTCTACGAAATACCCGACAGTATTTTCTATCAGGACAAAGAGCAGGGAGTAGAAATAGCGGCTTTGCCATTGGATGATTATCGCGTGACCGTGATGGTTGACTACAACTCCAAAGTGCTAGGAAGTCAACATGCTTCACTTACTAAAATTGAGGATTTTCAAACCGAAATAGCCAGAAGCCGAACTTTTTGCTTCCTTCATGAAGTGGAAGAGCTTTACAAAAATGACCTGATACAAGGCGGAGATTTGAGCAATGCTGTAGTTGTGGTAGACCGCAAAGTGGAACCTGATGAAATAGAGAAAATCTCAAAGCTCCTGAATAAACCAAAGATTGATTTTTATGGTGAAGGGATTCTCAATCAGGAAAAATTGCTTTGGCCAAACGAACCAGCCAAACATAAACTAATGGATGTGCTGGGAGATTTGGCATTGGTTGGGAGACCACTCAAAGCCCAAATCCTTGCTGCCAGGCCCGGTCATGCTACCAATGTGGCTTTTGCCCGCAAGCTCAAGAAAATCATGTTGGATAATACACCATCCAACATCCCACAATATGATCCCAAAGTACCGGCTGTACTTGATATCAATAAAATTACTAAGCTCTTACCTCACAGATACCCATTCCTACTCATTGATAAGATCTTCCATTTGGACGATCAGCAAGTAGCCGGAATCAAAAACGTGACCATGAACGAGCCTTTTTTTGCTGGACATTTCCCTGGAAATCCTGTAATGCCAGGTGTATTACAAGTAGAAGCCATGGCTCAGATTGGTGGCATTTTAGTCCTCAATACCGTTCCTGACCCGGAAAACTATTGGACTTACTTCTTAGGTATTGAAAATTTTAAGTTCAGAAAAATGGTCGTTCCTGGCGATACACTGGTGATGAAGCTGGAGCTCATGCAACCTATCCGAAAAGGTTTTGCCAAGATGCGAGGTGTGGCTTACGTGGGGAACAACATGGTCTGTGAAGGAGTTATGACTGCCAGCATTGTAAGAAAGGAATCATGATCCATCATTTGGCAGACGTACATCCTAATGCACAATTAGGTGAAAATGTGACTATTGAACCATTCACTTCTATTGCAGAAGATGTCACTATTGGTGACAACACCTGGATTGGCCCCAATGCGACTATCATGAATGGAGCGCGGATTGGAAGTAATTGTCGCATTTATCCCGGAGCGGTAGTTTCGGCTGAGCCACAGGATTTGAAATATGAAGGTGAGCCTTCAACCACAACTATCGGGGACCATACAATAATCCGCGAGTGTGTAACTGTGAATCGAGGTACCAAACTCGACCGTAACGATACCAAAGTGGGTAACAACTGTGTCTTGATGGCATATACACATATTGCACATGATTGCATCATAAATAATGATGTAATTCTTGCCAATGGAGTACAGATGGCAGGTCATGTTCATATTGGTGAATATGCTTTTGTTGGTGGCACCACAGCTATTCACCAGTTTGTAAAAATTGGTGCTCATACGATGATCTCCGGAGGCTCGCTGGTCCGAAAAGATGTCCCGCCATTCGTTACTGCAGCCCGTGACCCATTGTCATACGCTGGAATCAATTCTATCGGATTGCGAAGAAGAGGTTTTACGACCGAAAAGATTAGAGAAATTCAAGACATCTACAGGATTTTTTACCTTAGCGGACTCAATAACACAGATGCTCTGGATAAGATCAAGATGGAATTGAATCCATCAGCCGAGCGAGATGATATTATTCGGTTCATCGAAAATTCAAACAGAGGAATGATGCGTGGCATCAATGAATAAGAATGAAGCTAACTGCAACAGACCTTGGCAAAAGATATAATCGTCAATGGATCTTCCGGCACCTGAACCTGGAAGCTCATCAGGGAGAAATGATTGCCATAACCGGGCATAATGGCTCAGGTAAATCAACTTTACTCAGAATCCTAAGTGGTTTCGTTACTCCAACTGCTGGAAAAATAGATTACTCTGACAAAACAGATGACCAGCAGCTTTCATTTAGCTATGCAGCACCATACCTGAATCTCATGGATGAGTTCACGCTCGTTGAGCACCTCAACTTTCATTCAAGGTTTAAGAAACCTGTAATTGCTCAAAGTGAAATGATTGAAAAAAGTGGATTGAGTGGTGCAGACAACAAATTAGTTAAAGACTTTTCCTCCGGAATGAGGCAGCGGCTAAGGTTGATGTTGGCATTCTTTTACGAATCCAAAATCATTTTTTTGGATGAGCCTACAGCCAACCTCGATCAAAATGGTGCATCGTGGTATCTGGAGATGTTAAGTGAGAGAAGAGCCGATCAAATAGTATTTGTTGCTTCCAATGATCCTCGTGAGTATCAAAACGCGAGCCGAGTACTTTCAATAGAAGACTTCAAGCTTAAATAATATAAATTCCATTATATCGTTTTTAGGTAAAAAATAGTCGAATTATTCATGATATTCCACACGAGAAATAAAGGAATATCCATAATTTTCAATAATTTAGATATTAATATTCACCATTACTACTTACAATACTTATGAAAAAATTCACCCAACTACTAACCTTATTTGCCTTTGCATCGCTGATCATTTTTGTGGCTTGCAAGAAAAAGACACCAACACCTACAGAAGCGGATCCGAAAGATACTTTTGGGGCAGCTTTAAACGGCACCTGGAGCCCAAGCAGTGTTAAGTTAGATGATCAAACCCGTGATGAATGGGCAGATTTCACCATTACTGTCACATACTCATCTGACAGCCAGGCAGGTACTTACCAGGTAAACGGGGTACCAACAAATGATGGAGCCGATGCTGTCTGGGGCAACAATGTCACATGGACAGTAACATCTATTGAAGACAATGGCACCAACGCCACATTAACCAGACAAGACACAGATAATATTGTCGTGCAAGCATCGGTTGATAATGTTGATACCCCAACTTCCTTAACTTTTACTTTCACCGTTCCTACTGCAGGAGGTAGAATAGGAAACGAGAGAGTTGACGGATTCACTGGTAAATGGGAGTTCGTGTTCACCAAATAATTAAACACATTTCAATATCTTTGAGGGAACGTTTTGGCGTTCCCTTTTTATTTATTTCCAAAATGATTCTTTTTGGTATTGATTCTTCGAATCACAAAGGTTTATATGCTTTATCAGGATAAATATTTCGATCAGGACAAAAACTCCATACTGCGTGCCGCGCAAGGGTTCGTAGAGCCTCAGCTGCTCAATACCTGGGTGAAAATTGCCTTTGATAGTTATATGAACCTGGAAAACCCTATGGGTTTGGTAGATGACTTTATCCTGAGATTGCAAAGTATTGAAGAATACAACACTGAGTTCCTTCAGGAGCTTTATGAAATACTGGCAGCAGTGTACCGTTTAAAGCATGGTAGTAATCAATTGGAGTTTATCTGGGATGGCCGGAGCCACTATGAGGTGTATGCTGAGAATTGGGGAAATTGGTTTGAACAATTTACTACTCAGCTCTGTCAGCAGCCTGAAGTTTATCGAGCCATTTTAAAAGCCTGTGTCCTAAAAGAAGATGTCAATCATAAATTCCTCTACTACGGTATCAGAAGAATGATCCTGGGGCATTTTAGATTGAGAATCACCAGGAATAAGCTACTAAAGTCAGCATAAGCCAACTATCAAGCTTCATCATCAGACCTTTTTAAAGACATGAAGAGTATCCTTGTTATCATGTAAGAATAGGTAAGGTTCAGTATAGACAATAGGTTTACCTGCCGGGAAGCTAACTCCAGGCTCCTCATGTACCCAATCAAACTTATGGGTAATCGTATTGAATGCACCTACGATTCCTTTTTTATAATCCGTAGTAATTATGTGGTCG